>TARA_B100000674_G_scaffold196651_2_pt1 | contig 29975 bp, 27 predicted proteins | sample TARA_B100000674 | Tara Oceans TARA_B100000674 (sample SAMEA2622759) | marine metagenome | biome: marine biome (ENVO:00000447); feature: surface water layer (ENVO:00002042); material: "saline water (ENVO:00002010), including plankton (ENVO:xxxxxxxx)" | depth 5 m | reverse complement strand
GAGGATTCACTTCAAGTTAGTTTCGCCTATTACTTCACGAGCAGATTCGATAAATTCACTGAGCTCTAAGCCCTGAGAATCTTCGTATATTCGTGCCATTAAAGCCATGTCAAGTTTGTCTAAATATTTGACAAACTTCGCTTCTTCAGTATTCTGTGCCTCATATTCTTCGAACAGGTCGAGCCACTGTGGAGCAAGTCTTTTCATTGCTCGATGCTCATCCTCACTTTTTGATGATGTATCATCATGCGGAGTAAGGTCTCCAACTTCAACTTCCGGCAAATCGTGAACTAAGCACATTTCCAAGACACGCATTCTGTCAAGTTCAGGAGGGCATAGATGCATCGCAAGTACCGACATACCCCAAGAGTGCGCTGCTACGCTTTCTGGGGACTCTACTCCTGCTCTAACCCATCCAGTTCTGAGTATGCTCTTGAGGCCAAGCCATTCTCGCATGGCACGGGTAAATGGAACTTAATTTTGAATCATCTTATGGAAAAAGTGGTTCGAAGCCAATTATCATGAACATCGAACATTTCGGGTAATACATGACCATCAAGAAAATGGCAGTTTTGGGAGCAGGACAGATGGGTAATGGAATTACTCAAGTGGCAGCATGCGCAGGAATTGAAGTTGTAATGATTGATATCCAACAAGATTTCGTGGAGAGGGGAGTTGCAACAATCGAGAAATCTTTAGCTAAACTTGTTTCCAAGGAAAGAATGACTCAGGAAGATGCTGATGCTGCACGCTCTAGAATCAGCACTGCAATCGATCGAAGCGCTTGCGCAGATGCCGATTTAGTCGTTGAAGCAGTACCTGAGATTCTAGATTTGAAACTTTCAATATTTTCCGAACTAGATGGCATCTGCAAGCCCGATTGTATCTTAGCAACCAATACTTCGTCGATTTCGATAAGTGAAATTGCTGCAGCTACCTCAAGGCCAAGCAAGGTCATTGGAATGCATTTCATGAACCCTGTTCCAATAATGAAACTCGTTGAGGTCATCAATGGAAAGGAAACCTCCGAAGATGTGACAGCAACCGTTCTTTCAGCAGCAGAAAAGATGGGCAAAATCCCACTGATGTGTAATGATTCTCCAGGATTTGTATCAAATAGAATTCTTTGTCCAATGATCAACGAAGCGATTCTTACTCTGCAAGAAGGTGTTGCAGAACCAGATGCCATAGATGGAATCATGAAACTTGGAATGAATCATCCAATAGGTCCTCTTGCATTGTCAGATTTGATTGGCAATGATACAGTGCTACACATCATGAATGTCTTACATGAAGGAATGGGCGACGATAAATACGCTCCAGCCCCACTTCTTATAGAAATGGTTGATGAAGGAAAACTAGGTAGAAAATCTGGTCAAGGCTTCTATGATTATTCTTGATGTCCCCAATCATTAGTGGCTAAATGTTTAGTCCTAGAGTGAATTGGCGTAATCATGCGAAAGGCAATTCTGTTGTCGATTCTAATGATTGGTGTCATTCTAACTCCATACGCTTCTGCATCGGATGGCGATGGTGATGGTGTCAACGATGACGTTGACATTTGTCCATTTGCTGCAGGAACAGCAACCTCGACTGCTGGCCTAGGGTGCCCTGATTCAGACGGTGACGGTTTGGCAGATTTTGAACAAGCAATTACCCATAATTGGGGAGAAGCGATTAGGGAAAATCTAGACTATGGACTCTCTGGATTAGGTTCTGAGATATACGGTTTGGCTTGGGCAAATAATGGTTCCATATTCTATGCTGGAGGTCAAAATAACAAAGTGCACACCTTCGATGAGCTTGGAAACCATATTGGCGAAATGTATGAAATGCCAGGCGACATTTATGACATCGACGTATCTCCTGATGGAACTATGTTAGTTGTGACAAGCGGCAATGGTGGCTGCAGAGTCATTAACTCTACAACAGGTTCATTGGTTGCGGACCTATGGAACAATTCCACAAATAGCGGTGTTTTCGAAGTTGCCTGGTCTAATGATGGTTCAATGATTTTTGCTGGAGGCTTTGATTCTAAGTTGGTTTGGTTCGATACCTCTAATTGGTCTGAGATTAGAAATGAGTCCATATTGCCCGGCTGGATTAGTGGAATTGATACTACTCCAGATGATCGGTTATTGCTGTTCTCTTCCAACAACAATCTGCGTGGATATTGGACCAGTAACGGAACTATGGCTCTTAACATGACTAATCACACTGAATATATCCGCACCGTCAAAGTTAGTCCAGATGGCCGATATGTCGCAACAGGTTCTAATGATAATTCTATCAAAATTACTGACATTGCAAATCAAACTGTGATTCAGACAATACAGGCTTGGTCTGATGTTTATGACATCGATTTTTCAGCGGATGGAGGCACATTAGTCGCTGCTAGAGGTCGGGCTTCCTCTATGTCTGCATACAGTACAGATACATGGAGTTCGCTTGGCTCTATGGAAGGTTTCGGAAATAACGGTAACAACCGGGGAGTGTATTCGGTAGAGTTCCACGAAGATGGTGACAAGTTGGCAGTTGGCTGGCGTAGGGGTTACGTTTCCTTACACATGGCTGCTGATTCATTCATCCGAGTGCATGGTCAGTACTACACTTCGTTGATGGAGAGCCCATGGAGATCAACTTTCCCAACAACTAACGAATCTGTTAGGGTTTGGAATTACGACCGAGTGACAACAACCTTGGATGTCTGTGATTCTAAGCATTACATTGGTTCAAGCACAAATGGTGTCAGCCCACAATATGCTGACAAAGCTGCAAATTATTCTGAGACCGGATTATGGGACTGTAAGTACACTGAAAGCCAAATTCTTGAGATTCCTTACGGTCGAGCGGCCGGAGCACTGATGGTTAGGTCTGGAGGAAATACAGAAACATGCCTACAAACAATCGGTGGACTTTCCATGGGCCAAGTCAGATGGATAATTTCTGGCTCGACAAAGAGTACATTGACTTCACCAGGTGGCATGCCAGCGCTGAATTGGAATTCTGTGGTTCCAAATGATGACGGAAATGGTATTCCAGAATGGATTGATTTGGACGCCTCATGCCCAGACACAGAGATTGTTTTGTCTCACCGCTGGGAGAATAAGACAGACACCACAATTCTACACGAAACCGTATTGTGTGCGAATTGTGCTCAGACTGACTCAATATATTCCTCTAGTTCATCGAGATATCGCGCCATTGCAGGCGAGTTCAGGTCAGATGTAACTCAGGGTGTTGCTGCTTCCTCAGGAGAGGGTTCGATTGGTTTCACAGAAATGGTTTATGCAACTAACAATAACAACGGAATATACATTGTACCATTAGTTGACAATTTCACTCACGGTGCCGCCGATGCGATTGCTGATGGCGGTATAGCAATTAACGCTTCAGTGAATTCATCACGCAGTGGGGAGTGGCCGCTTCAAACCGACATGCGAGCATTTATTTCATTGGACCAGATTTCTAAGAATCTGAATTTCCTCAAGTTCCTGTTAACAGATTTAGGACAACTGAAGTGGGAGCAAATGGGCTTTACAGGACTTGATGCCTGGGGCCTATACACATCTTGGGCTAAACTTGGAGTAAACATGTCATATTTACTTCCTGATGCCGATTCTGATGGAATCTGGGATGGTGATGACCTTTGCCCAGAAACAGAATTAGGATTGTCCGTTAACATGCAAGGTTGTGCTGAAAACCAACTTGACGAGGATAATGATGGATTTACCAACGACATAGATGACTGTGATGATGTAGCTGGGACTTCTATCTACGGTAGTGTTGGATGTCCTGATGCTGACGGAGATGGTTGGCAGGACTCGGATGATAGCCATCCCAATGACAATTCAGAGTGGAATGATACAGATATGGATGGATTTGGAGATAACTCTGATGATTGCATTATTGAGTTTGGAAATTCCACTCAAGATTTGCTAGGTTGCGTCGATTCAGATGGTGATGGTTGGTCTGATTCGGGAGATGATTTCCCTGAAGATCCGCTAGAATGGAAGGATTCCGATTCGGATGGATATGGCGATAATGCTGACGTATTCCCGTTTGAGGTCACACAATGGTTAGATTCAGACGGCGATGGGTTTGGTGACAACAATACCGGACTTGAAGGAGATGACTGCGTAAATGTGAGCGGTTCTTCGAATATGGACGGCTTATTCGGGTGCATAGATTCTGATGGTGATGGATGGGCGGATTCAATCGACGATCTGCCATCTAATCCTGAACAATATAGAGACGTTGATGGTGATGGTGTTGGAGATAGTGCAGTATCTGGTTCCTATGATTTGTGTATTGACACATCTGCTGATGAAATAGCAATGGTTGATTCAAATGGTTGTGGACCCTCACAAAGAGATGTTGATTACGATTCATTTAACGACGATGTTGACCAATGTCCGAACACTCCACTTTTACAATCGACAATGGTCAATACAACTCTGTACTTAGATGATGATAACACAGTGCCAAATCCGTTTGTAGGATGTGCTCCTTCGGAGATTGATGCTGATGGTGATTTAGTAACCTCCGACTTAGATTGGGATGACAACAATCCGTATCAGTGGGCAGATACTGATGGTGATGGTTACGGAGATAATTCCGACGAGCAAGGAGGAGATGATTGTCCTACACAGAAGGGAACTTCAATTTACGACCAAGTAGGATGTTTTGACCTTGATGGCGACGGATGGTCATTCGACCATGATTTTAATGATGGTGATGCCACTCAATGGAACGACACTGACGGTGATGGATTCGGTGATAATTGGGACAATCCTGATTGGAACGAATCTAGAATTTACGGAGAATTTGTCATAGGAGCTACACAACCGGACAGGTGTCCTAACGAATACTCTGCATTCCTTTACTCAGATACACAAGGTTGTCTTTCCAGCTTGGAAGTTGTTGAGGAAGATAAGCAGAAGTCCACCCAAGATTCTGAGGAAGAAGATTCCAACTTCGTTCTAATATTAGGAATAGCGGGAGTAGGAATTGTACTAATCCTATTCGGAGCGATTGCTGTATTGATTCGTAAGAAACCAAAATCAGGAGCAAAACCTGACAAGGCTGTTCATCCATCTTTGGAGGATGTCGATGATGCGAAGGTCGATACTGAGTCATTAGCATCTGCAGAGCAGGTAATGCAACAAGTAGAATCAGAGAAGATAATCGAACATGTTTCGTCTTGGGAAGAACTACCGGAAGGTGAATGGTTGCCGAATGATGAGAACGGTGTCAATTGGTATCAGGATAATGACGGACGCTATTGGTACTCTACCGATGATGGGTTTAGAGTTTGGAATGATTGAAATTATCAAAGACTGAATCATTCTAACAATACCATGCAAGACGTATTTCTCGTCACAGGTGCTTCCAAAGGTTTGGGCCGATCATTAGCTCTATCAATCGCTGATTCAGGCGGCGTAGTAATAGCGCTGGCAAGAGAAAGTCCAGAATTAGAATCTGTCGAAGTTGAATTGAAGAAAATCTCCAAAGAATCCCTCGCTGTTGTTTGTGACCTGGCAGATTCTTCACAAATTTCACGCACTGCGGAAATGATAGCATCTAGTTTTGGACATCTGTCAGGGATTATCCATAATGCTGGAATCATTAATCCGATTGGGAATATGCTCGATGTTGAAAGAGAAGGATGGGAGAGAGCAATTCAGGTTAACTTGTTGGGGGTCCAAGACTTAACTCGCTCTTTAGAATCTATAATTGGAGGAGAAAATCACACGAGGATTACTACCATTTCTAGTGGGGCAGCTCAGCGCTCTCTACACGGTTGGAGCGCATATTGTGTATCCAAGGCTGGTCTTGATATGTGGACCAAATGCATGGCAGAGGAAGGAGAAAATGTGAATATTTCTGCTCTGGCAATCGCACCAGGTATTGTTGATACAGGCATGCAAAAAGAAATCCGACAAGCAGATGAATCCTCTTTTCCCTTGCTACAAAATTTCAAAGATTATTACAGAAATGGAGAACTGTCAAAACCTGATGAGGTAGCGATCAAACTACTTCCATATTGCCTCGGGAAATTGGGTATGAACGGTGATAGATTGGATGTTCGTAACTTGTGATACTCAACCGTATCAATGGTAACGGTCATAAGCCCTAACCATAGCCTAAGGCACAGGGAGCCATATGCCGGGAACAACTCGTGTGGAAATTCGAACACTGAAGGTCGGTCGATACTGCTGTGTCGAGGACAAAGCGTACAAGATTAATTCAATATCAAAATCCAAGCCGGGTAAGCACGGTTCTGCTAAGGCAAGACTAGAACTGGTCGACATTTTCACTGGCCAGAAAATCTCTCACGTAGGAAGCGTAACAGATTCTATCAACGTACCACTTATCGAGAAAGGAACCGCAATGGTAACTCACATCGAAGGGGCTGAAGTTCATGCTATGAACATGCGTGACCACTCAATGATGATTCTTCCACTTGAGGAAGAAATGGAAATTGATGCAGGTAAGGAAATCATGTGGATGGAAGCTTTGGGCTTGTACAAGATCATCCGTGACCACTGATATTTCTCCTTGAGGTGAAATGATGGGTGTCAAGAAATCCGCATATAGACAACCGGTAACGCCGGAAGGTCTCAAAGCGATTGAAAGTGGCACTCTTACCTGGTTAGATGACGAGATGTACAACAACCTGAACACAGGTGTTCTAGAACAATATCTCGAAGAAAAGAATCTCGAAGAAGCGTTCGAAGTGTCTCACTGGGATACCAAGAAAGTGATGATTGGTATCGGAATCGGTGCCATTTTCTCTGGTGTTACCGCTTACATAGGGCTGAAACTAGGTCTTGCAATTTCAGCTGCTTGGTATATCGCCTACGTTTTAGGAATGGCTTTGAAATGGTCTCCTTCCGAAGTTAACATTGCAACATCTGCAACCACTGGTGCAACCCACGCATCCACTGGATTCATCTTCACATTTCCGGCAATTTTCTTGCTGGCTGCAGACCCCCAATATTGGTTGTCGGATGGTCCTCTAATTGTATTAGGTGAAGGCGAAACAATGCGCTTGGCCTTCGTAGGAATTGTAGCATCTATGTTTGCTGGATTCCTTGGCGTGATGTATTTCATCATCTTTAGACGTGTATGGCTGGTTGAAGACCCTCTACCATTACCGGGCTTCGAAGCTACTCTGAAGATGCTAGACATTGCAAGTGATGTCAGCACTGGTGCTGTTGAGCATGCTAGAGACTCACTGAAGACAATCGGTGTATGGACTGCAATAACCATGGTTGGGTTATTCCTGATTGAGTACCCTCTAGTATGGATAGATGGTAAAAGACAGGCATTGAGTGACTTCCTCGCTGAAATGCTGACCGGCGATACATTTGGTCTAGCATCTTTCTATTCGCATGCAAAGATACACCAGCCAGGAGAAGTAGTCGGAGGAGTTGCAAGAGGACCTGCTCACTATAATCCAGATACAGTATTCAATCCGTTCATGTACACATATGTTGGAGTTGCACTAACCCCATCCATGTTCGCTATTGGATGGTTCATGAAAACCAGAGTAGCATTCCTTGTTAACCTAGGTACTATTGTCGGATGGTTCTTCTTGGTTCCTCTTGCAGTTGCAACCAACTTGCCTGTCTACGAAGGACAACTTGGGGCGAGCGTTCCGTTGCAAGAACTTCCTGCAGCACTTCATGCTGTCAATCCAGCAGATTATCCTCTCTCAACAGGCGCAGTTCAGATGTATGCCTTCGCAAAGGCTGTGCGATTCATTGCAATCGGAGCAATTGTTGGTGGTGGAATATTCGGTCTTCTAAAGATGTGGAAAACATTTGCAAACATCTTTGTTGACATTGGAAAGGCCTTCAAGGGCGACAGCGGAAAGGAATACATGGAAGGTAAGGGATGGTATGAGTGGCCATTGGCACACATCCCGATCTTTATGCTTCTTACATTTGGCTCAATGATTGTAATCTTCATGCTGGGAGAATTCCCTCTAATTGCAAGCATTGTATTCTCTCTAATTCTACTGATGACTACTTTCCTGCTTGGCGCCATCGCTGTAAGGGTTATGGGTGAAACAGGTATAGAGCCTGTTTCAGGAACATCTTTCATCGTTTTGTTGATGTTATTTGGAGTGTTCCTAAACTTCACTGACCCATTGGGTCTTACCACACAAGAAGCTGTACTGTTGGGTCTTGTAGGGACTACAGTATTTGGTTCAGCGATCTCGATGTCTGGAACTGTAATCGGTGACTACAAGAACAGTTTGTATATTGGAAACCGCCCTTACCATATCTCAAAGGGTAACATCATGGGAGTTGTCCCTGGTGCTGTAATTGGTGCTGGTGTTGCAATTTTCCTAGCAAACGAACTTGCAGCGGGAAGAATCCAATTGATCGCACCTCAAGCAAATGCTTTCGCAACATTCTCAGTAATTTTCGCTGAAGGTCAAGGTGACCTAACCTTGCTATTGCTAGGATTCTTGCTAGGAGTATTCGTAGAATGGGCAACCGGAATGGGAACCTCTTTCGGTTTGGGTATGTATCTGGACGTCCCTCACACACTTCCAATGCTTATTGGTGGTGTAGCAAGAGACAAGTGGGAAGACAAGAAGCTCAAGCCTCGTATTGATGCGATTAAGGAAGAAGAAGGTGCTGTTGTTGCTGAAAAGAAGCGTGCACTAATCTTGCTAGGAACTTTCATGGTTGCGGCAGGTCTACTAACAGGAGAAGCATTCTTTGGTACTGAGAGCAGTATTCTTTCATTCATCGATTCACTATGGAATCCAGAGTTTGGCTCAAGCCTAAATTGGCATTTGGCTAGACTGGCTGGATTTGTTGCTCTTAACGCATTGATTGGATTGGCGATTTATGCGCTCTTCAAGAGAGCAGGCGTAATTGGTGGCAAAAACCAAGATGCAGAATTAGTCGAGGCGTGATTATGTCACGTACTCCACCGCTTGTGTGGGGGTTACTAGTTGCTGGAGTTCTAGGTGTCTCTTCAGCAGGAGCTATACTCTCTAGTTTAGATGATATCCCACCACTAATGCGGGCTTCATGGCGTCTCCAGATCACAGTGCTTATGTTGCTGCCATTTGCAATTTTACAATACAAGCAAATGGATAACAAGAAGCGTGCTAAGATGCGAGAGAAGAGAACCCTGCTGATTTTGTTTGGTTCAGGAGTTGCTTTGGCAGCCCACTTTGGAACTTGGGTAACATCCCTAGACCATACCTCATTGGCACACTCTCTTTTGTTCGTAACCAGCCATCCAATCATCATCGTCATTGGTACGGCAATCCTAGTTCGAAAACCACATCGCTTGGAGACTACAGGTGCAATAATCGGTTTAATTGGAGCTGGAATTACATTGCTCGACGCAAATGATAGTGGCGAAGTAACTCTTTGGGGAGACTTCCTTGCATTTGCAGGTGCCGTAACTGTTGTTGGCTACATCGTAGCCGGGCGCATACTTAGAGAGTGGATGCCTGTATTCGTTTATGCAGTTCCAGTAACATTGCTCGGTGGTATACTACTGATTCCCATGTCTATTCTAATGGGTGAAGAGACTGCTGCTTTGGGATGGATTGAATCTGACTTACTTTCTGACTTCATCAAACTTGCATTCTTGGCAGGTATAGTCGGACACACAGGACTAAACGCATGTCTAAGGTGGCTAGGTCCGTTAACGATATCATTTGCAGTAACTTTAGAGCCGATTATTGGTGCATTCATTGGATGGTTTTTCTATGACGAAAGCGTTCCAGGAAAATGGACATGGCTTGGTGGTTTGATTCTGATCATTGGAATCATGTTTGTGATAAAGGGAGGCGCTGAATATGGCATGGATACTTCTGACGAATGATGATGGTATAGAGGCAGATAGCCTTCAGAATCTTGTGACTGCTCTTCATGAGAGAGGACACGGTTGCATTGTTTTCGCACCGAGTGAAAACAATTCGGCAGTCAGCATGAAAATATCATTGGGCAAACCACTCACTGTAACCAAAAGAGACGATGCAAGAGAAAATGTACACCAATTTTCGATTGGTGGAACTCCGTGCGATTGTATTATCGCAGCATTGGATGGAGGATTACAAAAATTGGTTCCCGGAATAATGCCAAAGCTAGTTGTCAGTGGAATTAACCTCGGCCCTAATTTGTCGCAAGATGCATATCACAGCGGAACGATAGCTGCTGCACGTGAAGCAGGAATGTATGGAATGCCAGCAATCGCATCATCCTGGTCTTCATTTGACCCAGAAGGAATGGAAGTTGCAACTAATGCAACAATCCAATTAATCGAAGCAGCCTTGCAGGTACTTCCAGATGAGCCAGCAAATCTCAATCGTCCACATGTAGATGTGAACGCTCCTCATCTCACAGCTTGGCCAAATCAATCCAGTAAACCTTGGAGTGACGACCCAATTTCTGCACTTAGGAAATCATTTGCAGCCGGTGAAATGTTGCTCAATCTCAATGTTCCACGTGGATGGAATGGCAATTTCTCATCAACTCGATTGGGGATGCGTTGGTATCGTAGTGCGATTACATTCTCTAATGATACATCGACTTTCCAACTTGGAGCTGCAAGAATAGATGTAGATGAAGTTGCGAAAGGAGATGTTGACTCAGACATACTTGGTGTAGCAAGCGTCACTTGTATGCCTTCGTGGCCGCAAACCCATCCTCTTGAAATGGATATGCAACTACTAGGTTGGTCGCTAGAAAACAGCAAAGATGGAATGCCAATCTGGCTCTGATTCTAATTTATTCAAGTTCTAGGTTGACCCCTTCGTCTAGTAAGAAGTGAACTATTGCAATGCATGTGTGGCCTTGCAACCAGTTGCTTCCCAGGCTTCTGGGGAGTCCTCTGTCACATTCCAGGATTTTATCGTCACCAAGGATAAATCCAATCTCTTCAATTGAGAAATTGTTAGGTAGTGTTCCAGAATATAGATTTGGAGAATCAGCCTCTAGCCTAATTGTAGTGCAATCCCAATCATCTAAAGTCATCTCCAAATCTCCTCCTCCATCGTAGATTCCCGGGCTTCTTTCAATCCAGTGTCCTCTTGGTGGAATTGGCTCTTTGATGACGGCAGCCACTTTACCTGCAACTGCTCTCTCTTCAGCATGAATTCCTCTCAGTTCATTTGATACGAACTTGATTCTTCTTGCAGGACCAGGTCCTCCAAGTAAAATCATTGTAAATTCAACATTTTTCCTAATTCCATGACTGGTTAGAATCGAAGACATAAGTGCTCTAATTAGCACATCCATTCGTCCTGCTCCGCCAGCTAAATCATTCAGGGGTAGTTTGCCCTTCGCCATCGCTCTGGTTCCAACAATGACGAAGCGTCGCAGAAAAATCACCTATTGTTTTCAATGACTGAACGAATTGCATTGCACATGTCATTCTCTGTCTCGAGAATAAAGTGAGCTCCATGTGAATCTACAAGCCAGCCTCTTGGCATACCTTCTTTGCCGTAATCTTCCATTCTGTTGGCAATGGTAGCAGTCATTCCTGCAGTCTGGATTTGCGCATGTGCTCTATGAACTAGGTCCTTCTGCTTGATTCCACTTTCCAATTTGAAACCAATGCGTACAGATCCACTGCACATTTCCTTTAGTTCGCTTATGTGCTTAGCACCTTCTTTCAACTGAACATTAAGGTCACCTTGAAGTGATGCAATTTTACCTTCAACAGGTTCAGGTATGACATAATCAAGAACAGCAGCAGCATGAATCCAAACATCGATACCATCCTTGGTCAATGCTTTCAATTCATCCAGCATAGAGTCCGGTTCTGGACATTTGATGTCCAAAGGCAGCCATTCAGGTTTGCTGACTGTGGTTACACCACTTACACAGGTTACATCCATCCCGTGACGGTATAGGTCGTCTGCAATTTTGTAACCAGTCTTGCCACTAGAGGTGTTTTGGACATATCTGACATCATCAATTGCGCTACGTGTTGCGCCTAAGGTTACGACTACGGAAGTATCATTCCTATTGACTAAATTACCAAGGCGTGCCACAATTTCTTCGTGATTTGGAGTCTTTCTCTTGCCTTCTTCTTCTGCTCCCCATAGGATTTGAACGCCCTGTTTTGTGCATTGGAATACTAGGTCTTCGGTAACTGGATCGTTGACTAGGTCATTATGCATTGAAGGTACCATCATAATTGGACAGTTCCTTCCCCTTGCTGCTGAAAGCGCCATTAGTAAAGGCCCATTCATTAGACCATGAATGAACGATGCGATTAAATTTCGAGTTGCAGGTGTTACTAGCACTGCATCAAAACTGGATAGAGCAGACAAATCACCATCCCAATCGGTAATGACTTCACCTTGAGATGCCCACCTAACTGCCATTGGGGTGATTATTTGTTGAGCTGATGTAGTCATAATTACTGAAACTTTAGCACCATGCCTTCTCAATTCTCTAGCAAGCCTGACCGTATCAACTGCAGCGATTCCACCGGTTACACCTAGCAAGACATGACGCCCACTAAGTGAACTGCCACGAACCTCTACATCGGTGTCACGCATGATACGCCCAAAAGACACTGCTTCAATACGGCTTCGCTAGCAAAATGCGACATTGTTTCACAGATAACCGGTTGATTCAATTGTAAATCTCCACTCGAACTGGGTATGTCTGATGCTGATGAGATGATTCTCGCAGGCTCGCGGCCTCAGCATTCAAATCCAATAGATGCCCTACACAGCCGTACGTCATTTGTCTTCGTAGTAGATTCTTTGATTGTCACATTTTTCCTTTTCCAAATATTTAGAGAACTCGCATTTATACCTGGTATTTTCTTTTTGTCAGTTTGGGCAGGATATCGAAACAGGGCGGCTTGGGCATATTGGTTTGTACCACTAATCATCGGCGGACTTACTCTTGTATTCTGTGTGATCCTGTTTGCCTTTGTTATTCAGATTCTTTCTGGTTCAATTAGTGGCCTGTTATTTGCGGCAATACTTGCTTACGCAATATTTTCTTCGATTCGATTCATAAGAGTTCATTTCCATCCTGTATACAAAATGGGATACAGCGGTTACTCAATTTACGATGAGGGACATAAGTTGCCTGCTAACGAAATGCTAGCAGCCTGTCCTTCCTGCCTAGCAGTGCTAGCAGTAAATCCATTGTTGCTATCTTATGAGGACAGATGTCCCCACTGCGATTCGCCTTTGGTACTTGGTGGTCCAGAAGAAGAATGAACTACTCAGCGGGATGCTAGAGTCAAGTTCTTCCACATGTCTTCAGGAACTTCCATAGCCAGTCTTAGACCGCCCATTGCACCCAAGCGAACTGGGTCGTCTACAACGTGAACATTTACTTCACCCATGTCTGAAAGACGGCGCTCGATAAGTGCTCCAAGTCCTCTGATTCCGGAACCTCCACCTGCAAGAACCATGTTTCGGCGGAACTCGTCGTGGAATTCAGGGTTTGAACCAGCGATCAGTTGTTTGACATTGTCGACGATTGGGTCAACGATTGATTCACAAGCAGCTTGGACACAATCGGTGATGTCAAGAGACATTGCCTTACCTTCGATAGAGAAGTCAACCATGATTGGCTCATCAGGAGTGGACGTGGAAACGAATGAGTACTGTTCCTTCCAGCGGCGTGCCATGTCCTTGGTGATTTGAGCACCGTTGTATTTCTTCTGTACTTCAACGATGATTTGGTTGTCCACATAGTCACCAGCATATCCGGTGTGCATCTGGTCTCCTGGACCTGGGATTGTACCGTAGACACGGCAAAGGTCAGTAGTTCCTGCACCGATATCGATAACCAAGGTGTGCTCGATCATGTCTAGTGCATAAGCCACAGCGAAAGGCTCTGAGATAATCATTGCAGCGTTAACTGAACCAGCAGCAGCATCGAAGATTGAAGTCTTGTCAACGTGACTTGCTTCAGCAGGTGCTCCGATAACAGCAACTACACGGTCGTAATCTTCTGGGTCAGACAAGCCGATTAGGTGAGTGATGAAGTGAGCGATGAACTCACGGTCTTCTGGTGTATCCTTGATGACACCAAGTTCTAGAGGTCTGAATAGATTCAGAGCTAGTCTGTTCTTTAGTGCTTCATTACCGAATAGAACATCTCTCTTCAGGAAATTTCGTGCAATTGGGTCCTTTGGAGTTCCAATTACTGTAAGTTCTTCTTCTTCGTGACTGTCGCTTGATACCATTACAGAGCGAAAGGTTCCAAGGTCAATTCCGATGTATAGTACTTCTTCAGCCATAATACTCGCCTAATCGGGCGATTGGCTCTCACCTTATGAAGAATACCTAAAGTGAGTATTCGATTTGCCACTGCTAAATAATCTATAATTCGTAACACTAACACCAATTTTCACAAGATTGGCAGTACCATGCAGCATAGTCAGCGTAAAGTTCTGCCATCTTACCGCAAATGGTGCATTCCTTGAGTGCATGGTCTCCAAAAATCTGCTGAACAATCTGGACATGAAGGTAATCATCGATTCCTAATTGCTGGCGCATAGCCCACAGCATCTGGTCCTCTGAAGGAGATATAATTCCGTCAGCTAGGCATATTTCTACAACGACTCTGTAATCTTCAACCATCCTAACGTCTCTAGGATCCATTGAAACTCCAGCCTTTTCAGCCACGATGTCTGTTCCGCCGGGGTCATCAACGAATATCACTAGTGAATCAGGGTTCAAGTCTTCACTTCGTAATTCTAGCAAAATCATGCTACCTTCCTGGGTAGCATAAACCAGATTAGAGAATCTGTTAATGACATTTGCAATCGAACGTGCGGTGTCTTCAGCAGTCCTGCCTCTTCGCCATCCTGTTTCACTAGCCTCATCATAAGCATAGAACTCAGTTCCTAGGCCAGGGTATTCAAGACGTACTTCTTCTCCACCATCAAAGCCATTAGCTACGATGGTGATACTTCCGACAGTAGTGTCTACTAGGTTATCATCATCGTCAAACGAGATCATCAGAGGTTTTCTTTCTTCGGCAGCTGCGTTGAAGTGACCACTCATACCGCTCATCCACTTGTCTTCCAATCTCTTCAGTGAGGCTTCCTGTTCTCCAGAAAGGCCCTTATCGATTCCCAAAACATTGGTCAAGTCACCGCTCTGCATTTCTTGCTTGAATTCTTCAATCAATTCCGCATCTCTACGGTATGTTTCAGGAGGGCCACGCTTCTGTGCAACGTGGTTTGGGTCTTTCCACTCATAACCACACCTAACACAACTAAGGTAGCCTGCAAGACTCGATGGTTGCTTTTCACCACCACATCGTGGGCAATCGCCATCTTCGCTGATGCTAAGATTCTCGTATGCTTCTCTACGCCCCTTTCGGATACCCATGTTTCACTTACGCATGCGACATATGATGAAGGTTATCATTCGTATTTACGTAAAACAGTAGCAATTCCCATGCCGCCTCCAATGCACATTGAAGCCAATGCATACTCGCCATCAACCCTGTTCAGCAATGAAGCTGCCTTGCCTAGTATCCTAGCGCCACTTGCTCCAAGTGGGTGCCCTATTGCTAGCGCTCCTCCATCGATATTCAATCTGGAATCTTCAGGAGAGATCTCGAGGTCCCGCAATACAGCGATTGATTGTGCGCTAAATGCTTCATTCAGTTCGATAACATCGACATCATCCATCGTTATACCTGCTCTGCTCAGAGCCTTCTTCGAAGATTCAACAGGCCCAATTCCCATAATATGTGGTGGAACACCTACTACTGCGGTTGAAACAATCTCTGCAAGTCCTCCTATGCTATGTTCTTCAACATATTTTTCTGAACAAATCAAATTGCATGCTGCTCCATCTGTGAGGGGAGAAGATGTTGCTGCTGTTACAGTACCATCTTCTAAGAAGGCAGGAGGTAATCTAGCCATCTTTTCGACTGATGTCTCTCTCATACAACCATCCACATCTATCACATTTTCATCGGTCTTAATTCCCACGATCTCTTTAGTAAGTAGTCCGTTACTTTGAGCACTAAGAGCCTTATTATGGCTGTGCAGTGCAAACTCTTCTTGCTCAAGCCGTGAAATAGAATAATCCTTGGCGAGGTTTTCTGCGGTTAATCCCATTGAAATGTATGCATCAGGAAATTTAGATTCAATTCCAGGATGCAGGTCTCGATTCCAGCCACCTCTTTTCACTAATGACATAGTTTCAACTCCGGCTGCCAAAAAAAGTTCCCCCGAGCCTAATTTGATAGCACCAGCAGCAGTGTGAGCTACTTGCATAGAAGAGCCACACAAACGATTGGTTGTCATTCCTGGAATAGTATCAGGCAGTTCTGGCAAATATGTCGCAATTCTGCCTAGGTTGAGTCCTTGCACTCCTTCTGGATATGCGCAACCCAGCATCAAGTCCTCAATATCGTTGACTTCGATGTTATTCTTCTCGATTATGCTCCTGATAGTTACTTCTAGCATATCCTCGGGCCTAACTGATGCCAATGCTCCTTTGTGGGCTCTATGGAACGGAGTTCGCAAGTAGTCTGCAATTACTGCTCGCATGACCTGTCCAAGCCGTCTGATTTCATCATCATTGCCCTGAAAATATCTCAGTTGATAGAACGGATTATGAAGGGGTTGCTGTCAGCCCGAGACATGTTGCGTCAATGTAAGAAGCGCTCTTGCTCAATCAATAACGGACACTTTACTGGTAGTAACTGTCCAGTTTGTAATGAAGAAGGCAAGTTCATCATGTCTGATAGAGAAGCCAACAGCCTGGGACGAATTTTGGCATTAGTACTACGTCACGCACCTGAAAAGTTTGATGTTGAAATGGACCTTAATGGATGGGTTAATTCTCGTGAGTTATCAGAGGCCATCCAAAACAAGAGAAGGCATTTCCACTGGCTACGTGGCTGGCATTTTGAAGCAATTGCAAATGCAGACACAAAAGGCAGATATCAAGTCGAGGGAGAAATGATCAGAGCAACTTACGGACATTCTATCGAATTGGAATTAGACCTACCGACAGATGACATCCCTGAAGCATTGTACTGGCCGTGTGATCCTGAGACTGTTTCAACTCACATGGAGTATGGTATTACAGCAGGGGACAGAAAACACGTTCACTTGTCAAAGACAATTTCCAATGCTATGGAAGCAGGACACGTTCGAATTAGCCGCCCTGCAATTTTGGAGGTCGACACTACCAGAGCTATTGCAGATGGATTTACTATTTGGCGAGCGGGTAAGACAGTGTTCTTGTGCGAAGAGATGCCACCTGACTACTTGTACCATGTCGAAGCGGATGACCCTTCAATCCAAGACATGATTGCAATGTGGGAAGAAGAGTGATTATTCCACATAGTTACCGCAACTAGGACAGAAGTCCAAGTCTGGGTCCATGTTTGCACCACAATGTGGGCAGAAGCCACCGGCGATTGCAATTACTTGTTTGGCAATTTTTGCAGAATCCGGGTCTTGAGTTGCAAGTGCCTGAACTATTTGCATTGGGTTCTGTCCTAGTTTAGACAATTCCTTGAATTTGTTAGCAAAATCAATCGCCAATAATAGAGAAGATTCAATTTGCCACTGCCTCTTCTCTCTTTCGATTTTATCAACAATATCTTCGCATGCATCTAATTCTGCCTGCATGTGGCGGATGAACTCATCCACCGATGGTGACTCTGTCATGTTACGACCCTATCCAGACTCCCATGTAAATCCAATGCACACATTAGTACGAAATGTGTGGCATAAGCATGGCCGGCACAGTTGTCATCAAATGGGGTGGAGGATTAATTACTCACAAAGACAAGTTGTGCAGCGTCAATCAGAACGTAATCGATTCTTTGGCAAATGTTTGCAAAAACTCCAACAAAAAGTTGGTTATCGTACATGGTGCAGGTTCTTTTGGACATATGAAGGCCAAAAAATTCCGCCTAGCCGAAGGAAGAGTGGCGGGTCTGAGTCAAGATGAAGCTGTTGCTGAGGTACGGAATGACATGTTAGAACTTAATCAAAAAGTAGTTTCTTCATTGGAATCAAGAGGTTTGGATGTGCGATCATTTCCTCCTCATCAGTGGGCTAAGGGAACAGGTCCAAACTTTTCTGGAGAACTCCCGCTTTACGAGGGAATTACCGTTGTTTACGGTGATGTTGTTGATGACGAATCAAACGATTTCGGTATACTTTCTGGAGACGACCTGATGCTGCGTTATGCCAAGGAGTTACCCGATGTGGAAAGGGCGGTTTTTGCAATAGGGGGCGTGGATGGAATTCTGAGGGTTCCTCCCAGTAAGGCCGGTCCAGGTGATTTGATTGAGGAATGGAATCCTTCGATGGAGTTCGAAGGAGAACATGCTGCAGAGATAGATGTCACTGGAGGAATTGGATTGAAGGCTACCAGAGGGTCAATGATTGCTTCTGGGGGAGTTGATGTCATTCTTGTTAATGGTGAAATCCCGCAAAGAGTTGCTGATGCAATTGAGGGGTTGCCGGTAGTTGGGACAAGAATAGTTCCGGGGAACTGTTGATGTAGTGGACGCGAAACCGGTTGTACGGTGAGTGCATGTCTGGATATGGCATAGAGGATGTTCCGACCATGCAATTCGAGGCTGATGCCTCCGAGGTGTTGGCTGGCTCTGACTCAATTCAAGAGTCTCTCATGTCAGAGGCAGTCATTCAAGTAACTGAAAATGACGAAGTCGTTGGACCAATCTCAAAATTTGATAGCCATCACGGGGATGGAAAGTACCACCGAGCATTCAGCGTGATGCTTTTCGATTCTTCTGGCCGTTTGTTGCTGCAAAGAAGAGCATCGCACAAAATCACATTCCCAGATGTGTGGGCAAACTCATGTTGCTCTCATCCATTACACTCTGAAGAAGAAATGGAACTCAAAAACGCTCTAGGAGTCAAGAGGGCTGCAATCAGAAAATTGGAACAGGAATTAGGTATTCATCCGTCTCAAGTTCCTATTGAGAACTTTGATTTTGTTACAAGAATGCGTTACCAAGCTCGCCAAGACGAAGATTGGATAGAGAGAGAAATCGACCATTGCTTAGTCATCCATGCTGATGTAGATGTGAATCCTAACCCGAATGAAGTTAGTGAAATTAAGTGGGTATCCCATGAAGATTTAGAAGAAATGTTGGTCGCTGATGATACTGAAAATGTCATTGCACCATGGTTCAGATGCATTGCTGCAAGAATAATGGATGATGATTGGTGGAGACCAGGCTGTGTATCGGCTGATGATATGATTCACGATATGGGCGACGTATCTCACATGCTACCGAATGCAATTGGTGCAGACTTGTCAACAAGTATCGCTGAGGTCAAGGACTTGGTAGAGAGCCGAATTGAGCGAGCACTGACTCACAGCAAACTTCCAAGATTATCTGGTGCAATGATGCATCTCGTAGAAGGAGGAGGTAAGCGTCTGAGAGCAACATTGCCTTGGCTAGTAGCCAAGGCAGTTGGAGACACCCACTCAGGCCTGTTGGATGTTGGGGCTGCCATAGAAATCATTCACAATTTCACCCTAGTTCATGATGATATCATGGACGATGATGATGTACGTCGTGGCAGGCCAGCAGTTCACGTAGAGTATGATTTGCCTACAGCAATTAATGCAGGAGATGCAATGTTGGCCATCGCATTTGAGGCTATGGCAGTAGCAGAAGGAATCGAGCCAGAATTGTTACCATTCCTAGTAAAGCGAATTGGTCGAATGGTTCGAAAGTGTAGCGAAGGACAGCAACTCGATATTGAATTTGAAGATAGAGATGTGGTTTCTGAAGAGGAGTACATCGAAATGATTCATGGTAAAACCGCTGCAATGTTCCTGACCTGTGCAGAAGTTGGTTCGCATCTTGCAGGTGCGGATGAAGAAATCATCCAATGCATGCATGATTGGGGCTTGGCCCTTGGCTTGTGTTTCCAATTGATGGATGATTTAATCGACGTTTTATCAGACTCTGATACACTCGGTAAGCCAAGTGGAAGTGACGTAGCCCAAGGTAAGCGGACGCTGATGGTTATTCACGCACTCAGACAACCTGCTTCACAGGCTAAGGACGATTTGCTTGCTGTTCTAGGTAAAGGTGACAACGTTACTGCAGAACAGGTCGCCAGAGGTCATCAAGCATTACACGATTTGGGTTCAATCGATTATGCGAAGGCAAAAGCTGAAGCATACCATCGTAAAGCTCACGATTGTTTAGATAGAATTTCAGAAAATCCCGCACTTAGGGCTCTGCGAGAGTTGACAGATTACCAACTCAACCGGATATACTGATTCTACCCGGTTTCAAAACCTTGCAATACCATCGAGTTTCACCGGGGTATTTTTTGTGAGATATTCGATTGAAGTAGCCATTTGTGAATGATGCTTCAATTGTTTTACACGGCGTTGCGGCAGAAACTACTTCCAATATGCAATCACCAACTTCTAATGTTGAACCAATCGTTAGATTGAATCCTTCAACAAGTAAATTTTCTCCAGTTGAACCGGGTGTTATTGGATGTCCTTCAGACTGTAATTTAGTCAGTATTTCATTATCTAAAACACAAACTGCTTTCATTTCTCCACCGTGATGTTTTTTGTCAGCTTGGTCATCTCCAACTAAGCCTAGCAAAGAAATCTCTGCAGAATCAACTGCAAGTTTCGGAACTCCCCCATTGGAGACGAAAATCCCCAAAACCTGGCCCATGTAAGTCACCTGGGTGAACTTATTCAGTCAGCGTAGTAAGATTCTGGGTTTGGATCTGGCTTCAATCCCTTTCGTGTTCTGATTTCACCGACTACCTTGTCGAATAGTTGAGGTGGTAACATCTCGAAACCGATGTTTTCTGAGTTCCAGACAGCACGGCCCTGGGAAGCAGCACGGATGTCGTTGGAGAATCCGAATGTTTCAGCAACAGGCAGTGTTCCGATAACAGTGGTTGCTTCACCTTCAGATGGCATATCTTCGATGATTCCTCTTCTGTTGGTGATTTCACGAGTAACTTGTCCTAGCCAGTCGTTTGGAACGCTGACGTGAGATCTCTGCATTGGCTCCATCAAGACTGTGCGTGCACGTAGCATTGCACCCTTGATACCGTTTCTAACTGCAGGAATAGTCTGAGCTGGTCCACGGTGGATTGCATCTTCGTGCAACTTTGCATCGACTAGTCTGACCATCATTCCCATAACAGGTTCGTCAGCCACAGGTCCCTTCTTACAAACTTCATTGAATGCTTCAATAATCAATTCACGAGTCTCGTGAAGTCCTTGGATACCCTTTGTGTCATTCACAAGTACGTTTGTTCCATTGATTGCGTAAATCTTGCGCATTAGGTCCTTGTCCATTCCGAACTCACCGAACTTGCTTCCGACTTCCTTTGCATCTCCGGACCTGATTGTTCCGTTTCCGAAGTGGCCTTCTCTCAATGCAGCGACGACTTCAGCGGAAAGTGGTTCACATTCCATCATGAATCTGTTGTGGCGGTTTGGAGACTTACCTTCGAAGGAGCGTCCCTTGTTGTTGCCTTCAACAGATTCTCTGTATACAACAATAGGTGGGCTGACCTTTACCTTGATGTTCTGCTCTTCTTCCAATCTGTAGACTGTAATTTCCAAGTGAAGTTCTCCCATACCTGCTAGAAGTGCTTCACCAGTTTCCTGATTTGTCATAACTTGTAGAGATGCATCAGATTTTGCAAGTGACCTTAGAGCGTCGATGAACTTTGGCAGGTCTTTCATGCTCTTTGGCTCAACTGCAACGGTAACTACCGGGTCAGAGTAGTGTCTAATTGCTTCGAATGGAGTGAAATCCTTGTCTCGAGACAATGTTACACCAGCAGCTGCTGAGCGGATTCCAGTGATTGCTGCGATATTTCCAGCAACAACCTTTGGTACGGTGATTCTGTCTCCACCGACCATCATGCTGACTTGCTGAACACGCTCAGGCTTTGCAGCACCGATTGCGTAAACAGATTCACCTTGGTTGATAGCACCAGAGTACAATCTTCCTACAGCGACTTCACCAGCGTGCGGGTCCATCCAAATCTTAGTGATCATCATTGCTAGTTCGGCATCTGGGTCACAACTTACCATTGCTTTACCGATTGGAGTGTCTAGGTCGCCAGTCCAAATGTTAGGAATACGGTATGGTTGTGCTTCGACAGGGCCCGGTAGCTTGGTAACTGCCATGTCTAGAAGAACTTCGTGAACAGGAGCTTTTTGTGCTAGTTCTCTCTGTTGTTCGTTGTTACAATACTCGAAGATATCCTTGAATGAAATTCCGGACTTAGCCATGTATGGTACTGTTATACCCCAGTTGTGGTATGCAGAACCGAATGCTACAGTTCCGTCACCTACGCTTACTTGCCATTCCTTCTTCTTTTCTTCAGGAGCGAATTGGCGAATCAACTTGTTGACCTTGGTGATGGTTTCCTTGAACCTCTCCATCATGTCTTCAGGAGTTACTTGCAATTCGTTGATTAGACGGTCAACCTTGTTGATGAATAGTACAGGCTTTACCTTCTCCTTCAATGCTTGACGAACAACAGTCTCTGTTTGAGGCATTGGTCCTTCTACAGCACATGCTAGAATGAAACAGCCGTCAACAGCACGCATAGCACGAGTAACGTCGCCACCAAAGTCAACGTGACCTGGTGTATCGATTAGGTTGATGAGATAGTCAGTTCCTTCGACGCTGTGAACCATAGATGCTGAAGCAGCGTTAATGGTAATTCCACGAGCGCTTTCTTGCTCATCGAAGTCTAGAACTCTGCTCTTTCCAGCTAGGTCTTCGCTCATCATTCCTGCACCTGCAATCAGGTTGTCAGAAAGTGTAGTCTTTCCGTGGTCAATGTGAGCAGCGATACACAAGTTACGAATCTGTGGTAGTATGTGCATAACTTCTGTTGCCTTCTTGATGTTGTCTTCTTTACGGCCCATGGTAAATCACCTGACTCTCGTCTGTTCTCGCCACCTTGAAGGGGTTTATCAAATCGACTACGCAGATTCCAAGCAAATCGTGTGCTGTAGCCTGTTTATGCAGTGGTCTTTGCTTGCTTATATTCGGCATTCATTTCTTTGAATAATTGCCTTAGATCATCCTTTGCCATTTTTATTGAATCCTTCAATTCACTAATCTTGTTTTTCATGGCAATCTTTGAGTCTTTAGCCATCTTTTTTATATCTCGCTTGGCCTTTTGAATTTCGTACATTTTAGCGCGTAAATTTTCTTTACATTTTGTTAAGCGGTCTTCGAACCTGTGAATGTTCACATTTCTTCGTTGCAATCTGTCTGCTCGTTTTTTGAAACGCATGTTGACTTTTGCAATCTCAATAGAATGTTTTGGGGTAGATTTCAAATCCGAATTCAATCCTAGATATTTGAATGACTGAATCCACCACTTACTAGGATCCATGTGATACCACTTGTGTCCATTCCTGTAATCTGCTTGGAATGTGTGGTGGAAGTTATGATATCCCTCTCCGAAGGTTAGGAAAGCTAACCAAAATGAATCTCTACTCGAGTTCTCTTCCGAGTACGGTTGTGTCCCCCAAATATGTGCGGCACTGTTTATCAAGAATGTTCCATGATGAACGAAAACAACTCTAGCTAGACCTGCCCAAACAAAACATCCCACTGCTCCAGATAATCCGCCTATTGCAAATCCGATTACTGCAGGTAAAATTAGACCTGAAAGTGCTCCTATCAAGAAGACATTTCTGTGCTGCCACATTATGATTTTACTTCTTTGTAAGTCCTTGACGTTTGAGAAATCATTGGTGAAATTTTCTTCTTCCAATAATATCCATCCGATGTGCGAATACCAGAATCCCTTTGATGCGCTGTATGGATCATCCTCTGTGTCGGTCAGTTTGTGATGCCTTCTGTGGTCAGAACACCATTCGATAATGGAGTTTTGAAAAGACCCTGCGCCAAATATTGAATAGAATAGTACCAAGGGCCATTTTGCATTATGTGAGCGATGTGAAAATAGTCTATGATATCCAACAGTTATTGAAAGGCCGCATGCGAAGTAAAGGCCAACAAACACAATCAATTCAAGCAGGCCTGGTGGACCAAAGTAAATCCAATGCAAAACAATTCCAATCAATGCGAAGACTGGGGTTGCGAATAAAAAAATTGAATTCAACCAATTAATTTTGACTGCATTGGATTCTGTCATACAGCGCTCGCTCTGAGTGCCGTTATTGACTGTTAGGGTCCTATGGTCACAAACTAGATGATTTTGCAATCATCTTGCGCTTGCTGCGATACGCTGGACTTCTTCCTTCTTTGCTACAGCAAAAGAGGTAACGTCTCCAACGCTTGCTTTGGTTAACTCGTTGATGATGCACTGAGTCAGGGTTCTCTTGGACTTGGATGTGCCTTGCTGAGCACCCTTTGCCAAGTTTCCTAGAGCAACATCTAGTCTTCTTGATGGCGAACTGTCAACAGCTTTTGGTTGAGATACTGCACCGAACTTGATTCTGGTGATTTCTTCCATAGGAGCGGCATGGCAAATTGCGTCAACAAATGCTTGCAGAGGGTTTTCACCGCTCTTAGCAGCCATGGAATCAAGGGCGCTCTCGAACGCTTTCAAAGCACCCATCTTCTTCCCTGTGTACTTTCCAGTACGCATTAGTTTGTTTGTGAATCTCTCCACGACAGACAGGCGAGCTTTTCCGAACCACGCGTTTGCATGTCGACCACCGGTATGTGGAACTCCGACAGTTGAGAGATTGATGTAAGGCGCTAGTCCAGGGTCACGGCATACAACTTCAGCAGCATCATACTTACCGAATACTAGTGTTCCAATACCTGCGATTGGCTTTGCCTCTTCGACAGTGGTTTCTTCTTGTGTTTCGACATCGTCACTCATCACAATCACTCCAATTCATCGAACAGGCTTCTCCTTTCGTCCACGGACCATTTCATCCAATGAAACTCCGTTAACTTGGATTACCTTGTAACGTACACCAGGAATATCTCCGTATGAACGTCCCATGCGTCCACCGATACCTTCGACCATTACTTCATCGTGCTCGTCGATGAAGTTGATAGCACCATCACCAGGTGCGAAAGCGGTTAGTTTGTTTCCGTTCTTGATTAGCGAAATTTTCACAGCCTTTCTGATTCCGGAGTTAGGCTGCTTTGCTTCGATACCGACTTTTTCGATAACGATACCCTTGGCCTGAGTTGAACCTGCCAATGGGTCGTGCTTAGCCCTTGACTTGAGCATGCGCTTCTTGTACCTGCGGTCTGACCATCTAAACTTTTGGCGATCTTTTGCCATCTTAGTTCCAGCGAACAATCCACGACCCATGTCAAAAACTCCAGAGAAGCAACTTGCCGACCTACCTCCCCTATTTCATGGTGCCGATTGTAAAACCTAGGTCAAATGATGCACTAGCCGCCGAAATCTAGTGCCAATGTTCATGGTTATAATCCTACACGAGTGCATCATGGCATTCCGTGATTTGCTAGGTGCGGCCACCGTAGTGAATGAACTAACAAGTGTACTGCATGGGGTTTTTGATAAATCTAAATCAACAGGTCATGGACTTTTGTTGTTTGAGAATTTAATTGAAGCTCCAGGTCATAAAATTGCTGTCAATCTGTTGACAAGGCCTCGTCTCTGTGCAGCCCTGTCGATTGAGCCGGAGGATTTTATTGACCTTCTTGGATGGGCGATGGAGAATCCTAGCGAACCAAAAATAGTCGAAACAGGTCCTGTCTTGGAAAACCCACAATCCACTCCAAAATTGACCGCGTTACCAATTCCACACCACTGGAGAGAGGATAGAGGTAGATACATGTCATCGAGCGTGATTATTGCCGAATACGGCGGCATTAGGAATATGTCGTTTCACAGGCAATTTTTGCGAGATGATAATCACCTAGTAGCCCGAATAGTTCCGAGACATCTTCACACTATGACTGCAGAAGCAAGGGCGTCAGGAGAGGAAGTAAATGTAGCAATAATCAATGCTCCCGACCCAGTTGTGCTTCTTGCTGCTGCTATGTCCTTTGACACCAATATCGATGAGTTAACAATTGCTTCAGCACTTCACGAAAAGGTGTATGGTAAGCCACTGGAATTACTCTCTCTTCCTAATGGGATTCAAGTTCCAGCCAATGCAGAATATGCAATGTGGGGCCGCATTACTACCGAGAATGATGACGAAGGTCCATATGTCGATATTACCGGCACAGTCGATGACATTCGTCAAGAGCCAGTAATCGAAATTGATGGAATTACACACAGAACAAATCCAATTTTCCATGCGCTTATTCCTGCAGAAGCAGAACACAAAACTCTGATGGGGCTTCCAAGAGCACCTACAATCAAGTCTGCTGTGAGTGAAGTTTGTGAGTGCCTAGATGTTCACATGACTGAAGGAGGAGGTGGCTGGTTGGCTGCTGTAGTCAAAATCCGTGTACAAAACGAAGGCGATGGAAAGAGGGCGATTCAGGCAGCCTTGGATGGCCATCGCTCAATGAAAATGGTTACGATTGTGGATGAAGATATCGATATTACCGATCCTGTGCGTGTAGAGTGGGCGATGATGACCAGATGGCAACCAGATTCAGACTCAATTATTCTTTCAAATCAAAAGGGCTCTAGTCTCGACCCCTCCCGTCTAAATGATGGAAATACTGCAAAGATTGGAATCGATGCAACAATACCTTGGGGTTATGATAGATCAGGTTTCATGTCGGTTCAGTGAGTTGATTCAATGGATAGTGCTTCCATCCTTCAGCACCCCCGCAGGAATCTAGGAAGTAGGCATCGCTCACAGGCAGATAGATTTGTGAAATTAGCAAAAAAAGACCCTGGACGTAAGGATGAGAATCTTGCTTGGGCAGAACAGAATGCTCAACAAGCGGTCTTATACGATTTTACTGATGAGAGAAATTGGCGTTGCTTAGCCGAGATTAAGCATATGCGCCAAGATGGTGAAGGCCTCTCTTTGGTTTTGGAGGACTTGTTTGTTGTATTGGGTCGTGACCCAAATCAACTCGGGCAACTCAAGGGCGTAAACCACATGGAAGTAGGTCTTGAGTTACTTGAAGCCGCATTTCTAACCGATTCATTGGAGCCTGAAATTTGGTTTGGCAAACTGGATTCAGATAGCCTGAACAATTTTGCAATCCGATGTAAAGGTCTAGATTTTACAGACCAGAGAGCCAATATTGTCTATGGTAGAAGATTGGAAAGAATCCGGAGTGCAGGTCATGAAGAGATGTTCATTGAACTAGTACATCATCTACTTGCTCATCGTCCTGCAAATCATGAATTGTGGATGGAACTTGGTAGACTTCATGAGCGTCGAGGCGAGATCGACCAAGCTTGGTTATGCTATGACCATGTCCAGCAAATACGCCCAACTGAAACGGTTCGTGACCTCTTCTTGGCTAGGCTAAAAGGAGCAATGGATGGTGAAGAATCAATTCCATGGAGTGGCCCATCATTAGAAACTCGGGCGGATTTCCTATCTCGAATGCAGAATCTTTCACAGACTGTCTCCGTTGTTCCTATTGAGGAAGAAGAGGTAGAAGAGGAACCAGTAGATGTCGAACTGAAGAGATTGCAGGATTTAATCGAAGCAGGCGAGGCAGCCGAGGCATTTTTCATGGCTCGCTCCCTGTTCACTTCCGGCGAATCTTGGGCTGAGGAATGGATGCTTAAGGCACAATCAATGCTCTAAACATCCTTTAGAGTCATAATCTCTGTAACTCTCTGAGTCCACATTGTAGCAGAATCTCCCTCGCTAATTGACGCACACAATGCTGCAAGCAATGCATCTTCAACCTCGGAAGGGGATGAAAGTAAGTCAGCGAACAACTCTGCTCTCTCCAAACGCTTTGCTAGCATAACTAAAGCACGCAGGTCAGGTCTCTCTTCACCAGAATATCCTTCCTTTGTGTTCGCAATACACCATTCTAGTACACCGAACACATCATCAGGATGGACCTGTAAAATTGGTGCGGTTTCACCAGCAGATAGTGGCTTTGAATCACTGACTTGGTCTGCAAATTTTTCTGCTTCTTCACTGATGAATCCCGATGATATCTCAACAAAAATGGCTCCGGATTCAACTGCCAATTCTGACTGTTTGGCAATCATTGCATGGGCATGGGCGTTGAAGGCACATCTCGCAGCATCGAATATATGTCCGAACGCTAAATGAATTCTTGCCGCTTGGATTCTGGATATTGCAATAGTTTCGTTTGCATGTCCGGATTTTCTCGATATTTCTCCATGCACGTGCAGCGCCATCATTGGCTCATCAATTGAGAGGTGGAATGCTGCTTTGTTTAGAAGAGAAATGTCGTGATCTCTACTAGCTTTAGCTACAGATTTCAATCTAGTTTCTGCCCAAGTTAAGTCATCTCTAGCCTTCTCAATCTGGCCGTTTTCAAAATGAACTAATCCTCTTTCCATTCGCAATCTTCCTTCCAGTGCGAGGTCTCTGGTGTCCGGTGTTCTTGCAACTGCTAGGGCTGCTTCTATAGAATCGATGTCAATTTCTCCTGCTATTCTTTTCCGGACCAAATCAAGTACTTTTGATTCTGCAGGGCTCAATTTGTCCTCCAAGAAAGCAACGATATCACTTTGCAAAACAAGTCCGAGTTCGGCGATACCGAGCCAGCTTGTCCATCCCATTTTTTCTAGTAACGGTTCAAGTTCTCTTTCACCGTTTTCAAAGGCATGGATTATTTCTTCTGGATTCATTTTTGATCCCTCCTAGTCTGTGCCAGCAAATTGATGAAAGCGGTTTCTGCAGCAACTCTATCGCTCTTACCAGTCCAACCAGCAGCACCATCATGGCCACCGCCTTCTCCTCCCAATGTTTCACTCAGTGTCTGCATCATCTGACCCAGATGTACTCCATTGATTGTTGATGACCTAGGTGCTCTGACTGTCAATCTTGTTTCACCATCTCTAAACCTAGAAACTAGGGCAACCTCTGCCCCAGTCTGGATCAAAATACCGGCAACTTTTCCTTCGTGTATGCCTGCATGGGTGTGCACAAGATTCCAGGCTCCACATTCTGTTGATTGACATCTTGAAAGGGCTTTCAAAATGGCCCCTCTTTCGCTAGAATTAATTTCCTCATTCTGAATATGTTCCACAAATTCTTGATACTCAAATCCGGCACCATCCAATATCTCTGAAGCACATTCCAAGGATGCTCTATCAGCATGCTTGAATCTGCCAGTATCAGTGATTAATCCTGCAAGTAAGAGCTTACGTACTTCGTCGGTGAGTGAAGACGGCGCCTTTTCTTTCAGATATTGAAATACGATTTGTGTTGTCGCTCTTGCATTATTTCTAATCTCTAAGTCTCCTTCGCTAAAACTCCAGTCGCAAGTATCGTGATGGTCGATGACACATATTGGCACTCCTTTTGGGATTTCTATGCCAGTCTGTGATTCTGAAGCGGCATCAACAATGATTATTCCACCAAGTTTTGTAGGCCATGATGGTTCTTTTGTGAGTTTTCTGAACGGTGCATTCATTTCAATGCATAGGCGTTTAGCCAGTTTACCAATGTGTAAGCCACAAGCCATGAGGTTTGGGTTCGAGGAAGCTAATGCAATCGCCGAACCGATTGTATCCATGTCACCGTTTCTTCCTGTAAGTACAGGAACGGCACCATTCTCGGCTGCTCTTGCAATCCAAGTGGCTAACTTATCCAAATTCATCCCTCTAGAGATTGCTTTAACTTTTCATATGTGGATACAAGTTCAGCTTCTCGCTTGGCCATAGTTTCTACAGCAGATTTCATTTGAGTGAGAGTGGTTTCTAAATCGGATAGCAACTGTTCTCTATCTTTTACCTCAACAAGAATAGTGCCCATTTGACGATGTAGTGCCATGTCTTCAGGTTGCTCTTTCACTGCCGCAACTGTTCCTTCCAATTCTCTAACTTGAGCGTTGAGAGATGCTACTTGTTGTCTGGCAGCTTGTACTTCTGCTACTACCATCTGT
>TARA_B100000674_G_scaffold249605_1_pt1 | contig 30109 bp, 27 predicted proteins | sample TARA_B100000674 | Tara Oceans TARA_B100000674 (sample SAMEA2622759) | marine metagenome | biome: marine biome (ENVO:00000447); feature: surface water layer (ENVO:00002042); material: "saline water (ENVO:00002010), including plankton (ENVO:xxxxxxxx)" | depth 5 m | reverse complement strand
GTTAGATAGAACTGGACGTGAAGGGCTTCTTCGTAAAGTTGCCTACTCAGATACATTCTGGCTTCAGGGGCATTGATATGTTTATATAGATTCAGTACGAGGTTATTTGAAACTATTGAATCACCTGTAGCAAAAAATGCTACTAGACGACTGATTAAGTGCTTTTCACTTGCTTGCATGTTTCTCAGATCAACATGATCATCAGAGAAATCTATCTCGTCTACAGTCCAAGTATTTTTAATAGCGTCTTTATACATATCAAAAAATACTTGGTATTTCATTGGCCGTAGCGTGAGGTTGAAGCCAGGATCCAAGATATTATCTGGTCGGGCTGCATGGTTTATGTCATGATCAATGTGTTCATCTGATTGCAATTCGTTGGGGTCGATTGCAAAACTATTTTCGTTGGCAAGGGCCATTTCTTAATTATCCTTTATTTGTTTCCGGTTATTGACATGAATCGCATGATTCGGGGTTTTCTAGTGAACAAGCGAGCTCTTCAGCTGTTTTATTAGTTAGCCCGTCCCCCCCTGATGGTGTTGGGCTTGAAGTAGTGACTGTAGTTTGATTAATTCGCGTAGCGGGGCGAGACCTTAAGTAGTAGGTTGTCTTAATCCCTGACTTCCATGCAAACATATACATAGAACTAAGCCGGTTTATCGTTGGTGATTCCATGAAAAGGTTTAATGATTGACTTTGGTCAATATAAGCGCCTCTATCAGCAGCCATTTCGATAAGGGATTTCATTGGTATTTCCCACGCTGTTCGATACACAGATTTCAAGTCGTCAGGGATTCTTTCAATGGTTTGCACAGAACCCTCACTTCGGATTAGTTCTGTTCTCATTTCTTCATCCCACAGGTTTCGCTCTTGCAACTCGTGGACGAGGTATTTATTGATTTGCATAAATTCTCCCGAGAGAGTTTCGCGTTTAAATAAATTAGAAACCTGAGGTTCAATACACTCGTAGCATCCAGCTATTGAAGCAATTGTTGCAGTGGGAGCTATAGCTATCATAAGGGAGTTTCGTAGCCCGTGCTCTGCAATTCTTTGGCGTAGGCCGGTCCAACGCTCGTGATCTGTTGGTTCAACCCCCCAAAGATCAAATTGGAGGTCGCCTTTGGCAGCTCGCGTCATTGCAAATGTATCATGAGCACCATTCTTTTCAGCGAGTTCAGTTGATGCCCATAAGGCATTGAAATATATTTCCTCGCTTATTCTTGCTGATATTTCTTTTGCTTCTTCAGAGTCAAATGGAATCTGCATTTTGAAGAAAACGTCTTGTAGACCCATCATGCCCAAACCGACTGGCCTCCATTGGTTATTTGAGTTACTTGCCTCGTTAATTGGGTAGAAATTAATATCGATTACACGGTCAAGAAATGGGATTACTTGCCTTACAGTTTTTCCTAATTCTTCATAATCAAATGTTGCTACTTCGTCGGTAGTTACGAAAGATCCGAGGTTCAGAGACCCTAAGTTGCATACAGCTGTTTCTGATTGGTTTGTTACTTCAATTATTTCAGTGCATAGGTTTGATAAGTGCACTACACGAGTACCACCGTCGTAATCGTTCTCAGATTTCTTATCAGAGGTTTGATTGCATTTTTGATTTGATGAGTCCTTGAACGTCATCCAACCATTTCCAGTTTCAGCTAATGTCCGCATCATTTTTAGATAAAGATCTTGAGCATCAACTTGTCGTTCGTATAGTTCTGCTTCTTCTGCCTCAATGTATGCTTTTTCAAACTCCTCGCCGAATAAGTCAGTTAGGTGAGGGACTTTTTGGGGGTCAAATAAACTCCACTGCCAATTGTTTTCAACTCGTTTCATGAAGAGGTCTGGTACCCAGTTTGCAATGTTTAGGTTGTGAGTTCTTCTTGCATGGTCCCCAGTATTTTGTTTGAGTTCTAAGAATTCTTCTATATCGTCATGCCATGTTTCAAGGTAGATGCAAGCAGCACCTTTTCTTCTTCCCCCTTGGTTTACGGCGGCGACTGAGCTATCCAGGGTTTTTAACCAAGGGACTATACCGTTTGAGAGCCCATTAGTACCTTTAATAAGGCTTCCTTTACTTCTTATGCGATGCCATGCGACTCCGATACCACCAGCAAATTTTGAGAGCTGTGCGATGTCTGTATACCGCTTGTAAATTCCTTCGAGTGAATCTTCAGGAGAATCCAAAAGATAGCAACTTGAGAGTTGTTGGTGAGTGGTTCCAGAATTGAAAAGTGTGGGACTAGAGGGAAGATAAGCTAGGGAGGACATTAAATCATAGAATGCGACTGCTTCATCAACATCTTGGGAAAGTCCGCAAGCGACTCGAAGAAAGAAATATTGTGGCGTTTCTATTACGTCTCTAGTCTCTGGGTGTCGTAGGAGGTAGCGGTCGTAGACTGTGCGGAGGCCGAAGAATTCAAAGTTCTTATCTCTGCCTGAATTTATTGCGGCGTTAAGGGTAGAGGCATTGTCAAGTACAAAAGCCAACGCGTTGTCACCGATTACACCGAGTTCGTGGCCTCTTATGACCGATTCAGTGAACCATGGGATATTTTGGTTCCGTACTTCTTTATCTATGTATGTGGATAACAGGCGCCCAGCAAGTCTTGAGTATCGAGGTTCTTCAACAATTAATCCAGCAGCTGTCCGTATTGATAACTCATCAAGTTCTCTTGTAGTCGCTCCATCTGCAAGCGCTGATATTGTTCGTGTGGCGACTCGCATAGGGTCTACTCCCATAAGCCCTTCAGCACAACGCGCTACAGCGTTTACGATTTTGTTGACATCTACTTCTTCAAGGTCTCCGTTTCGTTTACGAACACGCATTGTCGTACTTTGTTCAGACTTAGCTTTTGCCCCGTTCGCGTTTTCAGAACCAGATCCCTCAATTTCAGTTGGCCCGGTTATGACCTGAACGCTACCTTGGTCACTTCCATCGAGTTTTTCTTCTGTAGTTTGTTTGTTATTTTCTTTCTCAATGGATGGTTCTGATAGTGCCATCATTTCTCCTCAAATGTCCCCAACTAGAGAACCAGTTTTATGTGGTTCTTGCTCTGAATTCTCTTCCGCTACTCTTTGGATTCAAGACTTCAGTTACCCAACCGCTTCTCTTCATTAAAAAGTGGTTGGAATATAATTACAGCCGTGTAACTACACTCGTGTCAATAGTTGTTGAATATTTTTTAGTTTTTTTATTCAGAGGCAAGAAGGTTGTGTTCTGAGATGATAATCCCGTCAGCGTCCGAGTAAATCCAACTTCTCGGTTTTATTGGAATTTGTGCAATAGTTAACTGGATATCGACTTCCCCGCGATTCTTTTTGATACTTTTCCTTGGGTTTGTTCCGAGAGCTTTTATACCTATAGGCATTTCTGAGATGACTGCCGAGTCTCTGATGTATCCGTTCACGATGATACCAGCCCATTCATTTTCAATAGCTAACAAAGCTAACTGATCTCCAACTAATGCGCAGGCTCGGGACGCTCCTCCGTCTATTACAAGAACTTGATTTTTTCCTTTTGTTTCAAGTGCTTGACGAACTAAAGAGTTGTCCTCCGGTGCGAGGATTGTCTTCGCTTTACCGAAGAATGTTGATATTTCACCATAGGAAACGAAATTTTCCATAAGCACAATTGACTCAGGGTACTCATCAAGTAGGTCAGCTGTTGAGAACGACTGCATGCTCAAGTTTTAGCAGGGATGGTGTTCGGAAGCACGTTTAACTCGGTAGCTTTTACAGAGGCCCAGATTGTATTTCCTAAGGCAATCTCTAATTCCTGAAATGATGCAAGTGTTATTGTTGCATGGCAATCAAATGACCCACTCAGTTTGATTTTGACTAAGTTATCCTTCCTGTCAAGGCCGGCAATCGTGGTCTTCCACTTGTTGCGAGGAGAACCAGTTGGGGGAGAAAGGTGGAGTGAAACAGCTGAACTAGGGAAACTTATTTGTACGTTTCCGGAGTGGTGTTGAGGCAATTGGAGACGTTCGCCACAATCAGATGTAAATTCAAGGCCTGTTGCTACCCCTGAGATTAGGTTTAGGTCAAAAAACTTACTTAGCCATGGGCTTGCAGGCCGTTGAATGATTGATTTCAAGTCGCCAAACTGAATGACCTGGTTGCGTTCAAGAGCAATTATGTAATCTGATAGTTTGAGCACTTCAACAGGGTCATGGGAAACAAGCAAAAGTGTTGTGTCTAGCCTGTGAAGTATCTGATGGATTTGATTTACTGACTCAACGTCAAGTGCCGACGTAGGTTCATCAAGTAACAGTAGTTTTGGCCGCCTGGTTAGAGACCGAGCTAAGGAAACGCGTGCAGTCTGTCCTCCCGATAGTTGCTTCGGGTATTTATCTTTGAGTTCTGATAACCCAAAATCTGCAAGGGTTTCACTAGCGAGCGAGCGAGCATTTCTTTTTGAATATCCTTTTGCTCGGTAGGGGAAAGCAACGTTGCCTTCAACCGTTAAGTGAGGAAACACGCTTCCTCCCTGATGTTGTAAGACAAGTTCTCTGAGATGGGGTGCAAGGAAGAATTCTGAAACTGGTTCGTCGAAGATAGCTTCATCAATCTTTAGTGAGCCTGATAATAGACATTCGTGGCCGGCAATCAACCGCAGTAATGTTGTTTTCCCCGATCCGTTTGGGCCTATAACTGATATTCGTTTATGGGTCCCAGTTTCAAATATATAATCAAACTCTTCTGCTCCAAGTCTAGTCTTTCCGGATAAATAGATTCCTGTCATCTGCGACCTAGCCAGTTCCCTCGAAGTGTGACAAGAACAAACAGAGAGATCACCACCATTAGCATGCCTATCACCATTGCTCTTTCAGGATTGGTTTCTAATGCCACAAATAGCTGTAAAGGTAAGGTTCGAGTTTGTCCGGGGTTATCACCTGCAAATGTAATTGTCGCACCGAATTCGCCGAGTGCTCTTGCCCATGAGAGAGCGATGCCAGCTAATATTGAGCTTCGCAACATTGGAAGAGTTATCATGAAGAAGGTTCTTGTCGGAGTAGCTCCTAAGTTGAGTGACGCTTCCTCTAATTTTGAATCTAGTTCAGTAGCGGACGACTCAATGGATAGGACAAAGAAGGGCAGAGCAACGAATGTCGCAGCTATTATTGCACCTGCAGTTGTGAACGGAAGGGTTATTCCAAACCAGCTATTTAATTTCTCTCCTATGAAACCTTTTCTTCCCAGTGCAAATAGTAACGCTGTTCCACCAGCAACTGGAGGGAGAACCATAGGCAAAAGAACAATTGCTCTTACTATCTTCAACCCTTTAAATTTAGCTTTAGCTAAAACCAAACCGAGTGGGATTCCCAAGATCACGCAAATGAAAGCAGAACTTGTTGCAATGATCATTGAGAGGCTGATAGACCGAAGAACAGTTTCTTCCGTTGCTATTTGAGCAAAAGATGACCAGGGGGTGCGCTGAGCTAAGCCAAGAAATGGGATTGCAAGTAATGCAAAACCTAAAGTAGCTACTACCAGAAGACCAAAGGGTGTCGGTCGGTTAATTGATCGCATCATTGGGGTTCCCCGAACCCAAGACGATTTAGGATTCTTTGCCCGTTGGGAGAGAGAATGAAATCAACGAACTCTCTGGAGGGGGGTTTTGCGTTGTCCATTATCGCAATCGGATATCTAGTTTTTATCTGTTCACTATCTTTTATTGGAATTGAAACAACCCGATTTGTCACATCAGTGATATACACGACCCCTGCATCAACTTCTCCCAATTCTACTTTTGTTCTGACTGCTCTTACATTTGGCTCCCATGTTGCTGGTTGAATCTCAATGAGTAATGAGGTAGTTATTTCTTTCGTGAGACGGCCGCACGGCACTTGTTCCTGACAAAGAGCAACGATGTTTCCCTCGAGGTCAGAAATCTCTTTTATTGATGCTGGGTTCCCAAAGGGTGTAATTATGGTTAGGTAGTTTGTAGCAAAAATAGTTTCGTCATCCTGGGTAAGGCGACCAGACTGCTTAACTCGTTCAAACGTCTCTTCGTCGGCAAGTGCAATTACGTCTGCTGGTGCTCCGTCTTCTATTTGAGCTGCTAATGAGGAGCTTCCGGCAAATGAAAGTGTAACTTTATTTCCTGTTTTGTTTTCAAACTCGTTAGCTATCTCCTCAAACGCTTCTGTTAGAGATGCCGCTGCTAGAACTTGGAGAGAGTCACTTGATGCAGAGCAGGAAAGATTAAACCCTAATAACGAAATTCCGAGGCATGTACTTGCGAATAGTTTCATTTTGAAAATTATCCTTCGGTGAGAAGTCAGGGGAGTTCAACAACAACATTTGTTGACTTGATAACTGCTGCGGCAATGACTCCAGGTTTTAGGTTCATTGCCTCAGCGGCCTCTGAAGAGATCAGGGAAACTATTCTTTGGCCACCTGCTTGTATCTCAATTTGAGCCATTACATTGTCTTTTTTTACATTTGTAACTATGCCTAAAAATCGATTTCGGGCCGATAAATGCGTAGTGACAGAGGGGTCGTTGTCAGACTTTGTTAAGAAACTGGCAAGATCTGAACCCTTGATAATTCTGTGCCCTCCGCTGGTTCTACTAGATGGAATTTTTCCGTCATCTATCCAAGTTCTTACTGTGTCAGTACTAATTGCAAGAAGGTTGGCTACTTGCCCGATACGTAAATCACTCATAATTGGAAAAAAATAATAATTTCATACTTTTATTATAATAAAATCTATGAAAATACCATAATAAAACCTACTAATTCTTTTCTTTTAAGATTATTTGAGCTTTGTGCGTATTTTTTTTGTGACCATCACCAAAGATCAAGACCGAACTCTCTACGCTTTCTCTATGTCCTTTGATTTAATTCCCTTGCAATCTGCAAATGATGATCTTATTGATGCATGTGGCAATGACCCTGGTCAGATTTGCGAATGGGTTTATGATGCTTCAGGGAATGCAACGCTTTCATCAATAATCGGGTGGGCTGTCGATAAACCATTGACTATTCTTATTGTTCTTCTGGTGGCTTTCGTAGGCTCAAGAATTGTTAAAAGAGCTATCGTCCATTTTGGCGAGCGTCTCACTGCTGAGAGAGAAAACCGAGCACTTGCACAATTACAAAAGATTAAAGGAATCGAAAAGATTACAGACAAAGTTCGAGCCAGCAATGTCCTTCAAGGCGAGCAATCGGAACTAAGGACGAAAGCTAGGACTGAAACTTTAACCTCCGTCCTTTCAAGTATTGCCAATTTAGTAATCTGGACCGTAGCTGTGCTCATTTCACTTGGTGAAATAGGTATAAATCTGGGACCACTAATTGCAGGTGCCGGTATTGTCGGAGTCGCAGTTGGATTTGGAGCTCAATCTATCGTTAAAGACTTTTTATCAGGAATGTTCATGCTCGTGGAGGACCAATACGGAGTAGGAGATTCCGTTGATGTTGGCCTTGCCTCTGGAACAGTAGAAAGAATGACTCTCAGAACGACGATACTCAGGGATACAAATGGGAGTGTATGGTACATTCCAAATGGTGAAATTGCGAGAGTGGGGAATCGGTCACAGGTTTGGTCAAGAGCTGTTCTGGATATAGACGTTGCCTACGATACTGATTTGAGAAAAGCACAGCAGGTCATGCAAGACGTCGCTGATGATCTCTGGCACGATGATAGCTTCGTTGATGGAGATATCATCGAGCAACCTAAAGTTACGGGAGTTCAGAACCTCGGTATTGATGGTATTACTCTTCGACTGGTTGCGAAGACAGACCCATCCGAGCAATGGGCTGTGGCACGTGAGCTAAGGATTCGTATTAAAGAAGCTTTTGATGAGGAAGGTATCGAGATGCCATTCCCACAGCGCACTGTATGGGTGAAGCAAGAAAAGTAAATTGACGCTAATCCAGATTGGCTAAAGAACTTTGTGCAGCCTCAAGATCTGCTTCCGCTGAAGCAAGCAAGTTGCGTGTTTCCTCAATGATTTCTGGTTTAGCATTTGACAGATAACCTTCATTGCTCAATCGCCCTTTGAAGCCATTAATTTGCTTTTCTTTATCAACGATCAGTTTTTCAAGACGAATTTTTTGAGCTTTCAAGTCTATATCGCTATTTAAGCCTGAGATTTTTATTTCTGTTCCTTCAAAAGTAATGACAGTAGAATCACCAGACGGAGCTTCTAGTAGTGGTTTGACTTCTCCGATACCCGCAAGAATCTGAACATACCCGTTTACCCTATCGAGTAGGTCAAGTACAGGATCCGGGGCGTAAAGTTCAATAGTTTGTTTTGGTTTGACTTTTTGTTCTGCCCTCGTAGACCTGATAAGCGAAACGAGTTGGTCTGCACTGTTGAAGTCACTGATGAGAGGGGCCGAAAGGCTCTGAGTTATCTCAATTTTTGGCCATGAAGCATTCGCAAGTATCTCTGTATCAGGCAGTTCTATACCGCTGATGGTAGAGCTCGTTGCTTGACGAACGTGCGGCCAAAGAGCTTCAGTTACAAACGGGCAAACCGGATGCATTATTCTAAGTACGGCATTAAGAAGGTTCGCTAAAACCATTTGCTGTTCAGGGTCACTATCAATAGATGGCTTTACAGCTTCCAAATACCGATCGCAGACGTCGTGCCATACAAAATCATAAAGTGTGTCGGCAAAGATATTAAATTGATATTGTCCTATTGATTCCTCTAATTTTTGGACCGTTTCATCTAGTCGCGCAAAAATCCATTTATCTATGAATGGCCTATTTGCCAGCTCAATGTCCGAAACGTGCCCTTCATCAATTCTATTTAAGGCAAATCGGGTTGCATTCCAAAGCTTGTTGGCGAAATTTCTTCCTAAATCAAACTTGGATGATGTGTTCCTCGCCAGCGGTGTTTGTTTATTTGGTTCAGCAACTCCAGAAGCAGCACCGTAAGCGCTGATCATTTGCTTGCTGTCATCTTGTGGAGAAACCTGAATAGGGGCAGCAACTAGATGTCCCGCTTGGGTGCGCACGAATTCTGGTTCAAAGGATATTCCTGAGTGCGGGCATACCATTTCAACAGGCATCCGTACATCTTGAGTATCAGTTGTCATTTGCACCAAGGTAAATCGCATTGCGTCTGCCCCATGGCTGAAGATTATGTCACGAGGATCCACTCCGTTACCTAGGCTTTTTGACATCTTTTGACCATGTCCATCTTGAACCATTGCGTGAATGAAAACGTCTTTGAAAGGGAGGCGTCCGTTGAGGAAGTAGCGATTAAACATGACCATCCTGCTTACCCATAAGGTAATGATTTCGCGTGCGGTTGAAAGCACGGATGTGGGATTATAGAAATCTAGCAAACCCGCTGTCTCAGGGAACTCTTCAGGCCAAGGCCATCCCATCGTTGATAAGGGCCAAAGGGCGGAAGAGAACCAAGTGTCTAGCACATCCGGATCACGCTCAAACCCTTGACTCTCAAGAAGGTCAATTAAATCAGATTCTGAAATATTTTCAGGTCTTTCCAGTCGCTGTAAGGTGCTCTGAGGGGGGACACAGATAGATTCTTCTATTAGTCCCTCTTCGGTTCGTCGTACTTTGTGCGCAGCACCTTTTCTTACCCACTCGCTGTCAGCTACTGCACAATCACTCTCGTCTGCTTCGACTTCAGTTTCATTTTCTGGGACTGTTCTTACCCATACTGGTATTTGATGCCCCCACCATAATTGTCTTGAAATACACCAGTCTCTAATTCCCTCGTGCCAGGAGTAATATGTCTTGGCATATCTCTCGGGATAAAAAGTTAATTCTCCGTCTCCATCATCTTTGCCGCGGTCTTCAACATCGTGAGGTAGATCAGGAGTCTGAGAGGGATCCTGAGCCCGCAAAGCAGAACCGCGTAACTTGTCATCTGTGACGGCAACATACCATTGGGAACTCAGCCATGGTTCTATGGGTACGTGGCTTCTGTACGAATGTCCAACTGAATGAGTGTAGGGCTTCACGTCAGCTAGTAGCTTATTTTTGCTAAACCATTCAATGATTGCAGTGCGAGCATCATCTCTGCTGAGACCAAGAAACGCTTTAGCTTCTTCAGAAGTATCATCCCATCCGTAACTCTGCGATATTGATGCGTCAGGAGCCATTACATTAATAACATCCAAATTGTGTCTTATACCTATCTCCCAGTCATTAGGATCATGGGCAGGTGTTACTTTGAGAAATCCTGAGGCAAATTGTGCTTTCGGATCGCTGCTATCAGAATCCGCCATTATTACGTAGTCGTCAGCAATGATAGGGATTAATCTTCCAACAATTGGTAGACGAATCATTTTACCTACGAGTTCGGACGCACGAGGATCATTTGGGTTCACCGCCACAGCTGTGTCCCCTAACATCGTTTCAGGTCGAGTGGTAGCAACAGTCACATACCCCGTGCCGTCCTCTAATGGATAATTGAGGTACCACATTGATCCTTCAATTTCTTCCATTTCCACTTCGTCGTCTGCCAAAGCTGTCATTGTCACTGGATCCCAATTGACGAGCCTCTTTCCTCTGTAGATCAACTCATCTTTAAAGAGAGTGAAAAATGCATGCCTGACGGCTGTTGCGCAGAGATCATCCATCGTGAACCTAGTGCGATTAAAATCGCATGATGCACCCATTGCGATTAGTTGATCGATAATGATTTCCTCGTATTCATTCTTCCATTCTTGGGTTTTTTTAACGAAGGCATCTCTTCCTATCTCAAGACGTGACGTTCCATCATTAATTAGTCTTTTCTCAACAACAGTCTGTGTGGCGATTCCGGCATGGTCTGTTCCTGGCATCCACAACGTTGAATACCCCGCCATGCGATGGTACCTGATGAGAACATCTTGCAATGTGTTATTTAAGGCATGACCTAAATGGAGAGCAGCGGTAACGTTCGGTGGCGGGATAACTATAGAGAAAGCTGTATCACTGGATGACCCTGCAAGGGCATCAAATGATCCCTTTTGGTTCCACAGGTTACTGATCGCTTCTTCAACATCTGAAGGGTTGTACGATTTCTGAAGTTTCTCTTGGTTAGTCATATCTACCATTCTTATGGAATGTTAATGGCGAATTTCCATTATCGCGTAGACTTCCTAGAACAATGAGACGCATATCACTATTTATTTCTGCTTGGACACCCCTAGACTTGAGTAAAAGCTAAGAGGTAACCAAATGAGTGATTTTTCTTTAAAGCTGAGCGATGACCAGATCGGTTTGCAAAGTTGGGTGCATGGGTTTGCTGAAGATGTAGTGAGACCTGCGGCAGAAGAGTGGGATGAGAAGGAAGAATTTCCTTACCCAATCGTTCAACAGGCTGCTGAGATCGGTCTATATGGTTGGGAATTCATGGCAGAAATGATGTCTAATGACCCCACAGGTCTAACAATGCCGGTTGCAATAGAAGAGCTCTTTTGGGGCGATGCAGGAATTGGAATGGCAATTATGGGGTCAGGTTTAGCGGCTGCAGGAATCCTTGCTTCAGGTTCTAGAGATCAAGTAATAGAGTGGGTCCCGCAATGTTATGGTGACGCAAAGGATCTCAAGATCGGAGCATTTTGTGCCTCTGAGCCAGATGCTGGTTCAGATGTAGGAGGCTACAGACTCTCTGCAAAATATGACGAAGCTTCAGATGAGTGGGTTCTCAATGGGACCAAAGCTTGGATCACTAATGGTGGGATAGCAGACATACATGTGGTTATCGGGGTTGTGGATCCCGAACTAGGGTCGAAGGGGCATGCTAGTTTTGTCGTTCCCCCAAACACTCCCGGTCTTTCTCAGGGGCAAAAATATAAGAAGCATGGTATCCGTGCCAGCCATACCGCTGAGGTCGTGCTTGAGAATGTTAGAGTTCCCGGGAGATGTTTACTAGGTGGGAAAGAAAAACTTGATGAGCGTCTTGCGCGTGTGAGAGAGGGTAAACGAGGTAACGCTCAAGCTGCTATGCAAACATTTGAAGCTACAAGGCCAGCAGTTGCAGCGCAGGCTATAGGTGTCGCTCGTGCAGCATATGAATATTCTCTCGAATATGCCAAAGAGCGTTACGCATTTGGTAGGCCAATAATTCAAAATCAGGGAATTGCTTTCATGCTTGCTGATATGGCAACGGAAATTGATGCTGCAAGGATGTTAGCTTGGCGTGCAGCATGGCTCGGAAAGAATGGGCAATTCGAGAATGCAGAGGGTTCTATGGCTAAATTAAAGGCCGGAAGGGTCGCTACTTGGGTAACCGAACGGGCAATACAAATATTGGGAGGCTACGGCTACACAAGGGAATATCCAGTTGAGCGATGGCATAGAGACGCAAAAATACACGATATTTTTGAGGGAACAGAGCAAATTCAACAACTAGTTGTCAGTAGGGCAATCTCTGGGATGCGTATTGAATAATGCACTCCCAGCAGTTTCGTTATCAGCTGTACCGTCTCGGCGTAGAACTACGCTTGACCTAGCAATCGAAATAGAAAAGAGAGGATTCTCAGGAATTTACTGCCCTAGCTTCGGGGATGCAATGGGTCTTTGCCAGAGCATTGCAGAAAACACTGAAAGTATTCCATTTGGAACCTCAATCGTAAATATTTATACACGCCACGCCCAAGATTACGCTTCTTCGGCCTCCTACATACATGAAATATCAGGCGGACGCTTTCGTTTTGGAGTAGGCGTCAGTCACGCACCAATGAATGACCGGCTTTCGGTTTCTACTGGTAGACCTCTTCAAGACACCGAAAAATTTATTCATGCATATAAGGAAGCAAAACGCGTAGGAGAATTACCTCCCATAATTATTGCTGCCATGCGAGACAAAATGATCACGTTAGGTGCCCGAGAATCTGACGGCATTGTCTTCGCAAATGCTGCGAGAAGCGCTATGGCAGGATCTCTGCAGCGAATGAACGAGAATCAAAAACCTCAAAGCGATTTCTTTATTGGTGGCATGATTCCAACCTGCATTTCCACGGATAGAGAAGTAGCTGCGTCCGTCAATCGAAAGACACTTAGCATGTATGTTGGCCTGCCAAACTATCGCAACTACTGGAAATCAGTTGGCTATAAGAATGAGATGGAACAAATAGAAGTAGCGTTATCAGAGAAAGATTATGCCGCCCTGCCAAGTTTAATGACGGATAAGTGGTTAGAAGATGTATCTCTCTTTGGGTCACCCTCCGAAGTCAAAGAAGGCATAGAAAAGTGGTATGAAACTGGTTTGGAAACCCCAATATTGGTTCCTTCTTCAACAGATGGAGGGCAGTTCAAAGCCTTTGAAGAATTATTTGATCTCTTTACTTAGTTAGGGACCCGCCTGCCCACCATTGCTCAAATCTTGGAAGCATCGCTCTAGAAACTAATTCAATGATGGTTCCGCTCTTAGGGGCAACATAGGTGTAGCCTCCGTAGCCTTCTTCCGGAGAGGTAGAGGCTGCAAGCAAAGTCCATCCGTCTTTAAGAAAACGTTCAGTCTCATTGGCGACATTATCTACCCAAACACCGACATGGTGGACACCAGAATTTTCGCTCCCGTCCCAGACTGAATTAGTTGGCCCTTCAAGGAGTTCAAGATGTTGTGGTCCTTCACAAGAATAGACAAATTTAAGCGGAAGTTTTTGTTGCCCTTCAGATGGAGTCCAAACTGATTGAGCTTCTGTGTGTACTGGTTCCGCCCAGGTGATATTAAGAGATGAACCCATTTCACGCATAGCTTCCTCGAGGTCAGGGACACGAATACCTATGTGGTAAATATCCTGAAAGTTGAACATGTATTACCTTTCTAGGTGAGGTTCCAGAACTTGATCCATTAATAACTCATTAGGAATGTTTTGGTAGCCAATCTTCCTATCAATTTCCTCATGAAGGTGCCAGATTCTTCGCTCTTGATAACTGATTGGTACTCCAGATAAAGCAGGTGATTTCAAAGACTCCCACATAGGTGCCATATTGTATTTATCTTCGTCCATGATCTGATTAAATTGTTTTGCTCGTTTCTCCCAGTGCTCTGGTATCGCGTCCCCTTCCCAATCTGCAGGACCGTAATACCACCATTCAAGAAGCGTGGTTTCGATATCTACAGGCCAAAAGAGAAGTACAGGATAGCCAAAAGAACCGAGAGGAATGATCGTGTTAGGGAAATAGCTAACTGCTGTGCTGGTGCAATCTAACATGTCAAGATACTCCTGACTTGTTGATTCCATAGTTTTAAAGTCGCCGTTATCTAGCGGTTTCCAGTCGTCCCAATCCTGCATCCCAGTCAAGCTAACGTGTTGATCTGAATAACCAGTTATCATTCGACTGTGTCCACCGGCGTATAGGCCCATTGCTGCTCTTCGGCTATCAAGAGTTGCCCAACCTTCTTTATTTGAATGAATGTGCTTGAAATGGTAAACCTCAAGAAACGCTTCGGCGGTTACCTTCCAGTTGCAAGGAATTACGATGCTTTCACGGTAAACCTCTTTTAAAGATAGATTATCCAGTGGCTTTAACATCTCTGCGGCTGTTCCAAGAGATGTGAGAAGTGGTTCTGCATTGGGGTTTTTATTCACAAAGATAAAACCCTCAAAAGTTTCGCAACTAATTTTTGGCAAACACCGTTGCGTTCTATCTAAATCTACGAAGTCATGTTCATCAGGTACGGCTACCAGTGAGCCATCAGTTATGTCATAGCTCCAAGAATGGTATTGGCAGCGTAGCCGTTTTGATGAGCCGGCCTCGTCTCTGACCACTGGTGCGCCTCGGTGTTGACATGTGTTGTAGAAACACCGAATTAAGCCGTCTTTTCCTCTAATTAGGAGCATTGGCTCTCCAAGTTTTTTGAAAGTGAAAAAATCCCCGACATTTGGAATCTGGTCTTCTCGTCCTGCGACAACCCAAGAATCAGAAAAGACATGCTTTTGTTCTAGGTCATAAAATTCTTGTGATGTGTATCGACCTTTTGGAATGTCATGGAATTTTGGAAACCCTTCGGGAGGTTCGGTGCGGCCTACCTCGTAGTGAATCTTACTTTTAATGTCGTCTATTTTTGTAATGTCCATGAGAGTGCCTTCTTAAGCTGTTGATCCACCATCGACTACTAATGTATGTCCGGTGATAAAAGCAGATAAATCTGAAACTAGAAATATTGCTGCTCTAGCAATATAGTCTGGCTGTCCAGCTAATCTGAGCGGATTTGATGCGATTGCGTTCTCAATGTCCAATCCGCCTGCTTTCAGGGGAGCTAGTTGATCTTGAACTCCGGGGGTATCAATAATTCCGGGAGCGATCGCATTAACCCTGATGCCCTTTGGTCCAAGTTCCTGGGCAAAGGATTGTGTAAGTCCAATAACGGCGGCCTTTGACGTACTATACGCACTTATGTTTGCTCCACCTCTAAGAGCTGCAATTGAAGCAATATTGACTATAGATCCGCCTTCTCGAAGGTATTTTGAGGCTTCTCTTGAGGCGCTATATTGTGCTCGAACATTCACCTCAAGCATCCTGCTGACAAATTCGTCAGTCACGTTCTCTATTGGGCCTGTGGTGGGGAAAATTCCAGCGTTGTTCACAATAAAATCTATCCCCTGATGATCCGAGGCTGATGTAATTGCTGAAACAAGATCAGTGGTCTTTGTAACATCACAATACTGAAAGGTCATGAGCTCAGTATCTGAGCAGTCATTGATTGAAGGATCAGAGTCGGCTATCAAAACTTTAGCTCCGCATTCAACCAAACGCTGCGTGATCGCTTGACCAATGCCTTTGAGCCCTCCCGTTACGATCCCATGCTTGCCAGATAAATCAATTAACTCAGATACGCTCAGGAGTTGCCCCATAAGGAGAGTTTACAAGAGATAAATCTTTAGTACTAACGCAATTTGGATTCTAAGACTACTCTTGACCTATGACCCGTCTGAGAAAAAGTACTTTTGGTTCAGTAAAATCTTTCTTTGTGAAGTCATTTCTTTTGCTTCTGGGGTTCATTTTTGTTGGACTCGGCTTTATTGGGATCATTATTCCTGGAATGCCGACTACGGTTTTCATGATTCTAGCAGCGGCCTGCTTTGCGAAATCCAGCCCGAAATTTGAACAGTGGATCCTAGATTTGCCGGGGATAGGACGATTGGTTCAAGATCACAGAGATGGACTGGGAATGCCACAAAAGTCTAAGGCAATAGCTATAACGATGATGGTACTAGCTGTCACTCTTAGCATTATATTTGCCATTACGAGTACCCTCATTCAAATTTTAGTTGGCGGCGTTGGAATTATCGGTGTTTGGTATGTTGGGGTTCGGGTTCCCACGAAAGAGAAAGTTTTAGCTCTACGCGATACTGAACAGAATCACTAATTACGCAGGTATCAGATAAAGCTAACCCCACAATCCCCGAGTATGTCTCGAAGAATCCGAACAGAATTCATATAGTCTTCAGTTGTTCTCTGTCTAGGTTCGGGAACAAAATGACTTACTCCCACCCGCATATATTCTGTAATCTCTGATGCGATTTGGCTTTGATCATCCTCAAGCGGGTCCCAGCTAGTCCTCATAGAAAAGACAAAGTTATCTCTTAACTTAAAGTTAGATAGCTTTTGTATTAGTTCTTCTGTCTTTGCGATTGATAGAAAAGCTCCATGCCATCCATCCCCGACTTTGCTAGCACGTTTCAAGGCAACATCTGCATGACCGCCAATCCAAATAGGGATAGCACCTTTAGGTTGCGGTTTTGCTCTCATATTTACAAACTCTGATTGATGTATCGGGTAAGAGGCATTTATTTTGTCGTCATTCCACAATCGTTGGATCATCTCTAGAGCTTCATCAGTTCTCTTCCCGCGCTCATTAAATGGAATGCCCAAAGCATCAAATTCAGCTTTCAGCCACCCTGCTGCTGTACCCAGAATCACACGGCCGCTACTTAAAAGATCTATCGAAGCTAATGATTTGGCAACGACAATTGGGTTCCTCAAAGGTAGAACAAGAACTGTCGTTCCTAGCTTTACTTTTGTAGTTTTAGCTGCAACCCAAGCCATCACAGCAAGGGGTTCATAAATATAAGCAGATGGAGGATATTTAGCATCAGCCGGAATGATTAGATGGTCGCTTACCCAGACATCCTGAAACCCCAACGACTCTGCTAATTCAGCGACATCAGATATTGCGTCTGCAGATGCAGCAGGTCCGGCTTGGGGGAGGTGGATACCTGCTGTAACTTTTGAAGTAATCACTTCCACAACTTAGCTAAGCCTCAACAAAAGCGAAAGAATGCAAGGCCCAAACACCGGTATTATTTTGTAAGGATATGGATAGCATTTAATTTGGAGGTCTCCAATGGGTAATGCTGATCTTAAAACAGCGCTTAGAAGTGCAGAAGCCATAGTAAATCAAGGCCTGAATTACTTACGAAAAAAAGATAGCCCCGAACAAGATCAGGTATTCCTTTACGAGTTAGCTCACGCCCGCTCTGCTCTCTCAATAGCACAAGGTTTCTCAGAATTTGCTGAAAAGGGAGATAATGAACAACTTTTGGTCGAATTATTCTGTGCAGATACCTTCAAGTCACTTTCTGATATGTGCTTTGGTCGCGAAACTCTATGGGAAATTCCTATTGATGACCTACAGTTGCTTAACCGGTATGTCGCAACTTATGGATCGCCAATGCAATATTCCTCAGCAGCGAATTTACCAGTTCAAAATCACCTGAATGAAGAATTACAACTCGTAGCAGAAACGTTTCGCCGCTTTGGCAAAGAGAACATTGAGCATCATGCTGAAAGCGTGCACCGCGAAGACCTTGATGTTCCCGAAAGCATAATTTCAGGCTTAGCTGAACTCGGATGCTTCGGCCTATCAATACCCGAACACTACGGTGGAACTGCAACGGGTACCACCCTCGATAATTACGGAATGGTTATTGCAACAGAGGAACTTTCAAGAGCGTCACTGAGCATTGGGGGTTCTCTTATTACACGTCCAGAGATACTGGCACGAGCTATTGAAAACGGTGGAACCGACGACCAGAAGCAACGTCTCTTACCTCTAATTGCATCAGGGGAACGCATGTCGGCGGTTGCCGTGACTGAACCAGACTTTGGTAGTGATGTCGCTGGCATTACTACCAATGCACGACGGCTCCCTAACGGAGACTGGGAAATTAATGGTGTGAAAACTTGGTGCACATTTGCTGGTAGAGCTGATCTATTAATGGTCTTAGCAAGAACTAACCCCGATACTTCGATAGGGCACAGAGGATTAAGTATCTTCGTCGTAGAAAAGGACAGAGCCAAGGGGCATAGTTTTACCTTTCAACAAGACCATGGGGGGAAGCTGGAGGGAAGAGCAATACCTACCTTGGGCTACCGAGGTATGCATAGCTTCGAAATTTCGTTCCAGGATTGGAGAGTTCCACCTGCTTCACTCATTGGGGGAGAGTCGGGCGAAGGAAAAGGGTTCTATCTGCAAATGGCAGGATTTGAGAATGGAAGATTGCAAACAGCTGCCCGCGCAGTTGGAGTTATGCAAAGAGCTTATGATGAAGCTGTTCTCTACAGCCAAGAACGAAATGTCTTTGGAGAAACCCTATTCGACTATCAGCTTACGCAAAGTAAATTAGGGCGCATGTCCGCAATAATTCATGCCTGCAGACAATACACGTATAAGGTCGGCGAGTTGATGTCCAGAGGTGAAGGAACGCTAGAAGCAGCGATGGTTAAAGCCTATGCCTGCAAAGCAGCAGAGTGGGTGACGCGTGAGTCAATGCAAATACATGGGGGTTTCGGGTATGCCGAAGAGTATGTTGTGAGTCGCCTCTATGTAGATGCCAGAGTGCTCTCAATTTTTGAAGGCGCTGACGAAACTCTCTGTCTAAAGCTTATAGGAAGAAGAATCTTGAGTTCTTAGCCTAACCCCTTCCGAGCAGGCGGTAAATCATCAAATTCTGGCTCTTCCCTTTTTGTTTGTGCTTCAAATACGCTAGCCATATCTTTCGGCTGGTACATTCCAGCTTGCCAAGTAGCAATGAAATTTAAACTGTCAGCAACTGAGTGGTCTCTGGTGTAATTTATGCTTTCTTTTGTGCCCCAGATCGCTAATGGTGATTTTGTTGCGATTTCTGAAGCAATTTCTAAAACAGCATCAACCATTACCTCATGGCTTGAGAAGACTTCGTTCACTAACCCTACTTCCATAGCGCGTTGAGCCGTCATTCTCCTTCCAGTGTATGCCAGTTCCCGTGCTACACCCTCAGGAATAATTTTCGGTAGTCTTTGTAGCGTTCCGACGTCTGCAGTCATTCCTATATTTATTTCTTGAATGCAGAACCATGCATCTTCTGTTGCATATCGCATGTCAGCAGCCGTAACCATGTCAACTGCCCCCCCTACGCAACCACCCTGAATAGCAGCTAGAACTGGCATTCTGGCTCTTTCAAAACACGTGAAACTTTCTTGGAGATGAAGTGCAGATTCACGAGTCAATGCGTTACGTCTGCCCCGCTCAGTCTTTTCGCTATCGCTCAATCCACCTCCAGTGAATACAGCTAAATCCATACCTGCACAGAAATGTTTTCCAGTTGAGGAAATTACAATTGCTCTGGCCTTCCCTTCATCACTGATTGCATTTATTATCTCCGGAAGTTCACTCCAAAAGGAGGGGATCATTGTATTGAGATTAGGTCCGCGATCAAGCTTTACGTGGGCGACCTTATCAGCGATTGAGACATCAAAACATTCGTAAGCCATAATTAGCGACTCCTATCTATCTTTCCAGTTCCATGAACACCGTAATCCAGAAATTTTAACTGGTGCAATTGGGCTACGACATCTATTAAGAAAATAGGGTACATTCTCTTTATGCTTGAAACTAAAAAAACGTTCTGTCGTATCTGCCATGCAGCTTGTCCGATGGAAATAGATGTAGAAGACGGCAAGAGAATCGTTGCTGTGCGTGGCGACCGCACAGATCCCTTGTTTGAGGGGTACACCTGTATAAAAGGCAGACAATTAGCTGATCAGTTCCATAGTCCAAGCCGCCTTCGTTCTCCGTTGAAGAAAACAACAGCAGGAACTTTCGAGGAAATAGAATCTGAAAAGGCCCTTGACGAAATTGCGGAGCAATTACAGGCCATTACGAACAAGTATGGTCCGAGATCGGTGGCAACCTATATCGGAACAGGAGCCTACCAAAACAGTATAGGTGTACCTGTAGCTTCAGCTTGGCATAGGGGTTTTGACTCGCCATCCTTTTACACTTCTCTCACAATTGACCAACCTGCACATCGAAGTTCGTTACTTCGACTCGGTTCTTGGGAAGCCGGATGGCAGAATTTCACTGATGCCGATGTGTTACTTGCTGTGGGGTACAACCCTCTAGTTTCGAGCTACGGTCCTGCAAGCGGACTTCAGGGAACCAATCCCTTTATCAAGCTCCGTGAAGCTAAAAGACGAGGATTAAAACTTATCGTTATTGATCCGAGAAGAAGTGAGTTAGCAACGCAAGCTGATGTATGGCTTCAGGTAAAGCCAGGTGAAGACCCCACTTTGATCGCCTCAATGATCGGGCATATCCTAAAGTTTAATCTGCACGATACGAGTTTTTGCGAACAATATGTAGACCAAGTCCAACTTCGTAAGTTAAAAGAAGCTTGCTCTGCCTTCACACTGGAGTATGCAGCCGAGCGTTGCGACGTGCCATCCAATGACATAAAGCTAGCAGCCGAGATGTTTGCATCAGGGCCTAAAGGAACAGCAGGCTCTGGAACTGGTCCTAATATGGCTCCACACGGAACGCTAATGGAGTCTTTAGTGCTTACTTTAAATGTTCTATGCGGACGCGTTCTCAAAGAGGGTGAAACTCTTGAGAGCCCCTACATGCTTACTCCAGGAGATACAAGACGGGCACAAGTAATTGCCCCTAGTAGCCCTACTCCAGGCGCACCTCATAGAGTCAGAGGTCTATCAGGATTGCCAGGAGAGATGCTAACAAACGCATTAAACGATGAAATTCTATTACAGGGAGACGGTCAAGTGCGTGCGCTGATTGTTTCAGGAGGAAACCCAGTTCAGGCTTGGCCTGATCAGCATAAAACTTTAAAAGCATTAAGTGACCTTGAGCTACTAGTTGTTATTGACCATCGAATGACGGCTACCGCACAACTAGCAGACTTTGTGATAGCACCCCGACTTCAACTTGAACGTGAAGATGTCCCAAATGTAATGGATCGGCGTTTCCCCGCTGTTTATACCAATTATGCCGAAAGAGTAATTTACACAGATGATGATGTACTTAACGAATGGGAAGTCTTCGTTGGAATAGCAAAGAGAAATAATACAAAAATTACGTTACCAGGTGGGGATCTTCCTATTCGGGAGAACCTGACGGACAGTACCGTAATTGATTATGTGTACGGAAACGCTAGATTGCCAATGAGCATATGGAGAGAGAACAAACGAACTATTCATCATGACAATCCAATAAAAGTTCTCCCGGGCGATCCTCAAAATGATGCACGTTTCGCTGTTTGTCCTGATGACGTTTATGACGAACTTAGCGAAGTTCAAGCCGAACGTTCTGGAAGCGAACTATTAGATACATTTGATAAATCACTTTTCCCATATCTTCTTGTTGGGCGCCGACTTAAACACGCTCTTAACTCACTAGGCTCAGAACTACCCGGACTCGCTAAGGTCGCTACCACAAATTATGTTTACGTAAATCCTGATGACCTAATTGAATTGGGAGCAAAGGATGGTGACCTCTTAAAAATAACCTCACCGCGGTCATCAGTTGTAGGAGTTATTGAAAGCGACCCAGACATAAAAAGAGGTGTGGTTTCAATGTCGCACTCTTGGGGTGATATTTCGGTAACAGACGAAAAGGTCCGTGATATCGGATCTCCGACTAATCGCCTTGTTTCATCAGACGTAGGGTATGACCGAATCACGGGGTTGCCGATAATGAGCGCAATCCCAGTGAACATTACATCAATCACGGACGATGAACTTATCTCGCATTAATCATCAAAGCTGCTAACTTCGAGATCACCGGTTAAAGCACCCTTAATCACTTTCCCGCTAGCGGTTCTTGGAAGAGAAGAAGTCCTGTGCTCCCAAATCTCGGGAACTTTATAACTAGCCAATGTTTCTGAACACCACTCTGAAAACGTATCTACCTCAAAGTGGCCATTATCACTGAGAACAATGATCGCTTTCGGTATTTGGCCCTTCTCATCGTCATCTACTCCTATTACAGCTGCTTCATGAATGAAGGGATGGCTTTCGAGACGATGTTCAATCTCAACAGGGTAAATATTCTCACCAGACCGAATGATCATATCCCTCGCTCGAGAATTAATGTAGAGCTTTCCAGCAACGATTTTGCCAATATCTCCCATAGCGAGCCACCGACCTTGCTTTATCGTTTCAGCAGTTGCAGTATCGTTTCCCCAGTAACGCAACATTGAATACGCAGATCGAACGTGTATTTCGCCCTCTTCGCCTTCGCCCAAAGGGTTATCATCAGAATCTCGGATTTCAACTTCATACCCTAAGCAAGGACTACCAGCGGAATCAGGATTATCTTTAAAATCCTGTCCACCAATTGATGTGATCACACCACATGACTCACTGCTTCCGTAGCCCTGCCCTATAGAGTGAGCAGCTTGCGGGAAATGCTTTCCAATAAGGTCCTGCATGTGTTTAGATAGATGAGCACCTCCGCTACTGACACGAGTTAGTGAGGAGGTATCTCGAGATAAAAATTCAGGGTGCATCATAACTCTGGGTCCCATGTCGCCTATTGCTACCCAATTCGTTACCTTCTCTTCTTCAATAAGTCGAAGCACGTCGCTGGGATCAAACCTACCTTTCCTAAAAATAAGCTTTGCTCCATTTGCCATATTCATAAGTACTCCCGCAGGTAAACCGGATATATGGAAAAGTGGGGAGGTCGCCAGAATTACCTCTTGTTCATTTGGCAATGAAGCAATATCAATACCGAGAAGCGTAAGAGCGATTAGTTTCTTCTCGTAAGCATTGTGTATGGTTCCGTCCACAAAACCTACAAGACTCCTATGAGAAAGAAGCGCTCCTTTTGATTTCCCGGTAGTCCCAGAGGTAAATAAAATTAGAGCTGGGTCATCTTCATCTAAATCCGGATACTCTGGCCCCTTTTCAGAGGTTTCAAAAAAAAGTGGATTTTGATCAAAATCAACAACTTGAAAATTGTCTAAAAGTGATCCAGCTCTAGCTAATCTTCGTGAATCTCCGACAACAAGAGACGGGTCCGTTAATTCAAGCGCATGACGTATTTCCGTTTCTGTCCACCAGCCATTCAGCGCTGCAACAATTGCCCCTAAGTGCGTTGCAGCGAAAAAACTGATAACCCATTCAGGAGAATTCGCACCGAGTATTGCAACTCTGTCTCCCTTTTCTATTCCGCATTGATTCTGCATTCTATACGCGGCTGACTCAACACATGATTGGAGTTCTTTGTATGTAATTCTTCGTTCTCCAAGGACAAGAAACTCCCTTGATGCCCATTTTGTAATGTTTGCATTGAACATTTCACGAATAGACCTATGCCTGTTTTTAAAAACAAGTAGATTTTCTCCCAGCACATCTTCAAAAGTAGTTTCCCAATCGCCTCCGGGTCCTCGAAGATCAGATTGTATTCTTTCGGTAATCGCAGTTTCTGAGCTCATCAATTCAACTTTCTGTATTTGCGTTATTTGATGGGGTTACTTTTCAGGAATTGCAAGATACTCGCCACTAGTAGTTCAGGCGCATCTTCCTGGCAAAAGTGACCAACACCGGGAAGTTTAATGACTGGACTTGATGGCCAAAGCGACATGAAGTCTGCTATGGCAAATTCAGGGGGTATAGCATAGTCCTCAAGTCCTTCTAAAAGTATTGCCGGTTTTGAAGTGAGGTCTTTAACTCCCTGAAGCCCTTCTAAAACATATTCTCCTATACGGCCGAGGTACGCGTCTATAGGAAACTCATAGGCCCCTATAGCACTTTCGTAGTCTGGAAATGGTGAGCTGTAGGCTTCTATCCATGTTTGGTCTATCACATTCGACGAAACTCCAATTAATTTCATTATTGAGACAACCGTAGATCCGGCATTCCGAAGAACGGCTTCGGTACGACCGTTTTCAAGCCCTTCTCCGATCCATTTGAACCAGCGAGAATCTTGTATCTTCTGGATATCATCTGGAACGCGTCCGTATCCGGCAAGTGTATTCATGTAGACGAGACGACTAACTCGTTCAGGGTTGCGTACGGTGTATGCAGTTCCGATAGGCCCACCCCAGTCCTGCATTACAAAAGTTATGTTATCTAAATCAAGAGATTCAATTAGACGACTCAAATTTTCAGTATGGCTCTTTAGCGTGTATTCACGATCTTGTGGAGTTTCGCTTTTCCCAAATCCCATATGATCGGGAACTATTACCCGAAACTCTTCTGCCAAAGGATCAATCATATTCCGATACAAGTAGCCCCAAGTCGGTTCTCCATGCAGGCAAATCACCACTTCTCCTGTGCCTTCATCAATGTAGTGCTGTCTGAAACCAGATTCAGTACAAAATTGTGGTTCATAACTCCATGTGCCATTAAAAGTCTCATTTTGAGGGATCATGAGTAAATATTCTCATGCCTTTACAGTAATCTCCATTCTCGTAGTAAATTTTCAGTAACGTTACGAATAGCAAGTAAACAAAAGTTCCATCGATAATCATCTACTAGAATCTACAATTATCCGAGTGAGTGGGACTTGAGGACCACGGGGGTTTTGAGATATGAGTACTGATATTCTTCGAGAGCAAAGAGTAAGAATTGATGAATTAGATGAGCAACTTATATGTTTGCTAGCTGAGCGTTTTGAAATTACAAAAACAGTCGGTGAATTAAAAGCAAAAGCCGGTTTACCCGCTGCTGATCCAAAACGTGAGAAAGAACAAATAGCCAGACTTCATGAGATAGCTCGACGTGAGGGGATGGACCCAGTCTTTGGCGAGAAGGTTTTCCGGCTTATCGTTGATGAAGTAATACGTCACCATCTACAAACTGCGGATAAGCATGGTGACCAGAAAGGTTAACTTCCTTCGATACTGGATTGTTTCCATGTATTCCAGTATGTGATTTCTTCAGCGGGTTTTCTTTTCCCAGGCTTGAAGGTTTCGCCGAGATAATATGCAGTTGGTACGCAAGCGAGCTGGGTTACTGTACTAGGTATTCCGAGTGCCTCTGCAACTCGTTCACTGTAGCGCAGGTGTAGCGTCGTCCAAGCAGTTCCAAGGCCTCGTGCTCTTGCAGCTAACATGTAACTCCAAACAGCAGGCAATACGGATCCCCACCATCCTTGAAGTCCTCCACCCAAATCTCCTTCCATGTCTGCAGGACTACCCAACGAACAAGGAATTGCAAGAACAGGAACCTTTTCCAGTATTTCGGCAAGATAATCGCTAGATGACATGATCTTCTGCACTGTCGGATCATCGGGAATCTTATTTGAAACAGCTTCCTTTTGGGCGTCTATATAAGGCGCATATCCATCTCTGTAGGATTCTGCAATAATTAGTTTCTTTTCAGGATCATCAACTATAACCCATCGCCACTTTTGGTAGTTTCCGCCTGCTGGTGCTTGAGTAGAAACTTTGACGCAGTCAAGAATCAACTCCCTAGGCACAGTACGACTGAGATCTAACCGTTTACGAACAGCTCTGGTTGTTGTGAGTAAGTGATCAACTTCATCTAAATTAAATTCTTCCATGCTTACTCTTTAGTCTTTCTCTATCATTCGGGTCAAGCTAAAGTAAGAGCAAACAAAATTATTGAAAAGGTTGAAGATGGCACGAATCAATATCCCCGACGGTGAAGGGTTAGAACGAAGCAGACTTTGGTACATGCAGCCAGATGTTGGAAAGGGTATTGGCATAGCAGGGAACGCGCTTTATACCAAGGTTTCGTTAGACACAAGAGTTAGAGAAGTGGCGAGAATGCGAATAGCTCAGATCAATGACTGTCATATATGACTGGACACTCGGTCTGCATCGGCGATGCAGCAAGGATTAGATGATGACCTTTATCATCGGGTAGATGAATACTCGAAGATAGGTGCGTTTTCTGAAGAAGAAAAATTAGCAGCAGAGCTAGCTGAGCGCTTTGTATTTGACCATGGATCGCTTAAAACTGATGAGGCATTTTGGGAGCGAATGAAATCAAGCTTTTCTGACCAACAAATATTGGAGTTGCTATCGTTAATCGGGTTTTGTCTTGGGGTCGGGAGACTACTGGCAGTTCTTGACGTCGCGAACGACTGCCCAGTAAATCTAACAGCTGACCCTGGTGAAGACCCGTCATTCTACGCTCATGGGTAGGGTGTTTTGGAAGATATCGTGACAGGGCCGTTAAGTGGGGTAAAGATAGTAGAACTGGCGCAGATGATAGCTGTGCCGGGGGCTACGCACATACTTGCCACCCAAGGCGCAGAAATAATAAAAGTTGAGAATACGACCGGCGGGGATGATCTGCGTATGTACGGCAGTCGGAAGAGCAACATGTCTGGCTGGTTTGCGAATGCAAATGCTGGGAAAAGATCAATTGGTTTAAATCTTGAGAAAGAGGAGGCGAAGGAAATATTAAGATCCTTTATAAAAGACGCTGATGTCTTCATTGAAGGATTTCGACCCGGTGCAGTATCTCGTTTGGGATTTTCGGCTGATGAAGCTTTTAAAATCAATCCAAAGCTGGTGTACGTGTCATCATCTGGATTCGGAGCTGAAGGACCCTATAGCGAAAGACCAGTTTATGATCCGGTCATACAAGCAATTTCAGGATGGGCGGGTGCTCAACGAACTGCCGATGGACCTTCCCTTATCCGCGGGATGGTAGCAGATAAAGTCGCTGCTTTGACTACGTCTCAAGCAATTACGGCAGCCTTGTTCGCTAGAAATGAAACCGGAGAATGTCAACATGTTCAGGTTTCAATGCTGGAAGCAAATATAGCTTTCAATTGGCCGGATGTAATGATGCATGAAACCGTTCTTGATGAAGACGCGCTTCATTTACCTAATTTACTTGGGTCATACCAACTATTCTCCACGTCAGATGGTTGGGTATCGGTAACAGCAGGGACTGACTCTCAATGGAAAGCAGTTTGTTCAGCTCTCTCAAGAGATGACCTTGCGAACGATGAGCGATTCTCCACTGCCGCCAATAGAAGCAAGCACTTCACCGAGTGGTACGCGTCATTTGACGAAATGCTTAGTGCCTTCACTACTGCAGAAGCTCTTCAAAAGTGCCAGGCTGCTGACGTTCCTGCGGTAAGGGTGCTGGATCCCTCAGAGGTAGCACATGATATTCACGTTAAAGAAGTAGGATCAATTGCTGAGATTGAACATCCCATAGTCGGGAAAATGAGAGTACCCCGTCAAGGAGCTATCTTCAACAACTCATCAGAATATAATCCAAGGCCAGCCCCCTCATATTGCCAAGACACGACAGAACTGCTCACTGAAATAGGTTATTCAAATGACACAATAGAGAAGTTAAAGTCAAGCGGAACTATTTCTTAAATTTATGAATTTTCCAAAGCCGGTAACTAAACGTTTGACGACGCCGTCCGGCATTACCGTGGAATATGATTTGTGGGGCGAACTAGAAAAGAACGCAATTTTGCTTTTGCATGGGGGAGGCCAGACAAGGCACTCATGGAAAGCGACTGCTGAGAAAATAACGCAAACTGGCAGATGTGCCATAACAATGGATTTAAGAGGTCATGGAAATACGGACTGGTCACAAAGCGGGGAATATACGCTAAATGACTTTTCTTCTGATGTCGCATTCCTCATAGGTGAATTACAAATTAACCCAGTACTAGTTGGAGCTTCACTCGGTGGGCTCGTCGGTATCTATCTAGAGGGAAAATACGAGCGTGATTCCATCTCAGGTCTTGTATTGGTTGACATCGTTCCAAACATGAACATTGCAGGGGCTGAAAGGGTGAAAGATTTCATGTTAGAGCACTCCAAAACAGGATTTGCATCTTTATCTGAAGTTTCTGAGATTCTATCGAAGTACAATCCCCACCGTGAGAAATCATCAGACTTGGAAGGATTAAAAAGAAATTTACGGAAACGAGGTGAGAAATGGTTTTGGCATTGGGACCCAATGTTCATCTCAACGGAAAGGGGTGAAGAGAACCCGGATATGCGTAACCCTGTTTTGCTAAATGAGCTATGCAGTAATATCACAGTTCCGATGCTTCTGGTAAGAGGGAAAATGAGCGACCTTGTAACAGAAGCTGAGGCGAAAGAGTTTCTTGAACGATATCCGGATGCAAGTTTTGCAGATGTTAGCGGTGCTGGTCATATGGTTGTCGGCGACAAGAACGACGTATTTGCGCGTGCGATCATTGATTTCTTAAACCATATGTAGGGCTATCAACATTTAGTTTTCTTACTGGCCACCTATTTCATCTTCGTACCACCTAGGCACCATAGCGCGCGGGTTACCTGCCGCAAGCTCAGGTCTTGCGAGGCCAAGTAAGGCGTAATCGATATCCGAAGGAAGTTTCTGAGTATGAGCTCCACCATCTACCCTGATCGTTTCTCCATTCACATAATTGGACTCATCGCTGGCTAAATATAGGGCACAATTTGCAACGTCATCTACGTGACCCATTCTTTTAGCTGGTGTTTGCAAACGAACCGTTTCAACTGCGAATGGAATTTTAAAGATATCTGATGTCATTTCAGTTTCAATGACATGGGGAGCTATGCAATTTACCCGAACCTGGTCATGACCGTACTCAACAGCAGCCAGCTTAGCAACATACTCAAGGCCAGCTTTTGATCCTGCATATCCTACTCTTCCGACATTCGGGTTATGGGCGGTAAGCGATGAACATAGGATGGCTGATCCCCCTCCAGAATCAGCCATAGCATTACACATAAATCGTAGGAAATAAATTGCGCCGTTGAATTGCACATCAACCATTGGTTCAAGATGATCAGGCGTAATTTCTCGTATGGTTCGAACATCGTCGTAACCGGCAAAGTTAATCGCAGCATCAATACGACCATATTTGGCCATTACATCTTCTTGTGCTCTTTTGCCTTGTTCAAAGTCTGTTACGTCCCATGAGATACCCATCCCATTGAATTCTTTAGCAGTTTCTTCAGCGAGGCCTCCTCTTCGTCCCGCAATAACAACCTCTGCTCCTTGAGCTGCAAAGATCTTCGCACATGCATACCCAAACCCACTTGCGCCCCCGACTATAACGGCTACTTTACCTTTCATTCTTTCCATTCCTTGACAATAGCGTCAATCGGTCTGAGATCCCATTTCTTGAATTTCTCGTTATGCTCCAGTGCTAGTAATCTCACAAAGGGCGAAACTTTTAGGGGACATGCCATGAGCGTATTAGACGATTTCAAATTAAACGGAAAAGTAGCGGTAGTAACTGGGTCTGGTCAAGGTATTGGGCGCGGAATCGCATGGGGTCTAGCTGAAGCAGGCTGCAATGTTGTCATAAACGCAAGAAGAAAAGAAGACCTTGAGGTCACGGCAAAGGGAATTGAAGAAAGAGGACGAAAAGCCCTCATATTCGACGCCGATATTCGAGACAATTCTGAAGGACTAGGAGATATTGCCATTGACTCTTTTGGATCCCTTGATATTTGGGTCAACAATGTTGGTGGATCTGATGAGAAAAAAACGAGAACACTTATTGATACTCCAGATGACATCTTTAGAAACCAGCTAGAGCTTAACCTAACAACAGCGTTCCAAGGTGCCAAAGCTGCAGCAAAAAGAATGACTAGCGGCGGAGCAATAATCAATATTTCATCCGGTGCAGGAATGCGCGGATCTCCCTACACAGGCCCCTACGCAGCAGCAAAAGCAGGAATGCTCAACATGACGGAGACTCTAGCAATTGAATTAGCACCAAAAATACGTGTTAACGCAGTTTCCCCCGGACCAGTCGTCACTGAAGCTTTCGCGGAAGTGTTAGGCGCAGATGGAGCAGAAGAAGAGATAGCAGCGACAATCCCGCTAGGGTTTCTCGGAACTCCGGATGATATCGCCGCAGCTGTCGTCTTTCTCGCAAGCCCTGCATCGAGGTGGATAACCGGCAGAAACCTACTCGTAGCCGGAGGAAGA
>TARA_B100000674_G_scaffold39763_2_pt1 | contig 30349 bp, 25 predicted proteins | sample TARA_B100000674 | Tara Oceans TARA_B100000674 (sample SAMEA2622759) | marine metagenome | biome: marine biome (ENVO:00000447); feature: surface water layer (ENVO:00002042); material: "saline water (ENVO:00002010), including plankton (ENVO:xxxxxxxx)" | depth 5 m | reverse complement strand
TCGGCTCGCGGCTGCCCATAAGCGATTTCATCAGAGCCAACCAATACGACATGAACGTTTGGTCGGCGTTTCTGAAGTGCAGCTAATGCGCGCATGGCCTGAGGGAAGCCGCGGTATTCCTCAAAACAGCGGCTGAGATACGTCACCACCTCGACGTCTTGTCCTTGTGGCAAGCCAAACGGACGACTCTCCTGAGGTGAAACCCTCAACGGCTGCATCAAGGCCGTGTCCACCCCCTCATGGATGACACGAAAGCGGGAATGCATCCAGGCAGGGAACTGATGGAGCTGCCAATGTGTGGGCGTCACAGCCACATCCACCTCAGCCAACTCCAGCAGGATCTGAGCATTCCAGCCGCGCAAGCGCAAGCGTTGATCTTCAGGGACACCCTTTGGCCGCAAGAAAGCCAAATCACTCCCATCGGCGTTGTAATACCACTCAAAAAGAGCAATGCGTCGGGCATGAGGAAACAGATCCCTTAAATAAAGGCCATTGCCAAAGCCAACGTGGCTGATGACAACATCAGGAATCCAACCTTCCTGCTTGAGAGCACTGGCAGACCGGTAAGAAGCCTGACCTTGCAACACCGCCGACTCCAGCCGTCTCAAATACGGGTGTATCTGGGGGCCACCACCACCACGATGCTCCCCATAAGCCAACAACCTATAACCCTGTACCACAGGAGCATGCCATTCATTGGCTTTTGCCAAAAAAACGACATCGTGACCTTGACTAACTAATTCAGGCAACAACCTCCGGAACTGAGCCGGGTGGTTGGGGTGACTGATCAGAATTCGCACTAGGCAGACGCTTGTGCCGGCTCAGTAAGAAAAATCTGCTTGTAGTTTTGAAGAATCCAAGGAGGCAGTTGACGATCAGCGTCAGCTACCTGCATTGATCCTGGTACAAAATAGAGCATGGCAACTAAGAAGGCATTGCTGGCTCCAGAGGTGCCGAATCCCCCACCATCTGCTGGATTTAAAGCCCTTACTGCCACTTGCTTGCGTTTCTCATCCTCTGCTCGCAAAGGCTCGTTCTGAATGCCAGAACGAACCATCGCCCAATAGCGATCACCAAAGTCGCCGCTCCATGTCGATTCCAAGGAGGTCTCAGGAGCGGCAAGAATCAGATCCACCAATTGAGTGCGCACATCCATCAGCTCTTCCGAAATCTCTCGATCTTCGGGATCTATGTAATAAAGATTGGAAAGACCAAGAATTCGATTCAAATGAATTCGATTTCCTACAAGTTCCTGCAATGAAGCCGGAAAGGCGCCGAATTCAGGTGTTGGAGGCTGAGCTGGGGATACAGCAGCAGGTTGCTGAGCCTGAACTGACCCTGACAAATAAATCTCTTCATAGGCCTGGGCCAACCAGCCGGGCAAGTTCTGACGTGCATTGGCTACTTGCATCAGCCCTGGCGGAGAATACAGAAACACCGCAAGAAGAAGTTGAGCTGCCAGCGGTTGCTGCAGCCCTCCTTGCAGGAGTTGCTGATTGATCAGATCTCGACGTGAAACTTGATCAGGGCTGAAGACAAAAGCTGGCGACAACTGACCAATTAGCTCTTTGGTGACTTGGCCAAAGGCCGATCCCCAGAGCCCTTCAAGTTGATCAGAGGGTGCCGCTAGCCAGAAATTCACCAAAGCATCACGATTACCCTCAACAACGGCAGAACCTAGAGACCAGGCTTGCTGAGGAATCATGGGACCAGGAGTTTGGGGTTGACGATACTCGACTTTAACTGCATGAGCGCCTCGATGTCCTGAACTCCAGGCGTGCAAGGCCCCAAGTGAGCAGGCCAATGATGAGCATCATCAACAGCGGAGCCAGCATGATCTGGACGACCCAAATCTGCCCTCGCAGTAGCAACCACAGCAACGATGCGCTATATGGTATGGCGCACAGGGTGGGGCCAAGCCATCGTTTCCATCTGCTGCGGATCAGAGCGTGACGGATGCGCTGAAAAAATGAGAGCCTCATCGGGTGATCATCGCTAACAACATTGAAAATTCTGCTGGTCACCAATCTGTACCCGCCCCAGGAGCTTGGGGGGTATGGGCGCTGCATGAGCGATTACTGCTGGGGTCTGCAACAGCTCGGGCATGACGTGACTGTGGTCTGCAATAACGCCACCTACCTCGGCGAATCCGGCCAAGGGCCAAATGGTGAAAGTGTAGTGCGAGCCCTGCATTTGAAGGGGAGTTTTCAAAACGGGGTCCAATTGCTCCAGGACTCTGGAGCCCGCCAGGCAGTAGATGAGTGGAATTGCCAGATCCTCACCAAGTTTACTGAAACCACCCAATGGGATGGCTTATTGATCGGGAATCTGGATTTGCTAGGTCCTGAACTTCTAATCCATCTTCTCAGCACTGGCATTCCCACCATCCATCACGTGGGTTTTGTTTCACCGCCTTTTCCTGCCAACGCCATCTCTCCCACACCGAATTACTGCATTGCCGGTGCAAGCCTCGCTGTTCAGCGCAGCCTGGCAGCTGCAGGGTTTTCAGCTCAACCTGAGCATGTCGTGTATCCAGGAGCTCGGATCGAACTGATGGGACAACAGTTCACCGGGCGAATGCTGCCAGCACCCTTGGGAGATAGCACTCAAACCGTTCGAGCCTTGGGCACATCTGCCAAGCCGCTCAAGGTCTGCTTCGCCGGCCTGCTCATGGCTAGCAAAGGAGCACACACATTAGTAGAAGCCATAATTAAATTAAATCAACAGGGAGTCGCAGTGCAAGCCACCCTGTCAGGTGCTGCGTTTCAGGCGGGGTACCAAGAGAAGCTAAAAAACATGCTTGCTGAGGCAGGGCTCTCGTCAACAGTGACATTTACAGGGAACTTGAATCGACCTCAACTGGCTCGAATGTTTTCTTTACATCATGTGGGAGTCTTTCCATCGATTTATCCCGAAGCTTTTGGGATTACTGGAGCGGAAATTCAAGCCAGCGGCTTGGTACTTGTTAGCAGTGGAGTTGGTGGCTCGGCTGAATTGATTGAAAACGGGGTGACGGGCCTTACATTTCAAACCGGCGACGCTCAGGATTTAGCGGCCAAGTTGTTCGACTTGTCACAGCATCCAGAGAAAATGATTCGACTAGCCAGGAATGGCCAACAGCGAATCCGCGATCGATTTAGCGTAGTCAGCAGCACCACTAAATTGGAGCGAATGTTCTACGACCTACAGAAAAAACTAAAGCATTAGAGCCCAGCGGTTTGCTTGATGGTTGCATGCAACCTTGGGAGCATCTTACTTTGATCCCACTGCAAAGCTTTGATGCGGGCGCGACGACCTAATTCATTGCGAAGATCGGGACGACGAAGCAAAGCAATAATTCGATCAGCCAACCGACGCGGATCGTCCATCGGAACCAACAAACCCTCGACACCGTCGCAAATGACCTCCTCCACCGGCATCCCACTACTGCCAACAATGCAACATCCACATGCCATCGCTTCCAATGCGCTCCATCCGAGAACAAACGGGTAACTGAGATAAACGTGCACCCAACTGGCTTGCATCAAACCAAGCAAGTGAGGGTGCGGAATACGACCAAGAAAATGCAAACGGGTCCAATCCATCTCAGCAGCCAACTCCTCTTCCATCACCTGACGTATAGGCTTGCCACTCGGGTGGGCGCCGCCATAACCGGCTTCTCCATCACCAACAATCAACACACGAAGCCGTGGATCACTCCGAAGAACCTGAGGAAGTGAACGCATGAAGACATCAAAACCGCGGAGCCGCTCCAAGTTGCGGTTCACGAAGGTGATCGTGGGAACTGAGCGATCGATGCGATGACCCATCACTTCATAGGTGACCTCCGGGTTCGGCTTGGCCAGTTGTGTATCAATCCCTTCATGGATCACATGCAAGCGATGGTCTCGCAACGTTGAAGGAAGGCTTCTTGCCTGATGCTGAGTGGGCATCACCCAAGCATCTGCATGCTGCAACGCCGCAGCGGTAAGTGTATTGCGGGATAAATGCTCCAGCCGGCGTCCTAGATCCACAGGTGGGAGCATTGGGTCAACGCCATAACCGCCGTGTTCTGGACGAACCCAAAGCTCAGGCCACAACACTTGGGGCACATCAGGCCAAACCTCACGCAAACCCAGGGTTTCTCCCCAGCCGGTATGGGCACAAATGCAATCGGGGACCCAGCCTTGCTGCTGTAACTCCGCGCATCGTTGAGCTACCTGCCTGGCACGCTGCAGGGCCTCATGGCTCAGGGCTGTATCAAAGGGAAGGTGTTCTGGTTTGGCAGGCTCCTGATAGCGAAGGATGTGGCAGTTGATCCCTGTGGGTCTTTCGTGAGAGCAAATCGCAACAACCTCATGACCCTGCTTCTGAAGGTAAGGAGCCAGCTGGCGAAACTGCCCAGGGAAATTTTGGTGGATGAGCAGCAACCGCATACGACGTCAACCAAGATTCAGGATGATCATCATTGTTAACAAGGATGCATCAGATCATGGTGAAGCTGAGCTGCCAAAGTTGCTTTGCGGCTTTGCCACCAGGCCTGGACTTGCCCTTGAAATTGGTCGAGTTGACGCGGAGAAATCAGAGTTGACTCAACAAATTTCAACGCTGCGTTCCAATCCGGGAAGATCGGCAGCGGGAAGTGGGGACCGAGCACCTGGCGAGCTTGCCCATGGCGTTCCACAACCATGGGCAAACAGCCCATTTGTAGGCTTTCAAACAAACGGAAGGTGTCAAAATGGCGATCACCTTCTGGACAAAGCGCAAACACACTATCCAACAAGCCTTGCTTGTACTGCAGGAGAGGGACTCCTTGACCGAAGTGACGCCCACCAAAGAAAAGACCTTGGGGAAGAGCACTCAGAAACAAGGACGTTGCCAAAAGACGTTGTCCTGAACGCCAGATCGTTCCCATGAAAGCCCACGGAAAGTGACGTGATGACGCTGGGACGAAAGGCTGCGGATCAAGGAATTCCAAACGTGGACCAATAGGAAATGAACGCAAGCAAAGGTCATCGCGTTCAAAACGGGAATAAGGGAAATTACGCCACACTCGCGTCCCTCGGGGAAGCGTCGGATAAAGCTGATCCCCATCGATCCCCTCTTCATCGCTGATGTGAATCAACAAAAATGGACCCAATGCTGCTAAACCTTGAATACGTTCACTCCGCCGTTGCCGGAGGGAGGTGACACGCTCGACAGTGATCGACCGCTCAAGAAACAACAAGCCCGATTCCACCAGAACGCGTGGTTGGCGAAGATCAAGCGGAGGCAATTTACGAACAGAGGCATCAATCAGCCGAAGACCGATTGGCATCAGCAAATGTTGCAGCCAATGCTGCTCAAGCTGACGAGAGGGTTCACATCCCCAGATCAACTGAACATTTTTGGTATTAAAAGGCTCAATCGTCATCAGCAGCCTGTTTGACGGCAGGTACAGGGATCAAACAATGAAAAGATGTTCCCCAATGCTGGAGCTCTAGCCAACTGGCGTGACTAAAAGAAGGCTTCAGCAACTTAAAAGCCTTAGAAATACCAAGCGTTGCAGCACTCTCCAAAGGAGATATAAAACTGATATCACGATCTAGCCAATGATTCTGACTTCGCCAATGACAGAGTTGCTGATGACTGAGGAAAAAACAACCTGAATGAGGATTTTTAGGTGTCTCAAAGACAACATCACCACCAGGCGCCTTTAGTACAAGTAAGGGACGTTGCTCGAGATGCAATTTGGTCAATTCAGAAGCATCAAGTGGGCCATCGATAAAAAAACGATCCACAGGGTGAGGATTAAGACCAAACTCCACACGCTGCGGGAGAACCAAGTCTTCAAGAGAAAGAGTATCCTGCAGCCAAACAAGCTTCTGAAAGAACTGAGGATCACTTATAACGAGATCATCTTCCAGATACCCATAAAGATCGTAACCCTGATCCATCTGAGATGCTAAGTAGTCCTGAGCTTCAAAGCCAAGCATCAGACCGTTATCTGGGCTGCTAACAACCTCCTTGAAGCACTGACGATAAACCGGATCCAAACGATCCAATACGGTGTGCTCACCGTCGGTAATAACTCGGATGGTGATCTCGTTCCGGTAAGCCTCATTGCAGGGGTACACGGCACGATCTGCCATATGCAACAAGTGCTGCCGATGAGCAAGACGCCGAAGAGCCATCAGCTGATGCTCTAAGGCCTCCACACGGGGTGCAGGATTGGGACGCAGCGATTGGTGCTTGCCACTACCGCTTGGATCCCAGTAATGGACGATCGCCAAAAGGATCTTCATGGAGCACAGAATACCTGGGTTTCAGGCCAACCAAAGATTTCCGCAATGACAGCGTGCCAACCCTCGAGCGACAAACTGATCACAGTTCGACTCCAAGCTGACGGCAAACATCAGCTGGTGTTGCCTGATCAGATGAACGCAGGCTTGGCGGTGCGCGTAAGGGCAAGCCAAGGCTTCATCCAAAGAGCCTGTCGTCGGTTCCTCCAGATGGGTAAACACACGCTGGATTTCCATATCCAATTACATGACGAGGCTCCCAAAGAGGCTTGCTTTTTAGTGGATGCAGCAGCCGGTCAGAACTCGAGAAATCTGCCGTTGATCCCGGATTTCTACTGCCTCGACAGTAGAGGGTATGCAGCTATCAGAAAAAACTTCCAAGAGCTGCCTCGATGGCAGAATCGGCTTCCGATCGCAATCTGGCGAGGGTCAAGCACAGGAGCAGCAAACCTTACAGCAAAGAATATTCATACCCTAAAACGATACAGACTATGCAAATACTCGCTGAAGTACCCAGGATGGCTTGATGCACGCTTCAACGCCATTGTGCAAACAGTCTCATCAGAAGCAGAAAGAGAGATAAGAGATCACGTTCAAGCCCTAGATTTACTACGCCCGAGAATGAAACCAGGGTTGATGGCATTGCACCGCTGGGTCGTAGACATTGACGGTAATGTAAATTCCTGGGGATTGTTATGGAAATTATTGAGTGGTAGCTGCGTGCTAAGAGTAAATAGCTCACGCCAACAATGGTTCCACAACAGGCTAAAGCCCTGGGGTACACATGTACCAATCGAGGCAGACCTCAGCGATCTCACTGAAAAACTCCTCTGGAGCAAAAGCCATCCCTACGAATGTGCAGCAATCGCGAGGAGAGGACAGAAGATGGCTGAAGATGTGGTTGCAGATTTGGACAGAGATCAGGATCACGCAGTGGGCATCTACACGAAACTCTATTTATGACACAGTGGACAGCTGAGCGATGGTGCAATGAGGGTGCATCACTACTACGGGACGATCTACCTTTAGCGAGGCGAATGATCAATCAGAGCATTCAAAAGGGTCCTGAAAACTCCATCACCTGGTACAACCTAGGAATATCACTGCATCAACAGCGAAGAATCCCGGCGGCGATTCGGGCATATCGGCATGCACTAGGGTTAAGGGATGCACCAGTAAGCAATATATTGAGCAACCTGAGTCAAGACCTATTGCTAAATGGGTCATTTGAAGAAGGATGGCATGCATATGAGCACAGGCTTACAGATAAAAAGCACGATCACAGTTATTTTCAATCGAAGCTCGGAGAGGCATGGGAAGGCCCAGAGGATCGACGACCTTGCAATCATATGCTGCTTGTGGCAGAGCAAGGTTTTGGCGACACATTGCAATTTATGCGGCTAGCACTACTACTAGAAGAGCAAGGTATCAAAACCAGCTTGTTCTGTCAGAGCGCATTGATTCAACTACTCAGGGAACAGACTGCAATCAGTGAAGTAATAGACCATTGCTATGAAAATAATTTTACTGATAAGACGCTGTGGTGCCCTCTAATGAGTCTTCCACATCGATTTAAATTGACGACTGAAAGAATACCTTTTGCAAAGGGGTACCTGCAAAACGATCGGAAACGACAGAATTGGTGGAACAAACAACTTCAAAGGAAGAAAGGACATCGGCTTATTGCCTTAAATTGGCAGGGGAATCCAGGACATGAAAAGAAAATCTATTCTCTGGACCGGTCATTTGCATTCCAAGAGTTATTGAGATTCAACAGATTAGAGGATACTGAGTTTATAGCAATCCAAAAGGGGGAAGGGCTCGAACAACTTGAAACAGATGCAGGCCTGGAATTTGTGAAAGGCCAAGAAATATTCAATAAGACAATGGATTTTCGCGATACTGCAGCCGTAATGGCTAATTGCGACTTGGTTATCAGCAGTGATAGCGGTGTAGTACATCTAGCAGGTGCAATGGGAGTAGCGTGCTGGGTTGCACTGAGGTGGATACCAGAATGGCGATGGGGACTAGAAGGGGAAATGACCCCTTGGTACGACAGCGTTAAACTATTTCGGCAAAAGAGTCAGGGAGATTGGGCTAGCGCAATTGATCACATGTTGAGGGTACTACAAACATGAACAGAGTTGTTGCACTCAGTGATGCGTTAACTCCATGGCACAGCTTCTGGATCAGGTTTGGACAATATCGTGAGGAATTGTCATTTCCGGTAGAAATAACGAACAACATAAGACAGCTCAGCACGCTGGAAAAAAATGACACATTATTCTTTTATCGTTTTCAGCCGGAATGGGGATGCATTGTGCAACGTCTTAAAAAATTAAAAAGTGATGGTATAAGAATAATTACTGACATCGATGACTGCGTTTGGCAGGCTCCATATGGATGGGATCGCACAAGACAGCAAATGTTTACTAAGGCAGTACAACTCTGCGATGCAATTACGTGCAGCACAGAGGCGCTACAGGAACTTTTGATAATAATGTTCCCTGGTAAACCAGTGCATGTAATTCGGAATAGTGCACCAATAATAAAAGAAAGGAGTAGAGATGAAGACAACCGATTGACTCTATGCTGGAGCGGCGCACCATGGACAAGACCAAAAGACCTACTTATATTGCAAAGATTAGCGAAATGGATACAAGATAATAGGATAAATGTAAGTTGGCATCACATTGGTCATGCAGATGGGAGGTTAAGCTTCGCTGACGCGGTAGGGATACCAAGACTTCAAGTAAGGACCACAAAGCTAAGTGGGTATAAAGAATACTTAAATGCTTTAACCGGAGATATAGGTTTAGCACCTGTCGCCGACGGAGCATTTAACAGCTTTAAGAGTGAGATAAAACTCGTGGAGTATAGTGCTGCGGGAATGACATGGATTGGGTCCAATACCAATGCCTACAAAGAAATGTGTGCGCGATGGGGAATTAACGGTAACCTATGCGGGGAACCTGAAGAATGGATTAAACGACTAGAACAACTGTTGATACAGGATGATTTAGAATATGAAAAAAGCCAGATGAGAAAGTTTGCACACCAATATCAGAACAGAAATACAACAATTGCACAATGGGAGAGAATCATTGAAGGGTGCTGGGAGCCTTTAAGCTAGAAAGATATGCACTAACCTGCTGGGCATACGCAGAAGTCCACTTAGGGACTGGATCAGGATGCAAGACAAGTGGATTAACAGTAGGGCATGCAAGGACTGGACCCGCCATTCGAGCTAAGGCACAGAAGGACCAGTGTTCACAGCCATCACGTCCATCCCAGCGCAATTGGTATTGACGAACAACATCCATATCAAGCAAGGCCATGCCTCCAAATGCAGAAGAAACAGAAACAGGAAGGCCTGCCATCCATCTCCAACGGTCAGTCAATCGATGGAATGGATTGAGTGCAAAAGTAATTCCACCTGTGCCATCAAAATCAAGAAGGGCCCAACTGTCGTAATAGCTTTGGGAAGATTCACCGCATACATCGGGAACATTTTGCAAAGATGAGGCACAGACCATAGAAGCTGAGGGGTAACGTTGTTTTAAGGCATACAAGGAAAAGACTTGAGACGGCGAGACAAGTAAGTCTGCATCAATGACAAGCAACCAACGGCAAGAACTGCTTAGTAAGGGCTGAAGAGCTTTATTTCTAGCATCAGCAAGCCGGAGAGTTCTAGACGTATCCTTTGAAAAAACACGATGACTCGACTCACCAAAATTCTCTGAAATAAAAAAACCGGGTCGATCTTGTATCCAACTTTCAAGCAACTCAGCGGTGGAATCAGCCGAATCATTTTCGTAAAAGGAACACACTAAACCATTCCAATATTTCTGTGCCTCAAGAGATTCAAGCAAACCAAAAAATCTGGATAAATTGGACTCTTCATCCCTAAAAATAGTTAATACACCAAGGGGAGCAGGTTTATCCTCTAACAAATACATAAGAGAAAATATTGAGGCACAATTATTAAAAGATGGAAGGAAATATAAAGAGAAGATGCTCGAAATGAGAGCATGAACAGCTAATAAAAGCGGATGAAGAGATTCGAACTCTCGACCCTCTCCTTGGCAAGGAGATGCTCTACCACTGAGCTACATCCGCAGAGCAACGGGATAACTCCCTGTCGCCTGTCCATCATGCACCACAGAGGGGACCTAAGTCAACAAGGGAAGAGAGACTCGTGCGTGCAGGCACAAAGCGGTTGAGCACGAGAAAGGTGTAAAGATATTACAGGGAAGGATTAGGAATTGACAAAACAACTTCGCAGAGCAATATTTATCGAAAATGATATGACGACATAAAAAGATAATAATAATGTAATCCGAACAGTGGCAACACTTACCTTAGTCAGATGCAAAAAGAGTAACTATGAAGATAAGGTTTCAAGCAAATAGCGCAAATGATCTATATTGCACTTGATGATATCTGAAGTCTGAATTGAGCTAAGAAAGACTGATTCGGACAAACAGTAGATTGTTCTTGACGGAACAACGAAGTGGTAACATAGTCCTGACTCAATCATACTGGAATCAGGGGAGAAAACAAAACGCTTTGGAAGAATGGAGACAATTTTGCAAAACTCTTGAGTATAAGATTGTGCCAACAATGTGGCCGAACCAGGCTCGCAGACACAAATAGTGGCATTCGAAAGAATACTCAATACATCAAATTCGCTAAAATCAGAAACATCAAGGAAAAAGAAGTTGTAAGAGGAAAGGAGGTTGACCAATGAAGAGTAGTTACTGATTCTGGTCTCATTTCCGCCGGATCTAGTGATGAATACGTGACTGTAGATGGGAATAGATTTGTTCGTGTGATATCTGCGTATCCGCGAAATAACTTTCTTTTGAAGAAAACCTCTCAACAAATTACTTGTAACACAAGGCTGAACAAGAGAAGAGGATACGGAAAAAGAAGTAGATGGAACAGAGGCTAAACTCGGGCTCAAAAGTGAAAATGAGGCGACGATATCATAAATAGATTTACGCCAGCTGAAAGGAAATAAAGAAGTCTTGGAAGAGCCAAATAACGAATCGACAGAAATACCAAGCTTGGGTAGATCATCAAGAAGGAAATGGCCAAAATGATTGTTATGAGAGGGAATAAAGAAAGGGAGAGAGGTACTAGAAATAGAGTTAATTACATCGAACTGATTAAGATCAACTTCAATATCACAAGAAACATTACGATCAAAATGAATAACACGCAGGAACGGATAGAATTGAAGCCAAAAAAGGGAGTCAACAATTGCAATACTCCCAAAGGTTTGGAGAATTTTCACTTCACCATTGGGCCAAAAGAAAAAGAATGCTCTAGCCTCACCACTACAAATAAAGGAAATATGTAGCTTATTACAGTCGTTAAGCAGAGAGCGATATGTAGAAGCTGAGATTAATTCAGAAGAAAAGAGCGATTCCAACGATTCAATATACTTAAACCTGTACTTCCTAAAAGAAGAAATATAATTATACTCAATTACATCCTGTATAGTAGGCTGGGAAGAATCATGATATGCATGGTTTAAAAAAGAGCTTGGGGTATACGCAGTCAGTCGCATTTTAAATCATGCTTGTAAAAATTATTGAGTACAAAATTAGCAACTTCGAAGATAACACCAGAACCTCCAACGGCGGAAGTGACAGTATCAGCAATATTTTTGGTATAATGTGGTGCAGATGAGGGTGCAAATGAGTGATAAGAATGCTTCATGGCCTCTAGGTCATTTTTATCATCACCAACATAAAGATAATTCTTTCTAAAACCAAGCTTCTGAATGAGGTTATATTTATTTGCTCGACGGGCATCTATATAGGTAACTCCGATATGCTTGGCACGACGTCTACAGAGTGAAGTTCTGTCAGAAGAAATAATATAAGTTTGTATACCCATAGATTGAAGAAGATAAAAACCATTAGCGTCATACATAGAAAAAGTACGTGACTCTCCAAAAGTCGAATAAATACACTTACCATCAGTCAAAACACCATCACAGTCTGAAAATAATGCCGTAAATGAAGGCATGTCAATCAAACGGAGGAAACATCAGAAAGCAAGATTTGCTCATGCTTGGCAATATTATGTATAAGTTTAGTACCAAGAAGACAATCTTTTCTAGTGTAAGGAATACCGGTACCGGGAGAGAGTAAGGCAAAATCACTTTCCGTCAGTATATGCCCTTCAAATAAATCCTGGGAAGCACAAATAGAACGTTCTAATTTAGCTCTCGCAGACTCCGAGTTAATGTAGTCGGTCTTAGAATATGTACCAACAGCCTTTTGCGTAAGACGAATATCGCGCGCCATCCTAAACATTCCATCTTCACCAAGAGAACCAGCCTGATCGGAACCTTTTAACGATCGGGATAATGTAATATGTTTTTCTATAATTGTAGCGCCTAAAGATACTGCAATTGACGGAGCAAGAATGCCTATCGAATGGTCAGAAAAACCAATATTGAATTCAGGAAACGAATCTTTGAGATATGAAATTGACAAAAGATTTAATTTTTCAGTTGGTGTGGGATAAATTGAATTGCAATGAAGAATGCTTACATCAGTATGAACTTTTGCAATTGTTTCAAGAGCAACATTAATGTGTAACATATCCGCCATACCTGTGGAGATAATCATAGGAATTTTCGTTTTAGCTATTGAACTCAAAAGCGGCAGGTTAGTTAAATCTCGACTTGCGACTTTGATATAATCAGGCTGAAACAAGTCTAATACCCCTAAACATTTGGGGGCACAAAGAGTAATAATAAAATCTAATTCCTTACGTTTTGCATAGTTATAGAGCTGAAAGTGATCATCATAGGAAAGCTCTAAAGACTCACGATGCTGCTTATACGTATCACCAAAGGAATTAGGGCTATCATAAGGCTGACAGAAAGAAGAGGGTGACATCTCGTAATCTAAATCTCTTAAAGTTGTCTTAACCGCATTAAAACCCTTAACTGGGTGTGACCCAAAGAAATCAGCAACACGTGAGTTAACAGCAGCCACGACGTCAATGATAGCTTGACCTAAAAAAAGACTGCCATTGTGATTTTGACCTATCTCACCAATCAAATAGACATCTTTCATGGCTTAGAGGCAGATAGAGATATATTATACGCCATAGAGTCGAGCAGATCAGAACTGTTATTTAGATAGTTAATTAAATCACCAGTGGAAATATTCCAGCAAATATCTGGGATTGAAAGCAAGTGGTTTATAAATTCAAAATCTCTTCCATAATCTAATGTCAACCTTATTTTATCAGAAATGATGCCATATAAATCCTCGAAGGATGGTTGGGTGTTCCAAAAGGTTTGATCATAATGCTCATACAGATCAAGAGTTACATGTTCTGCGCGTGGCATGGATGTGCGGAGTGACAAAAGATGGTCCACACTAATAATCTCATAAGCAAGTCCGGCAGATGAGAAAGTGGAGGGCAAACCATTGATAGTTCGCTGGAAATAGAAATATTTTGAAGAAATGACATGAGTCTCTAAATCACTAAAAATGGCCTCAAAGTCTATAAATGGGTTGTCACAACAGACTCGAACAATATGTGTGATTGGCAAAGGTAGGCGATTCAGAATAGCTAAGTGATCCTGAAATCGCTGTAAAACATTATCGGGATGACCACAGGATGTGAAAAACCTAGGTGATACATAATTGATAGCTGACACTAAGGAAGACAGCTTAGGTGTATCAGGAAAAAGAAAATGAGCATTCTCCAAAGGAAATTTATATATTTTAGCAAAATGTTTAAATCGAGAAGCTATTAAACCGAGAGGATTCGTATTGATGTCAAAAGCTTTGAGCATCTTTCCGGGTAGCCTTGAAGACTCATATCTTGCCTGAAAGAAAAATATAATCATCGATTAGAATCCCAATTTACTGTATAGCTTATACATTAATTCGGATTTAGCATAATCGGGGTTTGTGATAATCTGTTCAACTATCTTCATCCATTCAAAAGAGACATGAGGGAGGAAATCTCGGAAGCCGGGTAATTGCAACTCATTTTGAGTATAGATCTTAGTCAGGAATGTTCGTGCATGGTTGGCACTGTCTCGACGATATTGTCGGTCGGAAGACCTAGTTATAAGTACTGGCAATATTTGTTTAAACTGAGAAAACGCATTATTTACGTCAAGGGAGTTTATATTCGCCGAAGAAAAAGATGAACCACGGCATCGAGCGTGAACCATCGCAGGAGTGCCAAGAGCTTGGGCTTCTACTGCCGCAATACTAAACAATGAAATAGCAACATCACTCAATGCCATAAGGTCATAGGAAGATTCAGACGACTTGGGATAAAATAAATGTACTGAAGAGTATGCGTCAGCAATCTTCGAGACTTTGTTCACAAAGGATTTATATGAGTTATTGGAATATAATTTATTAGTAAGTTGACAATTTGAACGAGGATGTAGCTTGACTAATATATTATAGTTAAGTGAAGCAAGGTGCTTTATCATTAAGGGAACAAGACGATGTTCAAATAAAACACGATCAACCGGGTAGGGACAGGCAACTTCGTCAACAGATGCAAGAAGAAGCAATATGGTTGGATTTTTTGGGTTACTTTTAATTAGCTGCAAAGATTTTGATGGACTAGATACAACAACTCTATTTTGGTAAAAACCACGCCGACCACTTAGTTTGTCAGAGAAATAATTAATTACGTCAGTGGTGCTGGGTTTATCAAGACAGGCAGCTACATGGAAATCATTAATAAGACTAGAAGGAATACCGTAAGGAAATATCTCTAAAGGCAAATTCTCAAATGTGGCTTCAGGTGAGCAGTTAGCAAGCAAGAGAAAACTGTCAGTACGCACACCAGCTTCATGAATAAAGCAGTCACAAAACGGAAGTATACTTTGTAGAGACCTCCAAAAAGTCCGTGCATGTGTGTGTCGAGCGTTATAAACAATATATTTGTCATAATTTCTAGAGTGAAGGAAGTTTTTTGCTATTGAGCGTGTTCTATGAGACAGTTTGATAAGATCAATAGCAGTTTCATGGCAAAAATTTCCATCGACGATATCTTGACAAGAAATTTGGTTAAGGCTTAAAAGTTCCGATAGCCAAGTATAATCAATTGGGTCATTGAGCAGATGTAAATGCTTAGCATGATTTCTATAACGAGTTGAAAATTCTTCCAGCTCTTGTTGTGCCATTTCTGAAGTAAATGTATTAGCATCATCCAAGAAATCTTTGACATAGAAGACATTTATCTTGTTGGCATTATGACTGTTAAAACGTTTAATTAATGAAAGAAAATAGTCTGTATTCGAATCACATTCTGCACAGTGCCCATATACGGGCGTTTTGTCAAAGTAGGTCTTTACAGGACAGTAATTGTCTGAATCGTTGCAAATTAGAATATCAACAGAGGAGAGATCTAGTTGAGAAAGCGCAAAAGCACATGTAATAGCAAAACCGACGTGAAATCCTTGATTTGGTCGTGGTATATGAACTAGTGTTCTCATTTCAAAAATGTAATATTATAATTTTACCTTAGAATAGATCCATGAGTCAATAGAGGACTCTGTTAAGTGAAAAACGGGGAAAAAGTCAGGGATATAAATATTAATAATAAAAAAGTGGGAGCAAGAAGACGATAATTTAATGTACAGCATCGAAATCATAGGAGACGCTCATTATAACAAATCCATAAGTAATTAGTAACTTAAAGAGTAATGAAGAGGACGCAAGGAGATGAAACACTAGGAACATTTATAAGCGCGATAACGAAGACAGGGCAAATACATAGCAGACAAATTATCTAGGCCAACAACGTGGATCTAATAACTGAGTATTTGTGAGAGCCCAAGAGTTGCATTCATTCGCAGTCCATGGAGATGGAGAATTCCAAGAAAGTGTAAGCTGCTTTAATTGTTCAGCGTTACAAATACCGACAATCGCTAAATCTAACACATCAAGTTCACGAATGAATCCAAGTGCTAAATCAATAAGACGGCAGTCTTTTGCGATAGAAAGATTTTCTAATTTTGATTGGTGTAAACGAATATCAGAGTCGATCCAGTCCGGCCAAGAATCAGAAGTTGTAAGTAATAAACCCTGCAAATAAATGCTACGGGCATGCAACGATAACCCTTGATCTTTTAAGCGATATATAGTACCATCAGAGAGCAATCTTTGGTCAAACAAAGAAATAGGAATCTGAATAACATCAAAGAGAGAAACAGGTAACCCACATAGATCAGATGCCTCATATATAGAAAGACCGATACGGTTAACTAAACCCTTGTCCCTTAAGCCGAGAAGCCATGATTGTAAATACTTACAGCCAGGCTTCAAAAGATCTGAAGGTGAATGAAGAAGTAAGGTATCTAAACTTTTAACACCTAATCGTAAACAAGAGTTAACGATCAACTTATCCCAAACAGTAATATCATCAGAAGTAAAAAATGGTTGAGATTGTGGTGCTAACTTGCTGACGATGCGATATCCGACTTCTCGTGGCAAGAGACGACCTAAAACTTCTTCAGCATTACCGTACATTTGTGCAGTATCTATCCAACGGATACCATGCTGAATAGATTGCTGGATGATACTCTGAGCAATATCTTCACTAACTTGACCGGAATTATTCGTAATACCATAATTAAGTCCAAATTGGGCTGAGCCGAGGCAGAGTTCTACAGGCATACTACAAAAGATTATCTAGGGCCTCGACAACTCGTAGTTGAGAGGATTCACACAAGCCCTCATATATTGGCAAACTGATGGCATTACATGCATATGCTTCGGCTTCAGGAAAATCGCCCTCAGAAAAACCCAAGCTTCGATAGTAAGGCTGAAGGTGAACGGGAAGATAATGTAATTGCACGCCAATATTATATGTACGCAATCCTTGGAAAACATCAAGATGATAAGAACTATTTTTAGAATCTAGACGTATAATGGCCAAGTGCAAAGAAGAAAAAACCTCCCTATGGCAACTTAAAAAGACAAGAGGAAAATCCTTCAATAATTCCTTGTATCTATTAAATATTTCATGCCTCTCCTGTATAATTGAATGAACTCTATTGAGCTGACTCAATCCAAGAGCAGCTTGAATATCAGTCATACGATAATTAAAGCCGAGTAAATGCTGTTCGTAATACCATGGTCCCTGAGATTTAAGGGAAAAGCGAGTCTGATCCTTAGTAATCCCATGACTCCGTAAGTCTTGCATACGTTGCGCTAAGTTCGGATCGTTCGTAACTGCCATACCACCCTCTCCAGAAGTAATAATTTTGACTGGATGGAAGCTGAAAACACAAATTGAACTATATTCACAACTACCTACAGGTTTATCCTTAAAAGAACCACCTATCGCGTGACTAGCATCTTCTAAGATAAAAAATCCATATCGAGCAGCTAATTCAGCAATATCATCCATCTTGCAGCTGGAACCGCACAAGTGAACTGGAACAACAATCTTAGGCAATCTTCCCAATTTTTCAGCTTGTACCAATTTTTCTTTAAGAGCCAATACACTAATTAGTCCAGAGGAAGGATCAATATCTACGAAATCAACATTAGCGCCACAGTATCTAGCGCAGTTTGCTGATGCCACAAACGTAGTAGGTGATGTCCAAAGCCAATCTCCAGGACCCAAGCCAAGCGCGAGACATGCAATATGCAATGCACTGGTCGCACTATTGACAGCAACAGCGTAGTTAGAACCAACGATGGTTGAAACAGCCTGCTCAAAAGCTGGTACAGCTGGTCCTTGAGTCAAGTAAGGACTTCTTAAGATATCTGTAACTGCACTAATGTCATCTTCAGTGATATTTTGTCGTCCATATGGAATAAAGGCATCAGAAGAATTCATTTGCTTGAAGTCAAACTGGAGAAAAAGATGGATCTACATGAGTACGAATTAACTCACGAAGATCACCAACATCTAGAAAATCGGGATTAGTACCAGAATTATATGCAAAACCAGGCTCAACTGGGTTGACTGATCTTCCATTCTCTAGATAGCGAGCATGAATAGAGCCATCAGTGGGCAGGATTGCGTAATAAGGGCCTAAGTCAATTGTTGAAAAACTATCTGAACTTGTAATCATTTCTTCGTGAATTTTTTCACCAGGTCGTATTCCAACAACAGGCTTCGAGCATGAAGGACCAATTGCTTCTGCTACGTCAAGAATTTTGTAACTGGGGATTTTGGGAACCAGAAGCTCAGCACCCAATGAATTCTCGAGGGCCCATAGGACCATATCAACTCCGGCTTCCAAGGAAATATTGAAACGCGTCATCTTTGGGTCAGTAATTGGCAAAACTCCTGTGCGGACTTGCTGAAGAAAATATGGGATTACTGAACCTCTTGAGCCCATAACATTTCCATAGCGAACGACCGAGAAACGCAAATCTCGACGACCCTTTATATTATTTGCTGCAATAAAAAGCTTATCTGAACATAATTTTGTGGCTCCATACAAATTGATTGGGGCAGCCGCTTTATCGGTACTTAATGCAACGACGCGCCTAACAGATGTATCAAGACATGCTTGTATCAAATTCTCGGCACCAAGAACATTTGTTTTAACAAATTCAATAGGATTATACTCAGCTGCTGGTACTTGCTTTAAGGCAGCGGCGTGAACAACAGTATCAACTTGCTCTAAAGCTCTTCTAAGACGGTCTTGATCACGGACATCGCCCAGGAAAAAACGGAGTTGTGGAAATTTATTTTCTGGATAAATCTGCTGCATCTCCCACTGCTTTAACTCATCTCGACTATAAATTACGATTCTTTTGAATTCAGGATGATGCTTCAAAAGGCGAGCTATAAAGCTCTTGCCAAAGCTTCCAGTACCCCCAGTAATTAGAATACCTTTTGTTGAACTAAATTTCATGTTGGACGAGGACTCAGAAAATGAAGTGAATTAATAGTTTAACCAACATAACGGAAGAGCAAATCAACAGAGTCCAATGCTAATAAAATGGAAATATATGCTTTTAAGCCATCGTTTTGAAATCATCTCACTACACAAACTCTAAACGACGGTAATGAGCCGAGGAAAGGACTTGCATATGCCGAACCGTCAGGCCGGGCTAAGTACCTTACAGAAGGCGAAAGATGCCTTTAGGGTAAATGGAGCGGTGTGTGGGAGTGAGAGCATAGGTTGCAAAGCCGGGCAAGAGAAAGCAATTATCGCTGGGAGAACCACTGCCATGCAAAGGTCCACTCTGCTGTTTCATCACGGAAGCTACCAAAAGCTCTGGCAACAAGCCGGACTAATCCAGGTAGGTCCGCATGTAGCAGATGGGCCAGACAGTCTTCGACTGACTGACCTGTCCGTAGCTGGTCTCCAGACTGTTCTACGAAGGCGGGGGTGGGCTGTACAAGGAGTACTTCTCCAGTACACGGACCCATTCTTACTACGCTCGGCACCGCTTAGGGGCATAAACCAATGGGCTGGACCGCGAATACTCGCATGCGGAGACCTCCATCACGGACCTAACCCTATTGCAACACTACAGCGTTACTGCTCAACTGAACAGCATCATGCAGTACTGCTGACTTTCAATCCAATCATGCTGGAAACCGTCCAACAATATTTATCTATACCAGTCCGTAGCTTGGCACCCACTTTTTTTCGATACCCAACCACCACACCCAGCCCAACACCAGAAATGAAGCTTCTACACGTAGGTAGCTTGGGCAACCATCATCCACAACGCCGCCAGATTGTGGAAGCCTTAATGAGAAGGCAGAAAATACCCTTTTGCCACGCTACTACAGCAAGTCCTGAAGAAGCTGCACAACTCTATGCAAAACATGCCCTCATACTGAATATACCGTTGAATCGAGACCTTAACCATCGCGTTTTCGAGATTATGGCCGCTGGGGTTCCTCAGGTAATATTTGGTGATCCCTCTCTACTGGGAAGAAACAGCAAAATGGCAAATAGACCAGATCTATTCTGGACGCAATCGATAGAAGAACTAGAAAAACTTGTTATGGAGTTAGTCTCGAAAAAAGACATACTTCAAGCTATACCAGTGCATAAACCGCCTTACTGGGATCTAAAAGAATTACTTAAACAAGCACTATCACCATAGGCATATGACTGCTTTTTAGAATTACGGCAAGAATTAACTGCCAAGAAATAAAGCCTTACTCAGACATATTCGTACTCTAGAAACATCTAAGCACATGGATCAAGAGCATACACTTTAGACAAACTATAGCCATATTTCTACTATTGATCAGAAAGCGCAGCACAAATGCAAAGATTTATGCTAAAGATTAGGATATCTTAATAGACAAAGTTCTGACGGAGGCATCACAGGAATTCACCAAAACAGGCAAATAGATGCATCAAAAGTACTAGTTTGTGTAAACAATATCAAATGATTCTCTTGGCGTAACTCTATTACCAAGAAAACGGACATGGCGTGGCGCAAAGCCATTCATGCGCTCATTCACAATAAAATTAATGGACTCATGTCGCAGATTATTTGTACTAATAAAGCCGCTTTTTACATACACGTCAAAATAAAATTGCGAAACATCATGATTATGTATGCCGTGTATAGGACCCCAGACATAATCACTGCTTTGAAATACTGGATGAAACCTCATATTATGAAGCTTTTCAAGCGTTAAAAGCCTGAGATTAAAGACATTCAAAGCCTCAACAAATGAAAACTGATCATTCCACTCTTGGCTACCTTTATGTTCATGCTTGAGAGATCTATCATACCAATTCTGCAAAAAATCCTTAGAAGAAGAATTTGCAGCAATAAACATCAACCCAGTATTGTGGGCTGGGAAGGGCAGAAATCCAGTACTCCCGCACTCGTGACTAACACCAAGATCAAAACTTGAATTTTGCATAAGGCTCAAAACACTACCAATGAAATTAGAGACAAAGATATAGTCAGTATCACAGAAGATACAAAAGCCACTGGTCATTGAAGACACGGCATCGCGTATAACCAAAATCTTGTTTAAAAAGTTATTTAGGCTTGCAGACTTATGAGTCAGCGAGTGTATTGAGAAGTCAAGTGATTGACTAAGAACTTCTGATTCCTGAAGGCCAGTCAAGATATCATTCAAAATGCTTGAACAGGAAGAAGATGTATAGATATCAACACCCAAATTTGGCAATTCTATCTCGTGTGTAATACACAGACTATGCAAGCTAGAGATTAATTCCCTTAAATACATAAGATTAGACTCAAATTCAACATAGTAAACGATTCTAATCATTTCAAAACAAAATCCTACATAATTATAGCACGCTTAAGACACAAACAAGAGAAGAAGCCTGTTTAAATTAGCAAGGCAGAGCCATGAAAATCAGACAGTGCAAATGAGTAAACGATGACATGGTATGAATGCAAAATAATATACGCTCAATAAAGAATATGACGATTATGGTCAATCGATACATTTACGGGATTTAACTGTAAGTTAGTAGGCGGAAAATCCAGAGGCAAATAATTTTAAAAAATACTGTTAATAACCATATAATTGATTAATGGAATTGACTAGCTTGGCAGGATAGACCGCTAATGTGCCGAGATCAAGTATCGGAAATGCTATGATAATAGGGTTAATACCTACTGTTGCTTAAGCAGACATAATATCCATAATTGTATGACTCAAAATTACAATTTTTCTAGCTGATCGATGATTTACCTTCTTGTCGAAGACACTCAGATAATGAATGGATTTTATTCCATAATCTTGGATGAAATTATGATAAGCTTGTCTCAAAAAGCCCAAATAATTTTTTGGCGATCACCAGGGTTTGAATTTAACACGAAAGGATTACCAATATTTAATTTCAAGCCTACTTATTTATCAAGACCATGCAATTACAGGCATTGCTCTGGGGATCATGTTGTACTGCAATCAACAATAGAAATACATTTGCTGAAAACATCTACTGAAAGAGAAGAATTCTTAAACTTAATAAAAAGCTCATTTGGCACCAGAATAACTCTTAATGAGGCAAATAAGATTAATTATCGAGGAGTATCGGTTGGAAGGTCTATAACAAGTTATCTTGTAAGAATGGATGCACTGATTGCTTCTCAGCGAGTACTAACCAAATCAATATTTGTACAATTTTTACACAGAGTTTGCATTTCTGTTGACTCACAAATAGCAATCTACAACAAATTCCCAATCAGCGCATCATTCTTCTCGGAAAGTGTATATTTATCTGCTGCATTCAACGAAGTTTCACTTCAATATAATGTTCCATCTCTTCACTTTTTAAGAGCCGAGGGTCCAATATCTATTCAACCAAGAATGTTTAATAAAGAGAACAGTATTCATTCCCCTGTAGCACTTGCTAATGTTAATGCACTTTTCAGAGATTATCTATTATTTGACAACTATAAAGACACAATAGGTGCAACAACAGTGGGCATCGAAAATGAAGTGCCTTTATTAAATCCATCTGCCTCAGCCACAGGCGTCATATCCAATATTATATGCCAAGAATGTGGAGCTGAATACATCACAGAAACAACATCTCTCTATAGATATTCTGAAAGCGGAGCCTATACACTTAATTTATATCTACATGCAACAACAGATGGGGCATATTTCTATGGAGATTCAGGATTTCCTCTACCAATCGATTTCTATAAACGTGTAATTAGTGATGTAAATCACACGCATAATCGTATTAACATAGATTCTTGGCCAACAGTTTTGATACGACCTCATCCCAATATGTTTTGTTCCTTAAATTCTCATTATTCAAGCTATCATCAAAAAACAATTATCGAATACAAGGTATTCAGGCACCACTTAGTTGAACTAATAAAGTATATATTAAGTTTTGGGCATTTCCGGGTTGGGGTTGTTGACCCTTCTGTTTCTGTTGATCATATGTTGAAACTCCCTCGATCTTTTTCGGTGAGCCACCATGGCTCTCTTCTATATGATTGTTTGGATAAAGATTTACCTTTTATTGCTTCAAGTGTTTCCTTTTTGGATCTTTTGCCAAATTCTTTATTCAATGGATTATTTATAAATAACTCCCTAAACCCAGAGGAATCACAGTTATCATTGCATAAGTTTCTGACTAAAAATCTTTCTTATCTGAAAAATTCGTCAAATTCACTTTTTAATAGTAGAAAGACTTGCAGAGAACTTTCAAAAATATTTAGTTGCTATAATACAGATTACCGAAAAAATCTTCTAAACAAGGTTAACCGAACACCATTCAGTAAATCAGTATATTCTTTAGATGTAAGTATATTTAATGAAGGCATTAGTTGGGACTCGATATCGGCACGAGAAGAAATACCTGAGATTAATGAAATGCTTGACTATGCAGTTCCGCTTTGCCGCAGGTTACTAGATTGAGAATGAAAATAAACTAAATGGTATATATTTAGTACGTTTTAATAAAAAAGTCATCGCTTTTTTTGAGCGAAAAGCAGACTTGGGTTTAATATTAAATTTGCTCCATTCATAACGACTTTTTTATTTTGAGATGTGGTAAAAGTCCACACATTTATAGCAGGAGAATCTTCAACTTTGGGAATATCGGCCATAAAATCGTTTCTAACTATTTCGTGTTGATCGGAAAATTTTGAAATAATATTATTGATCTCGACTTCTGCATGTTGATTGAAATCACTTCGCCACAATCCGGAGGACTCTGCCGTTGAGTAATCACAGAAATTTATATTAACAGATATATTATGCAAATTAATCAATCCATCAAAAATTACGTAACCACCGGGCTTAGCAAAAGAAAATAGTCTTTCTATTATAGTTGATGGGTCTTTAAATACTGGAATAGTTCCAAAGCAAGTGACTATATCATATTTTTCCTCAAGACCCAATGTTTTATCAAACATGTCTGCACACAAGAATTGGGTATTCTCCAAAGCAAGAGAGTTTGCTACGTCTACAAACCTTTGGGTAAGATCAATGCCCGTTTTGGAGCAATCATGATTTAGAAAAACATTAGTATAATGATGAAGAAATTCACCATTGGCACACCCAACATCTAAAAGGCTATAAGGTTTCATTTCTCCTATATTATTACTATTAAAGACCTTTTCCTGTAATATTTGAAAGCACCATTGAAAGTTTTGCTTAGCCTCTGAAAGCCTGTTTTGGTCTAACTGTGAATATGGTGAGATAGACTCTAAGGCATAGTATTCCTTGGATTTCATTGGTGCATAATATGACTTCGACAAATTATAGCCTGCCGACATACTACAAGAGTTGATAACATTTGTAATATTTTTATTTAGCAGCGAAGGCATGTCACAGATTTGTTGTTTCTATTAGGTTTATGATGACAAATTTTTTGGTAGATCTATTGGTGACTTACTGCATAAACCTTTTTTATTAATTCCAACTCCTTCTTTGAAGCGACCTTTAGCATCAAATACACATTTACTTTCAAACGAATTTAATTTTATCTTATGTAATTGAGCTCTGAAAAAGCCTTGTGTCTCATGGATTACTGCAGTGTCATCTGGATATGTAATACGTTTTAAAGTTTCAAGTTTCCAAAGACTAGGCTGATGCGTTAAGTACCATGGAAGATACGAGTACTCCATTTCTAAAAAGTCTCTTGAGCGCTTAAAAAATTTGAGACCCTCATAATCCATAGGCTGTTTAACTTTAAAATCATGAGTTAAACTATAAAAATCTGAATTAAATCTTAAAAAATTATTAAAAATATGCTTGAAGCGGTAAATGTCAACACTCTGAATAAATGCATCATCTGGCATAAAGATTGCCCGCTCATAGTTGTTAACCAAATAGCTGAGTGCTCGTGTCAATCTCTCACCCCATTTTGGTGTGTGGCCCAAATGAGCAGATATTGAATGAAATTCATCTGCGATATGAACTATATTTGATGGTTGATTAATTCGTTGTTTTTCGTCTGAAAAGATAAATAATGGAACTTCGCATATTTCAGAGTCTTGATAGAATTTTATAAATTCATCGATAAGACTCTTCCTCTGCCTAAATGTAGAAATAAAGATACAAGTAGACGGGAAATGAGTGCTCATGACTCTATGATTAAATTAGTTGAAGTTACTATAACTCATCTAGTGAAAAACTGCAGTCGGTCTACCATTCTACTTCACTTAATAGTTGATGAATATGATCTAGATTTAATTTAGTTAGCTTATGCGCGGAACGATGACCTGTATCTGTGTCATTCAGAAAAGAGCTCTTAATCCAATGGTAATTATCACAAAAGTCCTCACAAAAATATCTTGGTTGAAGGATTTTCTTTGGCCAAAGCTCAATAATTTTTTTTAGCTTGATTGAGAATATGCTAGTTGTGATTTGAGCGCCATGGGAACTAATAATCACTTTGGCATTTCGTATAAGCTCTATCTGCTGCTTCCAAGAGTAGTCTAAAGTTGACAAAATAAGGTATTTGCCTGGAAATTCATTTAATATGTTTAGCAGGCGATCTTCATTCTCTAAGTTTCTACCCTCACCTTCGCCTCTCTTAATATAGATAATTTCAGGCTTGTATGTTTCATTTGATATTTGTGAATTTAACTTAAAAGTCAATTTTTTTATTGAATCTGTTGCGAAAACCATTGAAGGTAAGGATAGCATCGTATAAGAATTAACGAGCTTTACCTCAGTGCCTATATCTATTCTTTGGATTACTCTATCTGGAAATAAAGACGAAAGCATTTGAACATGAAAGTCATGATATCTATCTCTAATATTTTCACCACAATTCAGGGATTGCACTACAAAGGCCACTGACTTTGGCAAAAGTGAGTCTGCGAGGCAATAGCAAGGCAAACATTCCGCCACAAAGTGATAATAGTTTGATGCATTTTTTGCGCATACGATAAAACTGTTTACAATATGAGGGATATTTGTTTTTTTTATAAATTTTGAAAGCCAGTGATCTTCATTAAAGGAGTCTGACCATTCATTTCGAATTACCGCATAACCTAATTTGTAATAGAAGATTGATAATCTCGATTGACAATACCTTTGCTTGTATATATTTTTCAAAGATTCATATCTTTGGAGAAGAAAATATTGCATTTTTAGATCTTTTCTTACAAAAAAAATATCATGGACATACTTATCAAGTGTAATAGCTGTATTTGCTCCAAGTTTGAATTCGCCTTGATGAAACGGTTGGCGTTGATCGTTAGAATATCTTGATTTTGAAGCTAGATCAACAATTAAAAGCATTAACTGAGCATTAGGATCATGAGGCTGATGCCACTTCTTTTCGGCCAAGTATAGTATTCGATGTTTAAGTTGAGTTTTTTGATAGCAATTCCCCAACAGGGTTAGGGTTTTATAATTGTGGTGCTGATAATCAAGATTTTCAATGATTTCTATGGCTTCATAGTAATTACAGTGATTATAGTAATTCTTTGCTTGTTTTAAGGCATCACCTACTTGAATCGAATGATCGAAATTAGATGGCTGTATTCGATCCTTATTCATGGCTTATGATCACCCCGACGCACAACGCATTAATTTATTTTAGCACCTAATTTAGGTAAAAGCGTGCCTTGCTTGCACTTTCATTTGAAGACTACAGCGAGGTACGCCTCTAACTTATAGCAAAAAATTCGTCTGTCTCAAGATTTTGCCTTAAAAAAGGAAGGCATTTTACTTTACATCTACACTTTAAGAAGCTATTTAAATTGCTCAATTTTGTGTCAGGATAAATCATAATATTCCTCGCGTGCCACAAATCATTTTGAATATATCTTATAATTTCTATATTTATAAGCTCTTGCACAGATGCTCCTGTCTTCTCGCCTTTTATTACGTGGACTAAACGAAGCTGACTTGAATTCAAGATACGTAAGTTGGCTCAATGACCAAGAAGTCAACAGGTTCCTTGAAACTCGTTTTGTTCCTCAAACCTTAACTAGCATTCATCACTACTGGCTAACTCATAGAGATGATGCTTCTTCTCCGTGGTTTGCCATTTGTCTACGGTGCGATAGCAAACATATTGGAAACATAAAACTAGGACCTATTGATTGGATACATCGTAAGGCAGATGTCAGCCTCTTTATTGGCGACAAAAGTTATTGGGGAAAAGGATATGGAGAGGAATCAATTCGTTTGATAACATCATGGGCTTTTAACGACTTAAACTTAGAAAAACTTACTGCAGGAATCTATTCGGCTAATCTTGCGAGCCGTAGGACTTTTGAAAAATGTGGATTTCTTTTAGAGGGTACACTTCGTCAAGAAATTTTTTCGTGTGGTAAAAGACAAGATATATTCAGAATGGGGCAATTACGAAGTGATTATGAAAACCATAAAGCAAGCAATTGCTAACTAATTCAATAAACTTCTCATGCACATGCGACTTAATTTCTTTAATTGCTCATAACAAGAGCAAACTACTCAATTATTTCACGCACTGGCATTAATCTTGCTAGAAACGGGAAGCCAATGTAATCATGTCTTGCCAAAATCTAATTCATATTTAGCATGATTAATGAATTAATAAATTCATGGACAACTCGCTACCGGTAAATGCGCCTATTGTCTCGACGCAATAGTGAGAAGCAGTTGCTATTAAGCTACAATATAGTTGTAGGCCTAATAATACAAAAAGCCATTAATGACCATTCAACCTACAATTTGAAAACTTAATTTCGTCTAATTTACAGCCGACAAAGATTAAGAATATCCTAAACAAGTAGAGAAGATATCCCAGCTAATTTTGACGAGAGATTCGAAATCATATTGGGGGGGCAAATAATTCTCTCTGGCAATTAATAAATAATCTATAGTGTATTAATTATCAAAGTAATAATCACCTTGCTGAGTATTTCGAATCTAGCGAAAGAAATATATCGAGATCCCGATATAATTTAATTAGATTCAGCCAATAAGCCGAAACCGTGTATATTAGGTATGGCCGTCACCGATAAAAAGATTGCAGAAGAAGCCTTGTGCATAAATATCTTTCCAGATGAGAGCCAACCTTGATTTCAAGACATGCCACAACCAATCATAAATAAAGTTGCAGTCATCCTTCAGGCGCGCACCGGTTCGAGTCGCCTGCCGGGAAAAGTTTTGGCAGACCTAGCAGGGCGACCAATGCTGGGATTCCTTCTGGAGCGTTTGAGACGTTGCAATTCAGTTGACCATTTCATATTGGCAACAACAGATTTAGGTCAAGACAATAGTCTCGTTGAGTTTGGACAAAATATAAACATGACTATTGCAAGGGGTAGCCAGAACGATGTTCTATCACGATATGCCTCAGCAGCAAAATTAACTGATGCAAACATACTGATTCGCATTACTGGAGACTGCCCTCTTATAGATCCAAATTTGCTGGATGAAATGATTGATGAGTTCATTGAGATGGACGTGGATTATTATTCAAACTGCGCAATAGCCACCTATCCCGATGGCCTCGATATTGAGATATTTAGCCGTAATACTTTGCTTCAAGCGCAAAGCAAATGTGACAGCGTTGATGATCGAGAACACGTGACCCCATGGATGAGAAGAAGCCCTTCCATCCGCACTGCCATTAAAAAGAACTCGATTGATTATTCAAACATGCGCTGGACTGTCGATGAGCCGGAAGATCTTCAAGTAATTCGTACCGTGGTAGACCATTTCGGAGGTCGTTCGGATTTCAGTTGGCACGACGTGCTTGAACTGGCGCAACAACAACCACAATTGTTTGCTGCCAATGCCAGATTCGCTCGTAATGAGGGAGCAACAATGGGTGAAGGTCAGAAGCTCTGGCGCCGTGCCAAGCGTGTGATCCCAGGGGGCAACATGCTCCTCTCCAAAAGGCCAGAAATGTTCTTGCCGGAGCAATGGCCGGCTTATTTCTCTCACGCCAAGGGTTGCCGCGTTTGGACCCTCGAAGATCGTGAGCTCATTGACATGAGCATCATGGGGATTGGCACCAACCTGCTCGGTTACGGCCATCCTGAAGTGGATGCTGCGGTGGCAGGCACCGTGGCTGCAGGCAATATGAGTACCCTCAATTGTCCCGAAGAGGTTTGGCTAGCTGAACGCCTGGTGGAGCTGCACCCCTGGGCCGAAATGGCTCGTTTCGCACGTAGCGGAGGAGAGGCGAATGCCATCGCCATACGCATCGCTCGTGCTGCCACAGGGCGTGAAACAGTGGCTATCTGCGGTTATCACGGTTGGCACGACTGGTATCTGGCCACGAACCTTCAGAACGACTCGGGATTAGAAGAGCACCTGCTTCCGGGGCTTGAACCCAATGGCGTTCCTCGTGGTCTGGCTGGAACATCGCAGCCGTTCAGTTTCAATCGCCTGAATCAACTCGAGAACATCGCCTCCACCCACGAGTTGGCCGCCGTGAAGATGGAAGTACAGCGCAGTAGCCCTCCTGATCCAGGCTTTCTCGAGGGTGTACGTGAACTGTGCACGCGTCGAGGCATCGTGCTGATTTTTGATGAATGCACCTCAGGCTTCCGGGAAACCTTCGGTGGGCTGCATCTGAAATACGGAGTTGAACCGGATATGGCGATGTTTGGTAAGGCCCTCGGCAATGGCTACGCCATTACAGCCACCATCGGCCGTCGTGCCGTGATGGAAGCGGCCCAAAGCACTTTCATCAGCAGCACCTTCTGGACAGATCGAATTGGCCCGACAGCTGCTCTGAAAACCCTTGAGGTGATGGAGCGCGAGCGCAGTTGGGAGCAGGTCACATCCATAGGGCTACAACTTCGTAACCGTTGGCAGGAGCTCGCCGATCGCTATGGGCTGCGCATTACACACAACGGCTTACCAGCTCTTACGGGATTCGCCATCCAGAGCCCTCAGGCATTGGCCTACAAGACATTGATCACCCAGGAAATGCTCAAGAAGGGCTATCTAGCAGCGACGAGCTGTTACATCTGCTTGGCACACACACCAGACGTGCTAGAGCCATATTTGGATGCTCTTGATGCGGTATTTGGCCTGATTGCTGAGTGTGAAACAGGACGTTCCGTGGAGGCGCTCTTAGAAGGTCCTATCTGTCACGGTGGCTTCAAACGCCTGAATTGAAGGTGCGTTAAGTGACAGCTCTGGTTGAAATGAAAAATGTTTTGGTGGTTGCCGCC
>TARA_B100000674_G_scaffold410851_1_pt1 | contig 30406 bp, 23 predicted proteins | sample TARA_B100000674 | Tara Oceans TARA_B100000674 (sample SAMEA2622759) | marine metagenome | biome: marine biome (ENVO:00000447); feature: surface water layer (ENVO:00002042); material: "saline water (ENVO:00002010), including plankton (ENVO:xxxxxxxx)" | depth 5 m | reverse complement strand
ATAATCCCGGTAGTGTAACAACCTTCGATAACGCTAATATTATCTAGTCACTTCCAGTGTAGTGGTTGGGGCACGAAATCGGTTACGTTGCCAGTATGAAACGGCTTCTCAAACAGTTAGCGCTGACACCTTCCACAACGGCTGCGCTTTTATTTTCATCTTTTGCCGCCAATATTCTGGCTCTCGTGCCGGCAATCTTCGTAATTCTTGTGTTGAACAGATATGTCACGTACGGCGTCGACGCCACTTTAGTTACGCTAGCCAGCGCTGCATTGTTATCTATCGTATTTGAATTCATATTTCGCCAAATACGTTACAGCACCGCCCAAAATTTGGATTTCGATGGGCAAGATCAGCTGAATAATCGTGTCTTTGTTAGGGTGGCGCGCTCGAAGCTCAGCTTTCTCGGGCGAATACCAGATAGCACGCTGAGGGGGCTGTTTGGTTGCATTGAGCAATTACGTGGAGCCTATTCTCCGGCCAGTATCTGTTCATTCCTTGATGCTCCTTTCGCGCTACTTTTTCTTTTTGTGCTTTACCTAATTTCACCTCCACTCGCGTTGGTTACGGCGATTGTAATGGGTGCTCTTGCCTTGGTAATTTTTATTCAATTTAGCGGGCTCAGAGAGGTGGGCCGAAGCATAAATAAATTGAGTGCCCTAAAAGGCCAGATTACGACGAACGTGATCGAGACACCCGAGACAATACGGGTATTTGATTTATCTGGGTTTATTCAAAAAAAGTCGGAAAAAGCCTCCGAAACACTGAATGAATTGCAGTCTCGTCTTTTGGGGCGCCAAAACCTGACCCAGACGACCATAAAGGCATTTACAGGGATCCTCACAGTTGCCGTCATCACTGTAGGTGCAGTGCTAGTTGTCGACGGGCATTTGGATATTGGCGAAATGATTGGCGCCAATATTCTCGCCGCCCGAGCCTTAGCACCCGTCGTCGCCCTCTGCCAGCAAACCGAGAGCTGGAGACAGGCGGATCAGGCTAAGCAGACAATAGATGACTTTGAGCGAGTTCCATTCGAAAAAATGGATGGCAGCGCCTTTGAAGCGTATTCAGGAAATCTTGATTTCAAAGAGATAAGCTTCAATTACCCGACCCGAGAAACACCGGTTATTGAGAAGCTTTCCCTATCTCTCGGTTCTGGCGAAGTTCTCTGCGTTACCGGCGCAAACGGCTCAGGAAAAACGACACTTACAAAGCTAATCGTTGGATTGTTGGAACCGAGCGAGGGCTACATCTCTGCCGATGCCGTAAATCTCAAACAACTCTCCCTTGAATGGTGGAGGAGACAAATAATTTATCTCCCCCAAGAGCCGAGTTTTCTAGAGGGAAGTATTCGTGAGAACTTTCAGGCCTTGTGTGATGAGATTTCCGATGCCGAAATCAGAAATTTACTGGCTCAGGTCGGTTTAGACGAAGAAATAGACAAGTCAGTGGGGGGGTTAGACCAAATTTTAAATACGTCGGGTTCAACTTTGTCCCTTGGAGTTCGGAGGCGATTGTCATTGGCAAGGGCGCTTACAAATGGGGGTAAACTCGCGATATTAGACGAGCCGACGGAGGGGATTGACGCAAACGGAGCTGCCCATGTCTACGACGTAATGAGTAGTCTATCCAAGGCAGGAATTACTCTGATTATTTGCTCCCACGACAACACGGTGTTGAGAGGCGCTCACCACGTTCTCGATCTTGATGATGGTGAACGCCCCGTAATGCGAACGGTTACATACTGATGTCGGAAAAGGTTTCGAAACATTCCTTCCTGGGTTTTGTCGCATTTTTATTATTCTGTCTGCTGGGCGTTTGGTCATATCTCGGGACGCTTGATTATGTGACCGTTACGCAAGGGGTGGTGACACCATCAAATAAAGTTAAAAAAATTCAGCACCTCGAAGGTGGGATCATCCGTTCAATTCTGGTTAGAGAGGGGCAAAATGTATCGTCGGGCGAGCCATTAATTGAGCTTGAAGCGACGAGAACAGAGACAGAGTTTAATGAATTAGAAATGCGCCTTGCGGCTTTGAGGATAGATTTAAAGCGATTGCAGGCTGAGCAGGATTTTAGCCGTTCTGTTGCCTACTCAGTGGATCTAAAGACTAAGCATCCCGGAAAGGTGCAAAAGGCATTAGAGCTCTTCGGCATAAAGAAGGCTTCTTTAGAAAATAGGATATCGGTGCAGAAAAATATTGTTGAACAAAAAGTTCAGGATATGAAGGAAATACAAGAGAGGATTGGAAAGCATAAAAAATATCTAGTAATTCTAGATGAGAAAATTCAGATTAGTGAGGCCCTTCTTAAAGACGATTTGTCAAATAGACTAGATCATCTCAAGTACCTTGAGCAAAAGATTGGAATAGAGGGAAAATTGAGTGAAGATTTCTGGTCATTCGAAAAATCGAATACGGCAATCAAAGAAGCAAAATTAAGAATCCGTTCTTTGAGGGATGCCCACAAGGAAAACGCTCTTAGTGAGTACAACGAAAAAAACAACGCATACGAACAGCTTCGGATTCGTAAAGAGCGTCTTCTAGATAATCGTTCTCGAACAATGATCCGATCGCCAGTCAATGGTCGGGTCAAATATCTTTATTACTCGACGAAAGGAGGCGTTATTTCCCCCGGCGCGGTCGTAGTTGAGGTGCTGCCTGATGCCGGACGGTTGATTATCGAGTCCAAACTGCCTGTCCATGAGAAGGCTTATGTTAAGGTCGGTCAGACCGCAAAGGTGCGACTTACTGCACCTGGTCCGGCAGGTTTTGGCCAGTTAGACGGAAAAGTTGACTACATCAGCGCCGACAGCATTGATGGGCCGTCTGGATCGAAATACTTCGTAATCAGGATCACGGTAGATGGAGACAGCATTTCCTATAAGGGTACTTCCTATAAACTTGGGGCAGGTGAGAGCGTAGAATGCAGAATTTTAATAGGAGAGCGCCGTATTATTGACTACTTTATAGAGCCCTTTGGGCGTAGTGCGTCGATGGCACTTCGCGAAAAATAGGATGTTCGGGGGACAGGGTCCTATCCTGGATTTGTTGAGGCGTCGGAACGGTATAACGCAAATGGTAAATTCTGCACGTAATCAGGTATTAAACTATAAAATTAAAACCTTACATGTGGTTTTGCTTTGCGGGGTTTTGATGTTGCAAGCACCATCCGGTCTTGCGCAAAGCCTCTCTTTCGATGATCAGGTTGAACAAATTCTGGAAAACCACCCAAGGATCGAAGCCGCAAAGCAAACGGTGAAATCGCTGGAGGAAGGCCTAAGGGTCTCGCAAAAGTCTTGGTTTCCGGGTTTATCGGTTACCGGGAACCAAGCAAAAGAAGATCGCAATAATGTCAGTGGCACAGATGATGTTCATATCAAATCTAATGAACTGAAACTGACACTAACCCAGCCTGTTTATCACTTCGGTTCTAAATCTGCGGCAACTCAAATCTCGCGTCTGTCCCTCGCGCAAGCAGAAAAAACTCTCGAGCTAACAAGGCAATCCCTCATTCTTGAAATCGGTGCCGCTCAGATGGGGGTGTCAACTGCAATAGAAAAATTGCGATATGCCAAAAGATCACTGACGAACTTGCAAAAGCAAACGAAGCTGGAGGGCATACGCGTAAAAAGTGGCGCCGGCGTGTCAACAGACGTTCTTCAGGCAAAAGTCCAACTGGCAGGCGCAAAGGCGCGCCTAGTCGCTGCTGAGGGGCAGCTAAATACCCAAGAAAATAGATATCTTGCGGTTTTTGGTGAATTGCAGAATGAGTTTCTAAAGTCCCGCAAACTTCGATTACCAGCTGAGGACCTCCCCGAGGATGTCGAAGAGGCGTTGGAAATTGCCAGAAAAAATAATTTTCAACTCCAAACGCTTGAAGATGCTGTGTCTTTGAGCAAGGCGTCTTTGTCGCAGATAAAAGCCGATCAGATCTGGCCAAAAATTGACTTTACCGTTGATAAAAGTTTTAAAGAAAATGTCGGCGGCACGCGCGGAAAGGCTCAGGAATACGTCGCAAAATTACAATTCACATACAACTTTAACCTCGGGTTCTCGGCCGTAAACAATATCGACGCGGCTAGGGCGAACTATTTAGCAGCTCAAAAACAACTTGATGATGCAAGGCGTCTGATAGATGAGGCAGTCCGGAACGCCTTCGTTGCTTACAAGCAAGCGCTGCAAAATGCCATTCTGCTGAGAGAGCAGGCCGACCTATCAAAAGCATTTCTCGAACTAGCTCGGAAAGAGAGAAAGTTAGGAAAGCGTTCCCTTCTGGAGATTTTATCGGGAGAAACAGCCGAAATTAACTCCAGATCCGACAGTGCTGAGGCCGATGGTGCAAGAGTTACGTCTGCATTGGCATTACTTTCAGCGATGGGCGTGCTCATGCCAAAACATTTGGCGCTAGATTAGTGACATTTAAATTTCTGCAGACAGACATTCGCTAAACGACGATTGCATCCTGTCCGAGACTTCAGAACGGTTATATCACGCGCCTAATATTTAATAAAATTTAGGTGGATAGATGAGATCGGCGTCGTTCTTGCGGACGTAACAACCACATGCATGAAGTTGTTTGGTTTAAAAGAGATCTGAGGGTAACGGATCACCGTCCCTTAGTCTCGGCGGCAGAGGCCGGCTTAGTGCTACCTCTTTACATTGTTGAAACCGAATTATGGCAGCAGGCTGATATGTCGGTTCGACACTGGGACTTTATCGCCGAGTCTCTGGTTGAGCTTCGAGAGAACCTTAAGAGGTGCGGGCAGCCTTTAGTGGTGAGAACCGGTGACGTGGTTGATGTTCTTGATGAGCTCCGGGCGGGTGGTTTTATCTCGGGTCTGTGGTCACATCAGGAAACAGGTAACAACTGGACCTACCAGAGAGATTTGAAGGTTGGAGCCTGGTGCCGGGAGCACAACATAAAATGGCATGAAGTCCAGAACCATGGTGTGAGCCGGCCCTCTCGATCACGGAATGGATGGTCAAAGAGGTGGGATAAACATATGAGCGACGAGGTGGCAAAGCCACCAAACCTCCCGCCTGTGGACATCGACTTGGGAACAATTCCAACCAGCTCCACGTTGGCGATAACAAAAGGCTTCTGTCCTGTCCGGCAGAGTGGTGGGAGTTTGGCTGCAAAGAACCTCTTGGAGAGTTTTCTCTCGGAGAGGGGAGAGACTTACAGAACATCTATGTCGTCCCCGCTACGCGCTGAAATAGCATGCTCGAGGCTATCTCCACATATTTCCTGGGGCACTATTTCAATGCGAGAGGTCAACTTAGCAGTCAAATCTCGACAGATTGCACTAGAAAATCCGCAGCCTGGATCCACGGTGTGGAGGCAATCTCTAAAATCTTTCAATAGCCGATTGCATTGGCACTGCCATTTTATTCAAAAACTTGAAGACGAACCCCAAATTGAATTTAAAAACCTGCACTCAGGTTATGATGGAGTTAGGAAAGTTGGGGATAACGGAGACGCTCTACAGGCTTGGGTAGCGGGTGAGACAGGGCTACCATTTGTTGACGCCTGTATGCGGTATTTGAGAGAGAACGGCTGGCTAAACTTCAGGATGCGAGCGATGCTTATGGCAGTTGCTAGCTATCACTTGTGGTTGCATTGGAGGGAGCCCGGTCTCGAATTAGCCCGTTTGTTTACGGATTACGAACCAGGGATTCACTGGAGCCAAGTCCAAATGCAGTCGGGGACGACGGGCATAAATACAATCCGGATTTACAACCCAGTTAAACAGGGGAAAGATCAAGACCCGACCGGTGTTTTCATCCGAAAATGGGTGCCAGAATTGTCGGTTATCCCCGACGCGTTTCTGCACGAGCCGTGGAAGGCAGAAAATTCGGCTCAAGTATTAGGCAGCGCCTATCCCTACCCCATTGTTGACTATTTAGATGCAGCCAAAGCGGCTCGACAGAGGGTTTGGGCCGTCAGGAGGTCAGGTTCTTTTCGTGAACAGGCTGACAAAATACAAGACAGACACGGTAGCAGAAAAAGCGGCGTTAAAAACCCGTCCAGAAGGCCGACGAAAGGCAATAACAAGCAACTCACTCTGCCGGTTTAACTCTCTATGAATAATTACGGCGGGGGAAATTTTTCTCCATCAACCGTATCCGGATATCCCAAGAATTTTCTATAGCATGAAGGAAAAGTACGTCATGGGTGGAACCGCGGACCTCTTCAGTGAGGAATGGGATGAACTATGCAAACCATCACGGGAGGCTGGCCTTCGACAGCTAGAGAATTTTATTCCCCGTGCAGGTCGAAAATATTCAAATGAGAGAAATTATGATCGCGGTCCCAATGCAAGAGATAATGTCTCTTTGCTCTCTCCCTGGATCCGACACAGGCTCCTCTCAGAGGAGGAGGTTATCAACGCTGCAGTTGATCGTTTTTCGTTTTCAACGGCAGAAAAATTTATCCAAGAGGTGTTTTGGCGATCGTATTTTAAAGGATGGCTTGAACATCACCCTAGCGTTTGGGGGCATTATCAAAATGATCTCGCGCGTTGCATCGATGAACTCGAGCACGACACCGGTCTGGGTATCAGCTATGAGGCTGCTGTATATGGAAAAACCGAATTTCAGTGCTTCAACGCTTGGGTGAGGGAATTATCAGGCAATGGGTATCTACATAATCACGCGAGGATGTGGTTTGCGTCGATCTGGATTTTTTCTCTCAAACTGCCCTGGGTGTTAGGTGCGGACTTTTTTTTACGACATTTGATCGACGGTGACGCCGCGTCCAACACACTTGGTTGGCGATGGGTCGCAGGTCTGCATACAAAAGGTAAAATGTATCTGGCCCGACGAGACAATATTCGCAAATATACTGATGGGCGTTTTGATCCGGAGAACCTCTGCAAAGATTACAATCCGTTGCATGAATTAGCGGTGCATTCCACGCTACCGCTATCGACGCCCGATCAGATACCTGCGAGAGAATTCATTCTATTGATCACGGAGGATGATTGCCTCGGTGGTCTGGATATTCTCAAAAATAAAATTTCGGGCGCCATTGGATACGCCGCGCCAGCGTTAAGGTCGCCTCTGAAGGTTTCGGATAAGGTCAAAGACTTCACGACGGCGGCTGTTTTAGATGCGCTTGGTTCGTTGGGAGCGACAGAGGCCTGTCTAGCGCAAAATTGCGATAAGGTTGTTGATTTACTGCATAGGAGCCGTGCCTCAAGCGGCATATCTGACATCGTCGCAATAGAACCAACGACCGGGCCAATTAAAACTTCCCTGATGGGGTTAAGGGAAACCCTCTCTAAGGGAGGTGTTAACCTCCATTTGATTAGGCGAAATTATGACAGCTTGGTTTGGCCACTAGCCGATCGTGGCTTTTTCAAAGTTAAGAAAAAGCTTCCAGAGATTTTGTCTGCTTTGAAGTCCAGCTAGGCAAATATCGTCGGTACTCCTGCGAGGTCGAATTTTTTCCGGAGTATGCAACGCTGGAAGAAATCTAGGTCTATCCCGGCTGTCTGGGCGGATTGGTCACCTTTATTTCGTTAGAGTTTTCCCAGAATGTCACCAGCGGAGTCGATATATGAATTCTGCTTTTCAGCACTCATTTTCGACCAGGTCCGATACACGTTGCCTAGGCGAGCGTTTCCCGAGAGCTTTTCCGTATTGCGGTGGATGAAGTCCCAATAAAGGGAGTTGAAGGGGCAGGCTCCGTCACCTGTTTTGATCCTTACGTCGAACCGACAGTCGGCACAGTGATTTGACATTTTGTTAATGTAATTCCCGCTGGCCGCATACGGCTTTGTTGCAAATACCCCTCCATCTGCGAATTGACTCATGCCTATCACATTTGGCGCTTCGACCCACTCTAGTGCATCGGCGTAAACTGATAGATACCACTGATGCACCTCTACAGGGTTAACACCAGCAAGCATTGCGAAATTACCGGTAACCATCAGCCGTTGTATGTGATGGGCGTAAGAGTGTTCGAGCGTTTGGCCAATCGCAGCCCTCAAACATGCCATTTCAGTGTTGCCGTCCCAGTAAAATTGAGGAAGTGAACGCGTTGCGGCGAAGAAGTTATTGTCTATATATCCGGGCATTTTTAGCCAATAAATTCCACGGATAAACTCTCGCCAACCGATAATTTGACGGATAAAGCCTTCGACGGCATTGATCGGTGCAGCTCCTGATCGCCAAGCTGCTTCCGCGCTCAGACATACCTCCAAAGGCTGTAGCAGACCGAAATTAATGTATTGTGATAGTACCGAGTGGAATAAAAATGGTTCATCATCGAGCATTGCGTCTTGGTAAGTTCCAAAATTCGGAAGCGAGTATTTTACGAAATCTTCTAACGCTCTTAGGGCGTCATTTCGTGTAACGGCATACGAAAATGGTCTTAAAACTCCGACATTACCGTGAAAAACTCGCTCGACTAGCTCCAGTACCTCCTGAGTAATTTGGTCTGGCTCAACCAACCTCGGCCCCTTAAAATCCAAACCATTCGGGGCGGGCGAACGGTTTTCGCTATCAAAATTCCACTTTCCCTCAACCGGTTTGCCGTCATCCATTAAGATGTTCGTTTTGCGCCTGACTTCCCGATAAAAATGCTCCATTCGAAACTGTTTTCGGCCACTGGCCCATATGCTGAAATCTTCTTTGCCGACGATAAAGCGGTCATCCGGTAAAACTCTTGGGGTTATGCCAAACGAAAAAGCCCATTTATTTAGCTCAGACGCCAGTCGGTATTCAGACGCTTCGGTGTAAATAAGAGACGGAGCTTTTATCTCGCGTAGCGCTCTCTCTATCTCGCCTGTAAGGCTTCCGGTGTTTTTTGGATCATCCAGTTTGATGTATCGAACGGTCCATCCATCAGCCGTGAGTTCTTCTGCGAAGTGACGCATCGCCGAAAAAACGAAGGCTAATTTTTTTTTGTGGTGATGGACATACGTCGCTTCATCCATCACCTCCGCCATTAAAATTAAATCTTTCTTGCGGTCTCCTAATCTAAGCGCGTGTATACCTTTCCAGAGCTGATCACCAAAAATCGCTATTAAACTGTCGTGTTTTGAGGGTTGAGGCACTTTTCATCCAGACTTTTTATTTCTTACACAAACAATACGATCAGAAGACATGCGATTACCGGCAAGCTGAGGATCACCCTTAGGCGTAGATACCAAATAGGGGCACCGGCGATCATATAATCCGTGAATAACATCAGGGAAAAAGCGACGGTCAGAACTAAAAGCGCTGCCGGTATTTCAATTAAAATTGCTGCCCAGCCTACGAGCGAGGGTACAACGCTGATCCACAGCTGTACCGAGAGCGGCACGTGGGAAGTTCCACAAATTGCGGTCCCCCATCTTACGCCCCCGAGAAATGACAATATTAATGCACCATACGCGAGCAGGGCCGCTATGACTTCACCATGAACGTTTGGCGATTGGTGTACAATTACCGCTGAGAGAAAAACGACAGGCACAAGGCCAAGTATTCCCGAGACCAAGGCCGATTTTGGTATGTCATTAATAGAACCAGGGATCATTGAACGAAGTGGCTTGCGTTTATTCCAGCCGCTTGATGCTCATTGTATGCGACGCAATACAGGATGTGCGACACAGGGTGCGTTTCAACAGCTGCCGGAAGACTGTTTGAGCGGGAGGGTATACCCAGTCTCAAACATCATCAGGCGCGCGGCACTTCAAGTAATTCAATAGTATTACCGAAGGGATCGTTGATATAAACGCTGGATGTTCCGTCCCTGTGTCGCGTCAATTCCCCAAACTCTGATGCGTTTTGGGACTCAAAGGCGAGATGAGGGGGGTGTTGTTCAGGTAGAACAAGCGCAAGTCGAGAGTTTTCAAAAGCTAGTAATGCCCAACTATCATCCTGATACTCGACTTCGAAATTAAGTTTTTGACAATACCAATCTATTGCCGATCCGATATCATCGACGCAAATTGCGGTGTGGTGAATTTTCATTAGCCCTCCGTATCAGTTCTACGCGGTTACGCTGTCGGGAGATCACAAAAATTCTCTCCCATAACTTCGGTACCTATAACGTCTCCCCCCTTTTGCGAGACGCTCAAATTCCTCGAAGCAGAAAAATACTGTTGAGACACCCAGATTTGGCCTATCGATCGGAAGCGGGATTTGGCAGGGCGACAGGTCAAATGTTATGAAGACGCCAAAGCTAGCGAGACCTGTCGTAAGCGGGAATTTTTCGGGGTAAAAATTAGAGTCGGTTTTCGCGGCTGATTTTTGACCCACCAACCAAAAGAGAAGAAAAAAACAGTGACAGACTATTTCGAAAAATCGTTGATTATGCACCAACAATTGAAAGGCAAAGTGGGGATACATAATAAGCTCCCCATCGGGAGCCGAGATGATCTGTCAGTCGCCTATACCCCCGGCGTGGCAAGACCCTGCGAAGTTATTGCCGAAGATCCTGAGGAAGCATTCAAGCTTACAATTAAGGGAAACTCTGTTGCGGTGATATCCGATGGCTCGGCAGTTTTGGGGCTCGGTGATATCGGGCCGTTGGCATCGCTCCCTGTAATGGAAGGTAAGGCGCTATTATTTCGAGAATTTGCGAAAATTGATGCTTGGCCTGTCTGTCTTGATACTAAAGACCCCGATAAGATTATCGAGACCTGCCGGCTAATTGCCCCATCTTTTGGTGGAATAAATCTTGAAGATATCTCAGCGCCTCGTTGCTTCCAGATAGAAGAGGCGCTGCAAGATCTGGGAATACCGGTTTTTCACGATGATCAACATGGAACGGCAATTGTCTTGCTTGCAGGTCTCATAAATGCAGCCAAGGTGGTCAATAAAAGCCTTGGGGACTTGCGCGTTGTGATTAATGGAGCCGGCGCCGCTGGCACGGCAATCGCAAAACTGATTGCTGGGGTAGGGGTTGAAGAGGCCTCCGTCGAACCTGTTCAGGATATTCTTTTGTGTGACTCGAGAGGAATAATTGGTAGTGGTCGAGAAGATCTGAACGAGGAGAAAGAGAAGCTTTTAACATTCTCCAATGCCAACAATATCTCGGGTTCGTTGAAAGATGCCCTCAACGCCGCTGACGTATTTATAGGCGTCTCCAAGGGGAACCTTCTAACCGCGACGGACATTTCAACAATGGCTGATAACGCCATCATCTTTGGGATGGCTAATCCTATACCCGAAATTATGCCCGAAGACGCTTTCGCAGGGGGGGCCGCGGTAGTCGGAACGGGACGGAGCGATTTTCCAAACCAGGTTAATAATGTTTTGGTTTTCCCTGGAATATTTCGCGGTGCTTTGGATGCGAGGGCCCCTGCGATCACATCTGGGATGAAGATAGCCGCAGCTCTTGCCCTTGCTGGAACTGTGGACAAACCATCGGCAGAAATGATCTTGCCTCACCCTCTCGATAGAACGGTGGCGCCGGAAATAGCGAAACAGGTGAGGTCAGCGGCCCGGGAATAGAAAAGAGCGTACCAGCAAAATATTGCCTAAACAGGAATAGGTGGTTTCCGCGGTGTCTCTATGAGGTTTCTAATTTCTTGGCTAAGTCAACGCTGAATACGTGATTTAGAGCGACATCTATTGACGGGTTCCTGCGAAGCAGAGCTCTTAATTCCGCTTTCGGCCAAAAAACGCATTTGCAAGGTTTGGTTGAAACAACTGACGCTGATGCCGGGGTATTCCCTCCCTTTATAAAAGACATCTCCCCGATCAGGGCGCCATCTCGTGATCTCCCTATTTCTGTGCCACTTCTGTTAACGCTCACCTCGCCATTGTAGAGCATGTAAACCCCGTCTAGCTGTTCGCCTTCTTTGGCTATCACGGTTCCTGCCGGGATATTCTTCCAATCAGCGGTTCGGAACAATTTCATGTATTCTACTGCATTGAAATTACTGAAAACCGTTTCAAAGAGCTCCTTCTCCTCTTCGGAAAAGTTAATTGAGAGTTTCTCTCTCAAAATCCCTATTATTCTAACTGCGTTAATGATTGCGAATATCGATAACCAGAAAATTGGCAACCAGTTCGGCCCTGAAACAGAGAAATAGTTGTAACTGATGCCAACTATCGAGCTAATGACAGCAATACCTCGAAGAAGAATTATATCTTTCAAAAGGAAAGAAACCGCCGTCAGGAAAAAAGCTAGATGACCGATCACCCATATGTAGCTGATATCCATCCGTCATCCTTTTAAAAGCTGTTATTGGTGTGAGATGATATTCGTTCGGTTAGATAGACTTCGGGCCGGGCTATCTGAGTGTCGATATTATAGTTTTTGATTAGCCCAAGCCAGTTTGATGCGGTCCTTATTAGTATTGGCTAAGATTGCCTAGTTATCAGCATTGGCCGAGATTGCCGAGTTGTCTATTTTGCCAGTCTATGTTCAGACAGAATATCGAGAGTGTCACTGATTTGAATAACCTCAGCAAAAAAAATGATGGGCCAAGCATTTCCGATCATCGCCCAGATTTTTCAGATAATTCTGAAAAAGCTCTCATTGCTCGACTTCAGGCGGAACTAGAAAAACAACGTCTTGAACATGGTGTAGCTCTTCAAACTGTGAGGAGAGAGTCGTCAGATGAGATCGAACAACTTAAACACACCATAGCTTTGATAAGAGATGAGCTCGAAAAAACCACTCTCAACACCAAGGAGGCAGTTCAGAACTCTGTCGCATCAACGACAGAGGAAATCAGGAACCTAAAAGAAACTATTATTAATCTCCGCGTTGCACTCGACGAAAAAGACCATGAAAAAAGCGTTGCGGTTCAGGAGGTTGTTCGGAGAACCTCTGACGAGATTGATCAGTTGAAGAAAACCGTATCAAGTCTTCGTGATAAAATAGAGATTGCCAAGGCGGATGCGAGAGATGAAATACAGCGCATAAAGGTCGAAAAATTACAGGAGATAGAGGTTCTCCAGGGCGCGATCAGTAGTCTTCGGCAAAAATACGAAAAACGATCGTAGACCCACTACACCCCATGAAAAGATTACCGAGATGAATGAAATCCATCGATCTGTAAAAGGGGAAGTCGCAAGTCTTCGCCAGCGGCTGGATAAAACACAGGAGCAACTACGGCGCGCAGAAGTCACGCTTACGATCTCTCAGCGTATTGCCGGGAAGGAGGGCCTTACAGAGATACTGTGGCATTTAGTGGATCTGACGGTCAAAGAACTCGATGCGGAACGCGGAAGCCTTTTTCTCAATGACCCATCGTCGGGAGAACTTTATTCCCGGATTGCCCAAGGTGATCTGACACGAGAAATCCGTTTATTGAATACAGCAGGAATTGCCGGAGCAGTTTTTCAGAATGGTCTAGGTGAGATAATCCACAAACCCTATGAGGATGAACGCTTTAACTCGGAGATTGATCAACAAACGGGCTACGTCACAAAAAATATCCTGTGTGCTCCAATCATTAATGCGAGGGGAGAAATTCTCGGAGTAATTCAGATCCTGAATAAGAAAAAAGGGCGATTTAAGAAAATCGATCTTGAGATCCTTGAAGCAATTTGTACCCAGGCGTCAGTGTCGCTGCAGAATGCGCAGGGTATCGAGGAGATGGAGCGATCGCGCGACAAGGAGCTCAAATTTTTAGATGTAGTGTCAGACGTCACCGCCGAAATCGAGTTAGCCAACTTGTTGCAAAGAGTGATGCAGGAGGCTTGCAATATGCTTAACGCTGACAGAGCGACCTTATTTTTGAACGATACCAAAACCGATGAATTATTCTCACGGGTTGCGATGGGCGACGGTCTTGGTGAGATACGTCTCCCGAACGACGCTGGTATTGCAGGCGCTGTTTTTCAATCGAGATCAACCATAAATATACCTCACGCATACGCCGACTTACGTTTCAACCCAAGCTTTGATCGACAAACGGGTTACTTCACTAATTCTATTCTCTGTGTGCCTGTTACTAATAAGGACGGCGAGTGTATTGGTTGTACTCAGGTTCTCAATAAAAGGGGCGGGCCTTTCACCAACGAGGATGAGGCACGCCTGAGGGCATTCACTCAACAGGTCTCTATCGCGCTTGAAAATGCGAAGCTGTTTGAGGACGTCTCCAAAGAGAGAGCATACAACCACAGCATGTTAACGAGCATGTCAAATGCAGTCATTACAGTAGACGCCGGTGGAGAAATACGAACCTGCAACAAAGCGGGATTAAAAATGCTACGTGTGGGCCCAAGAGAAATTCTGGGCGTTAATGCGAAAGATTTCTTTTTTACGCGTAACCCTCTGATCTCTGAAAAGATTGCGGTATGCGAAGAAAGCAAAAGTGACGAGATTTTAGTTGACGTAGAATTCGCTGAAAAAAATTCTGGGGAGTCTGCATCTGGGAATCTCAGTTTTTTGCCGCTCATGAACCAGGATCCTGACGGTAGAATGGATCAGGTCGATGATTACCTAGGAACCTTGATAATGATCGAGGATATCTCCGACGAGAAACGAATGAAGTCGACGATGTCGCGTTACATTGACCCTGGTATTGCAGACAAATTAATGGGTGAAGGCGCTGACATAATGGGGGGGCAGGAGACTACGGCCACCCTTCTATTCTCAGATGTTCGGGGTTTCACGACAATCACTGAGTCGCTTGGCGCTCAGGGCACGGTCGCCCTACTGAACGAATATTTCGACATCATGGTAGAGGCTATATCCGAGCAGGAAGGAATGGTCGATAAATTCATCGGCGATGCAATCATGGCTGGTTTCGGTGTGCCTATCGCCCATGAGGATGACGAGGACCGAGCAGTTCGTGCAGCGATTAATATGATCAAAAGGTTGCGCGAATGGAACGTCCAAAGGGAACTGGATGGGAAGTTACCAGTTGATATGGGCATCGGTTTGAATACCGACAGCGTCGTTTCAGGGAATATCGGCTCCTCAAAACGAATGGATTACACGATGATAGGTGACGGTGTGAACCTCGCAGCACGTCTAGAGAGTGCATGTAAAGCTTACGCTGCGCGTATTCTTATCAGTGAGTTCACTCATCAAAATCTCAAGGGCACATACCAAGTGAGACATATTGACGAAGTGATTGTGAAGGGGAAGACAGAGCCAGTTGGGGTCTATGAAATTTTAGATTTTCACGACGCTGAGAGTTTTCCAAATTTGATGGAGGTAGTCGGGCATTTCAAGGAGGGTAGAAACCATTTCGTCGATGGAAGCTGGGACCGGGCAATCCAGTCGTTCGAAAAATCTCTATCTGCCAACGTAAATGACAAGCTATCGTCGATCTATATTGAGCGTTGCAAGACGCTCAAAGCCTCTCCCCCAAGAAATTGGGACGGTGTTTGGAAATTTGATTCGAAGTAGCAATCCAGTTTCGAGGAGCCGCGGTTCACATAATTCATTCCGAGCTCCCGAAGAGTGAAAACTAGACTGTTTTTTAGGCCCAGAGCAGGGCCCTTCGGCAGCTGGGCTTCGCTGTTTATTTTTTTTGGGATAGTTATCTCTCTCGCCTCCGGCGCATTTGGGCAAGTGGCTTCGATATCAGGGACAGTCACAAAGGTGCGAGACGGCGATACTATCGAGGTCGGACCCATCGCCATTCGTTTGATGGGCGTGGCAGCGCCGGAGCTAGGAGAGCCGTTGGGGAGAAGGGCGAGGGACTTTATGTTTCGCGTTGTTTTCTCCAAGCCGATCCAATGCGAGTTAAATGGTGACAAGTCATATGACCGGTTCGTGGCTTTATGTTTCCTTGAAGGCAAAGATATAGGCGCTGCTGTGATAAGTGCCGGTTTAGCGTTGGATTGTCCGCGTTTTAGCGGGGGACGTTATCGTTCGCTGGAGAGGGCCGAAGCACTCAATAAGATAAAATTACCTAGGTACTGTCTAGGTAACTAGGTTTTAGCGTCTCGAGAAATTACGACGCTTTCTGATTTCTCGGATGACTTCGTCTTATGAGATATATGCTGCGATAGATTGAAAGCTTGCTTGGTCGCGGCAGTAGCAGCTAGCTGCAAGCTACGATTGATAACCTTGTTTGGGGAGGGCGGACTGGATTTTGATGTGACAGCCGCTTAGTCCTTCCGTATGTCGCATAATGTATATTATGGATAAATAATACGTATGGAGCGGGCGGGTTTCAGGCGATTTCCAGAATCATCCCGTCAAATCCGGGTTCCACGCCTACCGGACACATCGCTTTGGTCGCCTCGTAATCGGTCTGAAAGTTCATATGCGTGAACACGGCCCGCTTGGGTTTCACTCTGTCGATCCATGCCAGCGTGCGGTCAAAATGCGCGTGTGTCGGATGCGGTTCCTCGCGCAGGCAGTCGACGATCCACGTGTCGACACCCTGCAGTTGCGCGAACGCGTTATCATCCAGTTCCACCACGTCGGTGGAATACGCGAAATTACCGACGCGGAACCCGGCAGTGTCGCAGATCCCGTGATCCATTTTAAACGGCACGATTTTGACACCCTGCGCATCAAACGGCGTGTCGTAATCGAAGATGTGCGGTTCGGCGACCGGTTGATACAGACCGTCATCGTCCGGCGAATCGGACTTAAACAGATAGCTCCAGTTGCTTTTCAGCGTGTTAACCGTAGGCGCGGTGCCGAATATATCGATCCGTCGCTTGGCGAGAAAGCTGAGGGTGCGCAATTCACCGATCCCGCCGATATGATCGTAATGCATATGCGTATAAAGAACGGCATCCACTACCTTGATATCGTTGTCTAAAAGCTGACTGCGTATATCCGGCGACGTGTCGACGAGGATCGACTTTCCACCGGTTTCGACCAGGATCGACGGCCGGCTGCGACGGTTTTTCATGTTGTCCGGGTCGCAATTGCCCCAGAGATTACCTATCACTGGCACACCCTGCGAGGGACCGCAGCCCAGAATGGTAACTTTCATGACGTCCCCGGGCGCTGCGCCTTGTTAAAAAGGCGGAAGAAATTGTCCGTGGAAGTCATTGATAATAAATCAAAATTTACATTCTTGATTTCTGCGACTTTGGCGGCGGTATGGACCACGAAGGATGGCTCGTTCCGCTTGCCGCGATTAGGGGTCGGTGCCAAAAACGGTGCATCCGTCTCGACCAGAATGCGGTCAATCGGAACAACCTCGACGATATCGCGGAGGTCCTGCGCGTTCTTGAACGTCACGATACCTGATAGCGAGATGTAGAAACCGATGTCTAGCACCTGCCGGGCCAGATCTGCGCCGGATGAAAAACAGTGCAGAACGCCTGCAAATGCGCCCTTCCCCATCTCGTCTTCGAGTATATCCGCCATGTCTTCATCGGCGTCGCGCGTATGCACGATCAGCGGCAGGCCTGTCTCCCGGGCTGCGCCGATATGCGTCCGGAAGCTCTCCTTCTGCATGTCGTGGGAGCTGTTGTCATAGTAGTAATCGAGGCCCGTTTCGCCGATCCCGACCACTTTCGGGTTCCTAGCCCGTAAGACTAGGTCTTCGATACTGACACGCGGCTCTTCTTCCACCTGATGAGGGTGGATGCCGACCGAACACCAAATATTTGGATCCGACTCGGCGATACTAAGGATACCCTCGAACCGAGTGACCCGAGTGCAGATGGTGACCATCGTCCCGATTCCGGCATCCTTGGCGCGCTGAATGGCGTCGGCGCGGTCTTCGTCGAAGACGTCAAAATCGAGATGGCAGTGGCTGTCGACAAGCATCGCCGGGTATGTAGCACACTCCGACCGCGAATCCACGGAATTGGCGGAAATCAGGGCTTTCGGTCGAACCGGTTAACCTGTGCTGATTACGTTAAGGTCCTCCAGCAGACCGCTGCAACAATTACGGAACCCGCGCTGCCGACCAGATCGGCGGGTTCGGCGTTTATGGCGATGGCTATGGCGCCTGACCTGAATTAGCCTATTTAGTCCGATGTGCCGGTAAACACCTAGCTGACGGCGCAGACCCGGCCCCGCCGGTGCCTGTCTCGAGGATATCCTTGGCTAAGCCCGGAAACCGGGGCGTAGCGTCGTCCATTAGGACTACCTCTCAATCCAGTGTGATGGCGCGGAATATGATCTTTATTGCGTAGTCGTAACGCAATCCAGCCCAACAGCTTGGCAACGATTAGCAGCGTGAAATCGCGATGCGCGAAGGACGCGATCCTTTGTAACTGCCGCGTCGGTCATGCAGCGTTTCCTATCTCGGCGTCCCTACTCCGTGTCTTCCTCGACGAAACGCGGAAACACCGGTTCCGGTGCTGGTAGAACGGTACCACCATCTAGTGCATAGGTTGCGCCGACGCGGGTAAAATCGCGTGCGTCTTCGGGGATGGCCAGTATATCCAGCATCATCGACGCCGAGTCCGGCATGAACGGCTGGATGTAAATGCCGAGATGACGGATGGTTTCCGCAAGGACGTAGAGCACGGTATCGCGCCGGGCGGGATCTTCTTTGTGCAGTTTCCATGGCGCCTGGGCATCAACATAGGCATTGGCCGCGCGCACCAGTACCCAGATCGTTTCAAGCGCCTCGTGGAAAGCCTGATTGTCCATGTGGGTGCGGACATCGTCTAGCACTTTCGCCGCATGTGTCAGTATTTCGTTGTCCGCGTCCGAAAAATCGCTGGGTTCCGGCAGCGTGCCGTCGCAATACCGTCCGACCATGGATAGCGAGCGCTGGGCTAGGTTACCCAGGTCGTTGGCTAGTTCGGAATTGATGCGGTTGACCATCGACCGATGCGAGAAATCGCCATCATTGCCGAATGGCACCTCGCGGAGCAGGAAATAGCGGACCTGGTCAAGCCCGTAGGTTTCGACGATCTGGCGTGGTTCGATAACGTTGCCGAGCGATTTGGAGATCTTTTCACCCTCGTTGGTCCACCAGCCGTGGGCGAATACCCGCTTCGGCGGTTCGAGCCCGGCTCCCATCAGGAATGCAGGCCAGTAAACCGCGTGAAATCGCAGGATATCCTTGCCCACCATGTGCAGATCGGCGGGCCAGAACTTCGAATACAGTTCCGCGTCCTGGTCCGGGTAGTCCATTGCGGTGATATAGTTGGTCAGCGCGTCGAGCCACACATACATGATGTGATCTTCGTCGCCCGGCACATCGACGCCCCACTTGAAGCTGGTGCGGGACACCGACAGGTCGTGCATGCCGCCTTTTACGAAGCTGATAACCTCATTGCGCCGCGATGTCGGCGCGATGAAGTCGGGGTTGTCGTCGTAGAATTTCAGCAGCGGTTCCTGCCATTTAGAAAGGTCAAAGAAATAGCTCGGCTCTTCAACCCATTCGCACTCGGCGCCTGACGGCGCGATTTTCTTGCCGTCCGGGCCGTCCGTCAGTTCGTCCTCGGCGTAAAACGCCTCGTCGCGCACCGCGTACCAGCCGTTGTAGGTACCGAGATAGATGTGGCCATTTTCCTGCAGCGCGGTCCAGATCGCCTGGCTGGCCGTGGCGTGGCGTGCTTCAGTCGTGCGGATGAACCCGTCATGGCTGTAATTCATGAAATCCGCCAGTTCGCGGAAATTCTGAGACACCCTGTCGGTAAAGCTTTGGGGGTCAACACCGGCGGTTTCCGCCGATTTCTCTACCTTTTGGCCATGTTCGTCGGTGCCGGTCAGGAAGAATACGTCGTAGCCATCCAGTCGCTTAAACCGGGCCAGCACGTCGCAGGCGAGCGTCGTATAGGCGTGGCCGATATGCGGCGCATCGTTGACGTAATAGATGGGCGTGGTGAGGTAGTAGGTCTTCTGACCGGACATTCAGTTTTCCCTGGATGGCCCGCGGGCGGGCCAAGTGATCGCGTTGCAGGTTTATACACCCGTCCGGGCTGCATTTTCCATGGTCGTCAGCGCATTAAGCATGACCTGCTTTCGATCAAGGTTGGCGCTGTCGGCGCGGGCGAACAGTGCGTTGTTCTTTTCCCAGGCCTCGATCCAGCGCTGCGCCGGTGCCAGCGCACCCAGCCGCCCCAAGCAGGCGGCCTCTTCCGGCAGGTACCCGCGTCCCTCGATACCGTGTTCGCGGGTGCCTGACGCCACGATATCGGCGACGCCTCGGCTGACAAGGTCGATGGCGGTGCGCCAGGCAGCGTCGGCGTCGCGACGGGCCACCCGGTCGGCAAATTTGTGCGCTGTGGCCATGTCGAGCGTGGGCAGGCTGTTCATCAAGTCGAGGAGATCCCTTTGCAGCGCGACGCCGTCACTTTCCGCGAGATCCAGCGCACGGCCGATGCTGCCATCGGAAAGCCTGAACAGCGTCTGACGTTCGGCCTCTGACAGATCGGGCAGACGTTGCGCCAGCAGAGCGTCGATTTGTGCGGAATGAAGCGGAGAGAGTTTAAGCTGCCGGCAGCGCGACCGGATGGTGGGCAGCAGCCGCCCGGGCGCGTGGGTGATCAGGAATAGGATAGCGCGCGGCGGTGGTTCTTCCAGTACTTTCAATAGAGCGTTCGCCGAATTGAGGTTCATGTCTTCAGCCCCGTCGACGATGATGACCCGCCATCCTCCCTCGCCTGCCGTCAGCGACATGGTGTGTCCGACGGCGCGGATCTTGTCGACTGGGATAATGGTTTGCATGCGCTTGCCGTCATCCGACAGGCCGCGCTCGATGACCTGAAGATCGGCATGGCCGTTGGCTGCAATGCGGCGAAATACCGGGCTGTGGGGATCGACGGCAAGCGATTCAGGTGAAGTGGCGCTTATCTCATCGTTACCGAAAAGAGCTGGGCCGCCGTCGTCTGCTTGTGCTGGGTTGCCGTGAGTCAAAAGAAAGCGTGCGAACCGGTAAGCCATAGTTGCCTTGCCGATGCCCTTCGGTCCGCTGATCAGCCAGCCGTGATGCATTCGCCCGGATGACCAAGCATCCAGAAATTGGTTCTCCGCGGCCTCGTGGCCGGTCAGGTCGGGGTTTTCGCGGGGATGCAGGCGCTCGGTCATGCCGTCAATTTGACACCGAGGCGAGCCGATACACAATCTCGTATCCGCGCAGTAACGGTATCGATATCGGCCGCGGCGTCGATGACGGCGCACCGATCCGGTTCCTTGCGCGCTATTTGAAGAAACCCATCGCGCAGACGATTGTGGAATTCAATATCCATCTGTTCGTAGCGGTCCGGGTTGCCGGCGCGGCTGCGTATTCTTTCCATCCCCGTTTCCACGGGAATATTCAGGATAAGCGTAAGATCCGGGCGGAAGTCACCTAGGGCTAGGTCGTACAGCATTTCGATCGCTGCCATGTCGAGGCCCAACCCGTATCCCTGGTAGGCGCGTGTCGAATCCGCGAACCTGTCGCTTAGTACCCAACCGCCCTGTTTCAGGGTGGGGGTAATCAGTGTGGTGTAATGATCAGCGCGGGCCGCGAAATGAAGCAGTGTTTCAGTCGGTGCATCCCAATCTTTCTCCGGATCAAGCAGCAGTCCGCGGATTGTCTCTGCTCCGAGAGAACCGCCGGGCTCTCGGGTTTCGGTAACGGGGATGCCGGCGCTTTCCAGCGACGCCGCCAGACGTTTAATTTGCGTCGACTTGCCGGCGCCTTCGCCACCCTCGAACGTAATGAATTTGCCCGGTTGCATCGGGGTCAGGATGACCCCCACAAAACGTGCTTTATCGCCGCGCCGATCCGACCGACGAATCCGAGTTGTTTTACGTCAGCGCCGGCAGCCAGAGGGTACTCCCTGTCGGGGGCGCCCGGAACCCTGACAACCAGCGTTCCGAGATTCTGGCCCTTTTTCACCGGCGCGGCCACGGGGTTCTTCATGCGAACCGTCACCCTCATTTTGTCGATGGCGTTACGCGGCAGGGTGAGTTTAAGGTCCCGCTGGATCACCAACGGCACCTGGGGGGCGTTGCCGAGCCAGATGTCTGCCTCTGTAACGGTTTCACCGGACTTAAACATGGCCACCGGCTTGAATGCGCGGAACGCCCATTCCATCAGTCGCAGAGATTCTTGCGACCGTTGGCGAACGCTTGTCAGCCCGTTGACGACGACGACGATGCGCCGGTCGCCCCTCTGGGCGGATGCTGTCAGACCGTATCCGGCGGCTACGGTATGCCCGGTTTTCAGGCCGTCGGCACCAACATCGCGGTACAGCAGCGGGTTCCGGTTGCCCTGCTTGATTTTGTTGTAAGTGAAAGTTTTTTCGCTGAAGAGTTTGTATAGTTCCGGAAATCCTTCGATCAGGCGTTGCGACAGGATCGCGAGGTCTCTGGCGGACATGCGATGGTTGGGATTGGGCCAGCCGGTCGCGTTGGCAAACGTGCTTTCTGTAAGACCTATCTCCCTACCCCGCTTTGTCATCATTTCGGCGAAAGCTTCCTCGCTGCCGCCCAGCGCCTCGGCGACGACGATACAGGCATCGTTGCCCGACTGGACGATGATGCCGCGCAGCAGATCGGCGACCGACACCCGGTCCCCGACCTTGACGAACATTTTGGAGCCACCTTTCTTCCAGGCCTTTTTGCTGACGAGAAACCTGTCGTCCAGTGACAGGGAGCCGCGTTTTACCCTGTCGAAAACCATGTAGATGGTCATCAGTTTGCTCATGGATGCGGGCGGCATCGGGATGTCCGACTTCTTGCTCAACAGGGTGGTGCCGGTGGAAAGGTCAAGGATATAGGCGTTTCGGGCCGCGGTCTGAAATGCTTGGGCGGAGGCGGCGCCCGAGATCAGGAATGAGCCAAGAATGGTGGCGATGGTCAACCGGTCGGTAAATCTTTTCATAAGTCTCTTCCGTTCCGTGTCGTCGTCATAATGTCTACGAACTGTGGCATGGCCGGGGCAGGATTTAGTTAATCTACGACAATCCTGGCTTTGGGAAAGCCGGATGAAATGAGCTGGTCAAGCACGCCGTCCGCACGATCTAACGTTTGCATCGGTCCGATCCGTACCCGGTAAAATTTTTGTCGCCCTACCCGCTTTTCGCTAAGCCACGCGGGGCCGTACTGCGAAAGCCGCGCTCTCACTTTTGACGCATTGGCGTAATCGACGTACGCGCCTGCCTGTACGTACATTCTGTTGGTTCCGTCTACCGGCACTTTCTCGACCGTAACGGGGCGGTTGGGTGTTGCTAAAGAGAGGGTGCGTTTACCCCTGTGGGTCTTTGGCTTGGCCGTCGCGGCCTGACCGCCGAGCTGTTGCCGAACAACGCGTTCCTGCGGGACAGGAGCGACGACGATCTGTTCGCTTGGCGCGAGTTTCACATTCATCGCCTTAAGCTTCATTCGCTGGCTTTCGTCGGCGACGATCTCCACCCTCACTCTGGCCGTTCCCTGCCGCTCAAAACCGAGAAGCTGTGAAGCGCGGCGCGAAACATCGATAATCCGGTTGCGCGCAAACGGTCCTCGGTCATTCACGCGCAGTAAAAGAGACCGTCCATTGGTGAGATTTATTACCCTCACCAAGCTCGGCATAGGCAACGTCCGGTGCGCTGCCGTCAACGTATTCATATCGAACGTTTCGCCGTTTGCAGTTTTTCGGCCATGGAACTTCGGGCCGTACCAGGAGGCGATGCCGGTTTCCGAATAGTTGAAATCTTCGGCTGGGTAATACCATGTGTTCTTGATGCGGTAAGGCTTGCCGACCTTGTAATAGCCCTTTGTTTTCGTCGCAGGCTTGTTATTGGTCCCGGCCAGTTTCTTGGTGCTGTGGACGATAAGCTGCGTTTCCGCGCAGGCGGAGAGGATGATCGTGCAGGCAGCAAGAAACGCCGGTATTCTAAGCAAACTATACCGTGTCATTTCACTCTACCGATGTTGTCGGCAAGCGTGCCCACAGTCACCGCATAAAGATGCGCGCAGTTGTAGGCCATGATCGCTGCGTAATTCCGATAAACGATATAGGCCTCGCCGTCCGGTCCGTCCGGCAGGACCAGCGCTGCGGAGAGATTTCTGGTTGGTAAATCCGTTCCGTCGGCCCGTCGAACTCCTAGTGTTTGCCATTCCGACAGTGTCTTTGTGCCGGATGTTCTGGCGCGGCATCCGGGAGCTGCCCGGCGCGAAGGTTTGCCGAGCGATGCGATTAAGGACGCTGGCGCGGTTACCTGACGGCCCCACGTCCGATTGTCGTTCCATCCGTGCTCGGCGAGGTAATTCGCGATCGAAGCAAAAATATCACCCTCGTTTTTCCAGATATCGCGTCGCCCGTCGCCGTCGAAATCCTGCGCGAAAGCAAGATAACTGGAGGGCATGAACTGCGGCTGACCCATCGCGCCTGCCCATGACCCGAACAGGCTGTCGGCGCCGATATATCCCATGTTGACCATCTGCAGCGTGTCGAGCAACTGCTTGCGAAAGAATTTAGACCGCCGCGCGTCGTACGCCAATGTCGCTAGGGAAGAAACCAGTGGAACGTTAGCCTCCACCGCGCCGTAACGCGTTTCTATTCCCCATATTGCCAGTATAAACCGGGGCTGGACCCCGTATTTTGCGGCGACGGCTTTGAGCAGATCGAGGTGTTTGGCCGCCTTTTTTCGTCCAACCGCTATATTGGTCGGGGTCACGACCCGTTTGCGGTAAACGGCGAGGGTGAGCTTGAATTCAGCCTGACTGCGATCCCGTTTGATTACGCGCCGGTTAGGCTGAACGTTCATCAAAAGCCTGTCGACAACGTCCGGCCTGATGCCTTTTTTCAGTGCCTCGGCGCGTACTCCGGCAAGCCAAGACTGGAAATCTCCGTTCGGCTTCGCCCGCACGTTGTCGGAGAAAGACAACGCAGCAACAGCCAAACCGGCGAACAGAAATGTAAGACGCTTCATAGGTTTCAGATATTCACGGTCACGAGCACGTCAATTAAGTGCCACAGCAGCGCGCGACTCGCGAATCAATTGTCCCTAATCGCGCGAGGACCGGGATACAAATCGTCGATACGTCCCAGAATCCGGTAGGCAAGAAGCCCTATCCATTCCCGTCCTGCCCTGTTAAGGGCCATCATCCCGCCGAGCGGCCGGAAGCCCGGACCGAACGACCCGCGACCGTCCGTGAGATAGTCGACCGGATACGGTAATATTTGCCATCCGGCTTTGCGGAACACACCGACCGCGCGCGGCATGTGCAAGGCAGATGTCACGAGCACCCATTTTCCGACAAACCGGTCTCCGGCAAGTTTCCGGCTGAAATCGGCGTTCTCGACCGTGTTGCGAGAATTGCGCTCGTAGAGTACCCGACCCTCTTCCAGACCGATCCGGTCGAACATAACGCGGGCGGCATCTGCTTCTTTCAGATTTTGACCGAATAGCGCGCCCGACCCGCCGGTGAAAATCAACTTCGCCTGCGGAAACCGCCTTGCAAGGTAGACGAATTCCGTAAAACGTTCCCCTCCAGCCGATAGCGAGGGTTGCCCGCGCGTCGCGCTGATGTACTGATTGATCGTTCCGCCGAGTACGATGATGCCGGCGACATCGTTGGGAATGTCCGGGTTCCCGGGGAACCGGTTTTCAAGCGTTTCCGTCAGCCATCCTCCAACCGGAAGGATGGCGAAAAACAGCATCAGTCCCGTCGCGAACAAGACAAGCTTTTGTCCCATGCGTTTGAACCGTGTGAGTAATAGAACGGTCCCAAGGGTTAGAACAAAGATGAAAACGTTGACCGGGTTTACGATTAACCAGAAGAGTTTGGATATGACGAACATGGAAGCCGAGCGGTTATCCTGAGAACGGGCTTGGTTATGGCCAGCAAGACCGAAAAGACCTATATCAAACCTTCACTGACAAGTATGTGAAATTCCCCAAATGACAGACGAAAACAGGTCGTTATCGGGGCGTAAGGAAAACGGCGGCTTCGAGTGGAGCGCGCTGAAATCCCTTGCGCCCTATCTCTGGACGCGCGGAGGCACCGAAGCCAAACTTCGAGTTATAATCGCGCTGGTCCTGTTGGCGGCGGCGAAAGTCGCGATAGTTTATATCCCTATCGTCTACGGTCAGATCGTCGATGCCTTCAGTGTCGGCGAGAACGAAACTTTGGTTCTTCCCGTCGCGCTGATCATAGCCTTCGGTGCCCTTAGGGTATTGTCGATTGCTTTCGCAGAACTGCGGGATGCGGTATTCACCAAGGTGGCACAGCGGGCGATCCGCGATGTTGCCCTGCAGACATTCCAGCATCTGCACGGGCTGGCGCTGAGATATCACCTTGAACGTCAGACCGGCGGTCTGTCGCATGCGATTGAACGCGGAACGAAGGCGATCGACTTCTTGCTGCGTTTCATGCTGTTTAATATCCTGCCGACCCTGCTCGAAATAGCGCTAGTCTGTGGCATTTTGTGGGGACTGTTCAGTTTCTGGTACGCCTTCGTCACGCTGATTTCTATCGTGGTGTATATCGCCTATACGATGATGGTCACCGAATGGCGTCTAAAATGGCGCCGCGAGATGAACGAAACCGATCAGCGCGCGAACACCCGCGCAATCGACAGCCTGCTTAACTACGAGACTGTCAAGTACTTCGGGAACGAAGGCTTTGAAGCGGACAGGTACGATACTGCCCTTAAACGCTATGAGCGGGCTTCGGTCATCAGCAAGGTAAGTCTGTCGCTGCTGAATATCGGCCAGGCATTCATCATCGGTGTGGGATTGACGATCATCGTCCTGATGGCGGGTAGAGATATTGTGGCCGGAACGATGACCATCGGCGAGTTCGTGATGGTGAACACCTACCTAATTCAACTCTATATCCCGCTGAATTTCCTCGGCTTCGTCTATCGCGAAATCAAACAGTCGCTGATCGATATGGAGGCGTTGTTCTATCTGCTGACGACCAACGCGGAAATCCGGGACCGGGACGATGCTGTACCCCTGCCTCCGGGCGACGGAGCGGTGGAGTTTGAGGACGTTTCGTTCGGTTACGATCCGCGTCGGCGCGTCCTCGACGGCGTTAGTTTCCGAGTCGAACCCGGTCAGAAAATTGCCATTGTCGGGCCCAGCGGGGCCGGCAAGTCGACCGTCGGACGTCTGCTGTTCCGGTTTTACGACGCCGATGAAGGTGCCGTGCGCATCGACGGGGAGGATGTGCGTAATATCCAGCAGTCCAGCCTGCGGGGCGCAATCGGCGTGGTGCCGCAGGACTCCGTGCTGTTCAACAACACCATTCACTACAACATCGCCTATGGTCGTCCCGACGCGACGCCGGACGAGATTGAGGAAGCCGCCAAACTTGCCGCGATCCATGACTTCATCATGTCGTCGCCGGACGGCTATCAGACGCTGGTCGGCGAACGCGGGCTGAAACTGTCGGGTGGCGAGAAACAGCGTGTGGCCATCGCGAGGACGATCCTGAAAGGCCCGCGGATCCTATTATTCGACGAGGCGACGTCCGCCCTCGATACGCGGACCGAGCGCGAGATACAGTCGGCGCTGCAGCTTGTTTCGCGGGACCGGACGACGCTTGTGATCGCGCACCGGCTTTCGACGGTGATCGATGCCGACGAGATTATCGTCCTCAGCGAGGGACAGATCGCCGAACGCGGCGGACACGCCGATCTGATCGCGCAGGACGATATTTACGCCGCAATGTGGCGCGAACAGCAGGAAGCGGCCAAGCGGGCTGAACTGTCGAGGCAGGTTCCCCCGCCTGTCGCTGGGTAACCGCTACAGCGCCAACGCCACTTCCGTGCCCTGACGGATCGCGCGCAGCGCATCGAGACCGGCTGATTTCTCCGCGCCGCCGATGACGGTTGCGTCCACACCAGCCGCTGTCAGCTCGTCGTAGAGAGTGTTTTCCGATTCCTGTCCGGCGCAGACAATAATGGTGTCGGCTGGTATTACTGAGTCTTCGCCGCCCACCGTGATGTGCAGGCCGTCGTCGTCGATGCGGTTGTAGGTGGCGCCGGTGATGTTCCGAACCCCGCGTGATTTCAGCTCGCCACGCACGACCCAACCGGTCGTCAGGCCGAGGGATTTGCCGGGCCGGGAGTCCGTTCTTTGCAGCATCGTTACACTTCGGGCAGGTGCTTCGCGCGCCGGGGACGTCATCCCACCCGGCGTCGTGTGCGCTTTGTCGATGCCCCAGTGCGCTAGGAAATCGTCGATCGGAACGGGCAGGTTTTTGTGCGGGCTGGTAATGAATTCCGCCACATCGAATCCGATCCCGCCGGAACCGATGATCGCGACTTTTTCGCCGACGGGTTCTCGTTCGAGAAGAGCGTCGATGTAGCTGATGACGTTATCCCGGTCCGCACCATCGAGGTCGAGGGTGCGCGGAGAAACACCTGTCGCCACGATGACATGCTCGAAGCCCTCGGCTTCCAGATCGGCGGCGATCGGGCGCGAATTTAGCCGCATGTCGACGTTTTCTTCTGCCAGGCGTGTCCGGAAAAAACGGATGGTCTCGTCGAAGTCTTCCTTGCCGGGAATCCGTTTCGCCAGATTGAACTGGCCGCCGAGTTCGCTGCGGCCCTCAAATAACGTCACGGTGTGACCGCTTTCAGCCGCCGTGAGGGCGGCGGAGAGCCCTGCGGGACCGGTGCCCACGACCGCCAGTTTAATCGGCGTTTCCGATTTCTTCCGGACGATGTCCAGCTCGCGCCCGGCAAACGGATTGACAAGGCATGTGGATGCCTGATCGGCGAAGATATAGTCGAGACAGGCCTGGTTGCAGCCGATGCAGGTGTTGATGGCATCCGCCCTTCCCGTCTCGGCTTTCTGCGCGAAATACGGGTCAGCCAGCATTTGACGTCCGAGCGCGACGATGTCAGCGTCGCCGTTGCTTATCAGGTCCTCGCCCGTTTCCGGCGTGTTGATCCGGTTGGTCGCGGCGACGGGGATGTTCACGGCACCCTTGATGCGCCTTGCGGCATGTCGCCAGCCGCCCCGAGGCACCATGTGTGCGATGGTCGGGATGCGGGATTCGTGCCAGCCAATGCCGGTTGTCAGAATGTTGGCCCCGGCTTTTTCGATCTCTCGCGCCAGAATTTCCGTCTCGTCACCGGTCAGGCCGCCCTCGAACAGGTCGAGCGCGGAGATCCGGTAAAGCATGATGAATTCATTGCCAACGCGTTCGCGCACGCGGCGGACGATTTCGACCGGAAATCGGATCCTGTTTTTGAAACTGCCGCCCCATTCGTCAGTCCGGTCGTTCGTGCTTGCCGCGCAGAACGTGCTGATCAGGTATCCTTCAGATCCCATGATCTCGACGCCGTCATACCCGGCCTGTTGCGCCAGGGCGGCGCAGTTTACGTAATCCTCGATCGTTTGCTCGACTTCCTCTGTATTCAGGGCATGGATTTCACGAGGGTTGATCGGCGAGGGGATACTCGATGCTCCAACCGGGTCGTCCACTTTGGCGTAGCGGCCGGCATGTAGGATTTGAAGTACGATCTTGCCGCCTGCTTCGTGGACGGCCGCCGGAATTCTGCTTTCCTCTGCAACCTGATCAGGAGAGTTCAGGTAATCGGCACCAGTTTCGATCACGCCCTGGGGATTCGGACCGTAGCCGCCGGTGACGATCAGGGCCGTCCCGCCTCGTGCGCGCTCTGCATAGAACTCAGCCGCGCGTTCTACTCCATTGCCGAGCAATTCAAAACGCACATGCATCGATGCCATGAAGATACGGTTTTTCAGGGTCGTGAAGCCTAGGTCAAGCGGTTCAAGTAGTTGCGGGTAGTTTGTGACGGTCATTGAGATTCCGAAAACGAGTTGCGATACGTTGGGAAATTATCACACGGCCCGCGTTTGCAAAGTACCCTGCTTCGCATCGGTAAATGCGGCGGTCGCATAACCCCAATTGGGTCAGACAGGGAAATACTTTTCCAGCCAGTCTTTTAGGATGGTGATAATCCGCGGGTTTCCCTCTCCGAACATGAAATGATCTACATCGGCAACGAGATGCAGGTCCGTCGGCTGACCGGCGCGTTTGAACATCTCGACCGACTGTTCTGTCGGTGTGACGGAGTCTTCGGAGCTGTGCAGCAGCAGCAACGGCCGCGGCGAGATCTGCCCGACGACGTTATCGGCTTTGAATTCGTACATGCTGATTGCGGTGTCTGCCGGGAACATCATCACCGACCCCGGCGCTAGGTTGCGGCGCAGATGTTCCGGGATAGGCACGATTTCGTAGCGCGGCACCATCAGCGGCTCGCCAGTATCTTCGCGATGCTTGCGGCCGCGGTCCATCATCTTGGTAAATGCTGGCCATGCCTCGTCACCGATGTGTTGGCCTCGGAACTTTCGTTCGCCGTCGCCCCAACCGCCAGACGAGATCGCGGCGGATACGCGCTCGTCAACACCGGCGGTATAGACGGAGACGGCGGCGCCGAAGCTCGAACCGATGAGCCCTATGCGATTGGCGTCGACTTCATCGAGGCCTTGCATGAAGGTGATGGCGTTTTTCGTGTCTTCAACCTGTTCGAGACAGTTGATGTGATTTGGTTCGCCCTCGCTGTCGCCGCAACTCCGCATGTCGAACCGTAGCGTCACGTATCCCCATTTGGCGAATTCTTGCGCTGGCCAGATACAGCTCGGGCTTTCCTTGTTGCTACCGAACCCGTGCAGGA
>TARA_B100000674_G_scaffold314060_1_pt1 | contig 30473 bp, 38 predicted proteins | sample TARA_B100000674 | Tara Oceans TARA_B100000674 (sample SAMEA2622759) | marine metagenome | biome: marine biome (ENVO:00000447); feature: surface water layer (ENVO:00002042); material: "saline water (ENVO:00002010), including plankton (ENVO:xxxxxxxx)" | depth 5 m | reverse complement strand
TTGAGAGTGGGTTTCCATACCCGCCGATTTACATTCATCGGGTCCAGAGCTGTCCCGGCCCGGGAGCAGAACACAAAATCGCTGATAGCACCTGACGCTTTGTACTGTGATTCCAATGCCTGACGTACTGGTCCCGAAATTTTGAGTTCACGCTGTGATCCATCGTTCTGGACTTACCCCTGTATGACTGACCACTTCGGGCTATTCGCACACAATCGCCACGTTTGACCAATCGCAACACAACGGACAATATCTGGCCAGCATTGTTACGAATAAGGCGAGGGCTCACCTTAAACCTGACTGCCTCACTCATATCTCCAGACACCGTGATACTCACGTCACAATGCCCTCCATGCCGGTTTCGAAATAAAACGTGGCTTCGCCAAACAAAAGTCTGTTTCACCGAAGTCTCCTTATTCCTTATGGAATCGTTGTTGATAAAGGCCGACGCATTGAATCTTTGGACTACTGCGCTACTGCACCGCGCAGCATCCAGGGCACAATGGATTTCTGGTAGAACTGGTTAACCAGCGTGGGGAACAATTCAGACGGTGTTTGATAGAAGCGGCGCTCACAGCTGAGCAGCTTTGACAGGCAGTAGTTGTAAGCGACGGTTCTGTCCCAGGTGGCTAGATGGGTCAGGATGGCCATGCCATCGGCCTGACCGATATAGCGCACCTTTTGGCGTTGGATTTCCCACTCCACAAGAAACACCATCGTCATGGCGAGTGCTTTACACTCATCGGGTGACAAGCAGCCGTAGGGTCTTTCTTCGCTGAAGGAAGGCTTTGTTTGCTTCAGATTCACCAGACGCATGCAATGCAGCATAGTGTTGAACTGATTGCGCATCAGCGCCAGAAGGCGTTCACGCGTGGCGACAGTGCGGCCGTCCAGCTCGTTGATGAACTGGTTTAAGGCCTCCCAGTTATCCAGTGCTTCTCCGCTACCGAAGATAAAGACCAGGTCATTACCCGTCAGTGATACACCGAGTGTCTCAGCAAACTCTTCGATCACATCGCAGAGCAGGTTTAGGTTAAGTTGCAGGGGTTCACGTGTTTTCATATCCACATCCTCATTGGGTTGTCAGGGGTGATGTTCTAGTGATTACCGGTGTGCCTGAAAGTCGGGATACAGCACTCGGAGCAGATCATGGGCTAATGGCATGGTCAGCTCAGAGGGATGGTGGGTATAGCAAGCCTGCTGACTGACAATCCAGTTGCGGAGCTTGCGGACTCCATCGCCGGTACCGGGCAGGATTTTCCAGCAGTGGTCAATGACTTCATGAATAGGCTGGTACGTCGCCAGCATTTCCAGATGGGCATGCGCCATTAACTTGACGTGGTCAGCCGTGAGTTCAAGCTGCGCCATGTGTGGCACTGGTTTTGGGTAGGAATAGCAGGAGCCTTCCCAAAGCTGCTCGGACTGCGTTCGAAGGAACATTCTCAACGACCCGAGCTCCTGCTTCAGCATTTGGTCAACCCCAACCTCAACCAGATATTCCAAGGGGGTATACCAGGTAGCCGGTGATTCCTGCGGGTGACACGCACGGAGCCAGGCATCAATGGCCTTCGGATTATCGAACTCCCAACCGGTGCCGACGCGCATGACCAGCCCATCGGGATACACGGTCTTCAGTTGGAGATGAATGGCGCGAGCCAACATAACGATCACGGAGTGTTTGATTTCAACCATGGTGAGCACCTCGTTGTTTATTCTGAAAAAAGACCAAAGTCGCGATGAAAGAGCACACTGCTCCAGTCGGGGTACTCCGGTGACCCGAAGAGCACCAGCTCCCCATTGAAATGTTCCTGCCCCTTGCCGGCAGGCCTGTCGTCAATCAGGTAGTCGCCCTGAATCAATCCTTTGTTGGGACAGATGATGAGCCGATACGCCGCATCTATTCCCAAATGACTGGCCACCCATTGACGCTTCTCGGTGTAGCTGTGAGGGTTCATCACCGAGGGCGCCGTAAGGATGTACACCTCGGTATTAGGCAATCGGCTCAGATGGTGGAAAGCCTCAATCGCTCCTAGCAGGGGAGGCAGATCGATAAAGAAGCCCGGCAGACTTTGTGGATACATGAGATCCGGGCGCTGCGCCTGCACCGCACGGTAATGACCGGCGAAGTCACAGAGCGTATCGTCCATATCAACAAAGATGCGGCGGTGCTTGGGGTTAAAGTGGCGGGTATCGCTACGCTGCGCAGGTACCTTAGGCATCGTCGCCTCCTTTCATTAACTGAAAGGCATTGAGATGGGGCGACCACGGGCCAAATACACGATCCATGAGATATTCGAAGACGGTAGCGGCGTTCCCCATCTTGATTTGCGACCACGGAGTCGTACTGTTGAAGTGGAGATTGTTTGCGTGCAACCATTCCAAGGTATTCACGGAATTCTGCATGACAAGAAGCAGCTGCGACATCTGGATTGCGTGTTTGACGTCAACAATGTTTGCCAAAGGCTTAAACGCGTCGATTTCCTCTTCAGGAATTTCCCATGCAGTAAGCACACGATAAAATGCCTGATCCGAATGCCAGTAAGGCAACAAGAGCGTGCAGTCACCCGCGTGACAGTAAAGCTCTTCAGGGATTTGCATATTCATGAGGCGCATTTCCCCCAAAGTGAAAAAGGGCACTTCGCCGATGGGGAGCCTTCAATGGTTTGAAATTCAAAATCAATCATTGCTGTTGTTCTCGTTGCTAATCGATTTTTCACTGAGAAGTTCGTTGTCTTGATGCCCATTCTGCCGCGGTGAGTTCGGCGCGGTAGGAAGTCGGGAAGACAACATGCGCTCAAACGCCGATCCATCCTGACGAGTCAAATTCGGGATATAGCGAGAGTAGGTTTGAAACAGCATTTGGGTGTTGGTATGGCCCATTTGACGAGCGATCCACTCAGGAGCCTCGCCAGAAGCAAGCCACAACGTTGCCGCCGTATGTCGCGTCTGATAGAGGCGCCTTTCCTTTAAGCCAAGCAATCGCAAAGTTGGCTTCCAGATGCGCGCGTTTACATTTTTGGTATCAAGGGGTTTTGCGTTTGAAGTACAGAAGACATAAGCACTCACCTCCCCTGTTGCGGCTTTTTGCCGACTCAAAGCATCCAACACCGGCTGAGACATATGGATTTCACGCTGGGAGCCATCATTTTTGGTGTATTCGGTTCGCCCATTGGTGATTGACTCACGAACCAAAATCTCACGCCGGCCGAAATCCACGTTCTCCCACTTCAGCCCGTGGATTTCTCCACTACGCAACCCGGTATAAAAGCGAACAAGAAAGTAGTTGTAGTAATCCTGCCGGATGGACTCCAGAAAAAGCGTCACTTCATCCAAAGACAAGGGGTCGACGTGGTTTTTCTGTACCTTAAGGCGCTTGATCGTTTCCCCAGGATTTTTAAACTCATAGCGAAACGCTGCTTCCTTGAGGATAGCCAGCAAGGTACCCATGATTTCATTGACCGTTTTCGCCGTGAGGGTACGCTCACCCTCCCCTGTCTTTTCTTTAGAAAGCTCCGCTCGAAAACCTAGTAAGTCGCTTTTTTGGATGCTATGAACTTGGAGGTTTCCAAACTTCGAACTCAGGTGACGATTGAGATGGCTACGTGCTGCCTTTTGGGTATTTACACGCCATGCCGCTTCATTTTCGGTAAACCAAACCTCGGCAAACTCTGAAAACTTAGGTGTATTTTTTATGAAGGTTTCAGGCAATCGCGCGGCAAGCTGCGACCGGCTACCTGAATCTTGAACAGAGCCAGAATGATTTCTAACATCACGCTTAAAGCCAGCAGCTCGCGAGCTTCCAGGAAAGAATTTTTCGTACTCAAAGGTACCCAGCACAATCGCCTGCTCAATCTTCTCGAGCATTTTTTCCATTCGGCGGCGATTGGCTTTGGTGTCTTTAAGTGCTGTTTGCTCTCGACATCTCACCCCAAGATAGTTGAAGTCAAAGAGCAAAGTGCCAGTTTCTTTTCTGACACTAACTTTAGCCACGGCACAGCTCTCCGCTTGCCATTGGAATTGCCATTTCATCAGTAGCAGAAGAGCTCAACATATCCCGTTCAATGTTCTCCCAGAGATACAAGATCTTCCGACCACCAAAAGGACGAATGTAGTGAACACCCTCGAAAAGAACCGAATCCTTAAGGCAGTTACGGATTGTGGTGGGTTCGTAATGAATACGCTCAGCAAGAGCTTCTGTGGTCAGGTACGTATAAGTCATGTATAGTCCCTCTGACTATGTATATGGGTTCACAAATTAGCATATTGGCTAATCCATAAGCCGATAATAGCATCGTGAATTAGCCCGTCAAGTTATTTATTAGTTTTAAGGCTAATTAATTATCATGATTAGAGTGCGACTAAAGGAAATGCTCTCTGAAAAGGAGTTTCGCGAAGGGACTTCTGTGACGATGAAAGATGTTGCTGAAGCGACTGGAATTCACCCTGTGACCTTATCGAAGATTGGTAAAAACAGGGGCTACAATCCATCGTTAGATATCGTAGATCGACTTTGTGAGTATTTTGATTGCGAGGTAAATGACCTATTGGTTCGTGTTCGTAATGACGTGACAAACTCGAACTAATTGGTCTTTTTTACTGAAAATTTGGGCGTGCCAAAATGCTTTTTTGGCACGGATCCGTCACAGATTTGTCACAGATCCGTCACAGCGACTTTTTGAGGACGAAAAAAAAGCGCTGCCCGATTGCAACGCTTTGATCTTCTTGGGGAAAAATGGTGGGCCGTGATGGATTCGAACCATCGACCAATTGGTTAAAAGCCAACTGCTCTACCACTGAGCTAACGGCCCCGAAAGAGGCGCTTATAATACGGATTTTGAGATCAAAAACAACAGCATAAGCATAAAAAAATTGTTTTTTTTACCCGATTAACGATAGCGCGTCGGATCGCTGACACCGGCCTCGATAAAGCCTTGTCGGCGCAGGTGACAACTGTCGCAACGACCGCAGGCATAGCCTTCATCATCGGCCTGATAACAGGATACGGTGAGGCTGTAATCCACGCCCAGGCCAGTGCCCAAACCAATGATCTGCGCCTTGCTGAGGTCGATAAGCGGCGTGGCGATATGCATGGCCTGCCCCTCTACCCCCACTTTTGTGGCGACATTCGCCAAGTGTTCGAAGGCGTCGATAAAGGCGGGACGACAATCGGGGTAGCCGGAATAGTCCACCGCATTCACGCCAATGTGGATGCTGTTAGCGCCGATCACCTCGGCCCAGCCCAACGCGATGGATAAGAACACGGTGTTGCGCGCAGGCACGTAGGTGATAGGTATGCCTTCGCCACCGGCATCGGGTACGTCGATGCTGGCGTCGGTCAGCGCCGAGCCGCCAATGCTGCTCAGGTCCAGTTTGATAATCTTAAATTCTTTCGCGCCGTGCGCATCGGCAACGCGGCGGGCGGCAATCAGTTCAGCGCGGTGGCGCTGGCCGTAGTCAAAGGCCAGGGCATAGCATTCATAACCATCGGCGCGGGCCTGAGCGAGCACCGTTGCACTGTCGAGACCGCCTGATACCAATACAATTGCTTTCTTTGTCACTGCTCTGCCTATTGCTTAATGTCCGGGGGCGTCCTGCCATAAAAGTTTGTGTAGCTGAAGCTGGAAACGCACCGGCAAGTTGTCGCCGATGATCCAGTCGGCGAGGTCGCGCGCCGGCAACTGCTCAAAACTCGGCGAAAACAGCACCTCGCCGACGCGCTCCGGCAACCGGTGCTGATCGACCTGGAAACGCGCCCAGTCGTAGTCGTCGCGATCACAAATAACGAACTTCACCTGATCGTTCGCGCCGAGGTGGTCGAGATTTTCCATCAAATTGCGGTGTTGTTCGCCCGAGGCAGGGGTTTTTAGATCCACGACTTTCGATACGCGGGGGTCAACATCGGCAACGGGCATGGCGCCGCTGGTCTCCAGAGACACCTCGTAACCGGCATCGCACAGTGCCCGCAATAAGGTTAAGCACTCCGGCTGGGCAAGCGGCTCGCCCCCTGTTACGCAGATATACCGCGGCGAATAACTGGCAACCTGCGCAAGAATGTCGTCGATGCTGCGACGTTCACCGCCGTGAAAGGCGTATTCGGTATCGCAGTAGGTGCAGCGCAGCGGGCAACCGGTTAGGCGCACAAAGACAGTGGGCAGACCAATGGTTCTGGACTCGCCCTGTAAAGAATAGAAAATTTCGGTAATTCGCAGACTGGCGCTCATGCTTGTGCCGCTCCGGGTGAAACGGCCTGGCCGTTAGACGGGCTGGTAAACCCAAAGGGCGCTATTTTAAGAGCTGAGCCGCCCGAGGGCAACGCGCAGCGAACGCGGTGGCTCTTTATGAGTCACTATTGGCTATTAGCAACTCTTGGCTGTTAGTAATTCTTGCGCAGGAATTCGCGGGCTTTTATCACCGCCGAATTACCGGTGTTGCCGTAGCGGTCGATAACATGGGTGAGCATTTCACGCGCTTTGTCTTTGTCATCCTGCAGGAAGTAGACCGTTGCCAGCTTGTACATGGCGGCGGGTACTTTGCCGTTTTCGGGGTAGTCGGCTAACAGCTTTTGGAAAGCGGCAGACGAGGCCTCCAGGTTTTGTGGTGAAATCGCCACATAGAGCTCTCCCAGCCAGTACCAGGCATTGGGCGTGTAGCGCTCGGAGGGATAGGCTTTTACGTAGGCTTCGAAGGCGGAAATGGCGTCGGTGTATTGGCGCGCCTTCACCAGGCTGTATGCCTGTGCATAGTCGACCGAGGGTTTGCCGGTAAGGCCATTATCGGTGCTTGCCGGAGCAGGTGCCTCAGTGCTTTGTTGATCTGCCGATGCAGTGCTTGTCGCAGGCGCCGCAGCGGGAGGAAGCGCGTCAGTAGCAGCGGGTGCAGCTGCCGCCGCGCTCCCCGCCACACTGCTGAGCCGTCGATCCATATCGATATAACGGTCCAGGCTTTGTTGCTTCAATTGACGAAGCTGATGCCCCTGCTCTTCTACCGTTCCACGCAGCGCCATAATCTCTTGCTGGAGCTGCTGAAGCTGCTGGTAGATGCCCGCTTCCAGGCCCGCCCCGGCATTGTTGCGCCGGTTTGGGTCATTGATATCCTCCACCGGAGCCTGAGCCCATACCGAAGGGCCAGACGCCAGCAGGGCGATCATCACGGTTTTTTTCAGTTGCATCAGCTTGCCTTATTTCTATTACTTAAGTTCTACGCGACGGTTTTTAGAGTACGCAGACTCAGATTGACCGAAAGCGATAGGACGCTCTTCACCGTAGCTTACGGTTTCAATACGGTAGCGAGCAATGCCGTTGATTGCCATGTAGTCGGCAACGGAGTTGGCACGACGCTCACCCAGGGCCATATTGTACTCGCGAGTACCGCGCTCGTCAGCGTGACCTTCCAGGCGAATAGGGCCAGTGGTTTTTTGCAGACGGGCAATCTGTGCGTCCAGGTTGCGGCGCGCTTCAGCAGTCAGCGTGGCTTGGTCGAACTCGAAGTAGAAGATGTTTTCCAGAACCACTTCTGGCTCTTGCGCTTCGTATGCCGACACATCAGATTCCATGCTCTGCGTTGGCTCAGAGTAGGTGTTCATATCGCTGGTTTGGCCGCTGCTGTCAGTATCGTTTGACGCACAACCTGTGAGCAAAGCACCGGCTAAGGCAACACCCAGGAACAACTTAGATTGGTATTTCATTGTATTTCCCCACTTGCAAAGTTTACTTTCAGTTGCAGATAAACCATTTATCTGCAGGATTTTATCCGGCCACTACTCATACAGAAAAGGCGACCACGCCGGCTCACGCACATCTCCAAACCGGGATGGCAAGCGGTAACGCACACCGCCATCCACAGATACTGCTGCCAACACCCCTTTGCCGTTGTACGTTGTAGAATACAACAACATACTGCCATTGGGAGCGACACTGGGCGATTCATCCAAGTCGGTGGAGGTTAGTATTTCCACTCGGTTGCGCTTGAAGTCCTGCACGGCAATATGAAACCTGCCCTGCACCCTGTGTACCATAACCAGTCCCAAGCCGTCGCCCAATATTCTGGCGCGGGCATTGTAGTCACCTTCAAAGGTGACACGTTCGACACTTCCTGACGCCAATTCTACTCGGTAAATTTGCGGTTTGCCGCCTCGGTCCGACGTAAAATAGATCGACTTTCCATCCGGTGCCCAAGCGGGCTCAGTGTCGATGGCAAAGTGATTGGTCACCTTTTTCAGGCTCTGGCTTGCCAGATCCATCACGTATATATCAGGGCTACCATCTTTAGATAACACCATGGCCAATTGTTTTCCGTCCGGCGAAAATGCCGGAGCACCATTGAGACCGCGGAAATTCGTTAATTGTTTCCGTTGGCCGGTCTGCAAATTATGTAAATATATCGCAGGACGCGTCGTTCTGAATGAAACATAGGCAATATTCTTGCCATCGGGTGACCATGTCGGCGCCAAAATTGGCTCCATGCTGTCGGCCAACACCTCCTCACCCACACCGTCGATATCGCTTTTCAGCAAACGGTAGCGAAAGCGGTTGTCCCCTTCACGTACCGCCGACACATATAACAGCTGAGTACGGAAAGCCCCGCGAACATTGGTTAACTTTTCGTATATGCGGTCGCTAATGGTGTGAGCGAGAAAGCGCACTTTGTCAAAACTCTGCGACTCTTCCCCCTGCAGGATGCTGCGCTGGGTATTAACATCAAGCAGCTCGTAGCGGGCGACCAGGTTGTTGTCGCGGCCAAAACTCAGTTCGCCGACCACCACATAGTCAACACCGAGGCTTTTCCAGTCGCGGTAGTAGACTTCGTTGGCATTAGCGGGGCGACTGAGCATGTCGGCGCGACTCAATGGCTCGAACAGACCGCTGCGGTGCAGGTCGCGCTCAACAATGGATGCCACATCCTCGCGCAGGGTCACGCCAGCCTTCCAACCAAATGGCACAACGGCGATGGGCACGGGGTCGTCTTTGCCCTCATTAATTTCAATGGTGAGGTCAGCGACGCTCGGCAGCGTCCACAGCAGTAGGAACAGCGTTATTATTAGCGGTTTTCGCATTATCGTCTCAAATCAGTTGGCTCAAATTTAAATTGGAAATGACGGAATTTCCGCTCGTAGGCAGCGCGATTTTGCTGGGCGAGCTCACCCAGCTCAGCGATTTCTCCCAGACCTTTGACAGCGCGTAAGGCAGATTGATCAAAAGCCTCGTTGCCGCTGCCTTTGACTACTGAGGCGCTAATAATTTCCCCTGTTGGCAATGTGCGAATGGCAACCGTCACTGACATACCGTTGCGGGCGCTGGGCGGGCGCGACCAGTTGTTCACCACCAGCTGGGCGATGAGGTCCTCGTAACTGCTAACCAGCTCGGCTTCCTCCAACGCGGCATCCTCAGAGGCCAGCGCCGCCGCCAATTCCTCTTGTTGCTGTTTGCGAATCTGCTCCTGCAGCGCGCGCTGTTTGGCTTCTTCCGCCGCTTTCTCAGCCGCTTTTTTCTGGCGAATTTCTTCCGCTGTTGGCCCCTTGGGCTTGGGAGCAGGCTTCGGCTTGGGTTTAGGCTTAGGCGCAGGCTTGGGCTTTACTTCCGGTTTAGGCTTCACCACCGGCTTTGGTTTAGGCGCGGGCTTGGGCTTGGCTGGCGGCGCGGGTTTAGCGCGACTGGGCGGGACTTTGTCGATAACCAGCTTCGCCTGAATCACCACCGGCTTTGGCTTAAGCTCCTGGCTGTCGCTAATACCGGGCAGGCCAATAAGCAACACGGCAGCCACCAGGCCGTGCAGCAAAAGTGTGACCATTGCCGGAATTAAACGGAAGCCCTGCATGTTTACTTGCGCCCCGCCGCCGGCGGTTCTTCGGTAATCAAACCTACCGATGGCGCGCCAGCGCCCTGCAATACGGCCATCGCCGCCACCACCGCGCCGTACTCCACGGCGTTGTCGCCGCGTACCATCACCGGCGTTTTCGGTTTGTTGCGCAGGATTTTACTGAGCTTTTCACCGATCTCGGCCAGCGGCACCGGCTCGCCCTGTTTGTCCGGGTCGCCAAGGCTCACATAGTAGCGGCCGTTCTTATCCACCGAGACGATGATCGGGTCATCATCGGTGGGTGGTACCGGCTCGGTCGAGGCCTCGGGTAAGTCAACCTGCACCCCTTGAACCAACATCGGCGCGGTCACCATAAAGACGATCAGCAGCACCAGCATTACGTCGATATAGGGGACGACGTTAATGTCCGACATGGCTTTGCGTTTATTGCGACGACTCATGTCTGTGCCCCTTAGCGCACGTGAACCTGGCGGTGCAGCAGGCTGGAGAATTCGTCGGCAAAGGTTTCATATTTGCCCATATACGAATCCAGCTTGGCGGAGAAACGGTTGTAGGACATCACCGCTGGAATCGCGGCGATCAATCCCATTGCCGTTGCCACTAGCGCCTCAGAAATACCCGGCGCTACCGTCGCCAGTGTGGCTTGCTGCACCTGCGCCAGACCGTGAAAAGACCCCATGATGCCCCACACCGTACCAAGCAGGCCGATGTATGGGCTGGTGGAGCCGACCGTAGCCAGGAAGGGCAAGCTCTTTTCCATGTGTTCTTCTTCGCGCGAAATGGCAACGCGCATCGCCCGCTGACAGCCTTCCATCACGGCGTCGGAGTCGATATTGCGCTGGGCCATACGGCTGAACTCTTTGAAGCCGGCGCGGAAGATGCTTTCCATGCCCACTGCCAAGCCCTGCTTGTTGCTGCCTTCTTGATAGAGGGTGTTCAAATCGCCCCCCGACCAAAACTGCGCCTCAAAGCGCTTCATTTCCCGCTCGGCCATGGAGAAATACATCACCCGCTGGGCAATTGCATACCACGACAGCAGCGATGCCAGCACCAAAATAGCCATGATCGCCTGCACAAACAGGCTGGCCTGACTAATCAGCGTAATAATGGACAGGTCTTGCTCCACAGCAGCTCCCCTCTGAATCGAATTTTTGTTACTGAGCGGTTTCGGCCTCGGCAGCCAATACCTGATAAATAGTCTTTGGCAATCGCCTTGCCCGCCCGACTAGCGGGTCGACACAAGCAATCTGTATGCTTGCCTCGCACAGTAACTCTTGGTCGCGATAGACATGCTGTTCAAACATTAGTGCCGTCGGGCGCAGAGATTTTATCTCTGCCGTGACGCGCAGCACATCATCCAGCTTCGCCGAGGCGTGGTAACGCGCCTGCACATCGCGAACCACCATGAGCAAACCATCATCGGCCATGGCGGCTTTCGCAAAGCCGCGCTCGCGCATATATTCGGTTCGCGCCCGCTCCATGTACTTCAGATAGTTGACATAGTAGACAATGCCACCGGCGTCGGTGTCTTCGATGTAGACCCTCAGCGGCAGCGAGAATTCCGCGCTCATTGGTCGGCCTCGTCTGGCCGGCTCAATCCAAAATGCTGATAAGCATGGTTAGTGACCACGCGACCACGCGGTGTGCGCATGATGTAGCCCTGCTGTATCAAGTAGGGCTCGAGCACATCCTCGATGGTGCCGCGCTCCTCACTGATCGCCGCAGCCAGGCTTTCAATGCCCACGGGGCCGCCGTCAAATTTTTCGATCATGGCCAGCAGCAGGCGGCGGTCCAGATGGTCGAAGCCGCGATTGTCGACATTGAGCATATTCAGCGCTGCATCGGCCACGTCGGCACTGACATTGCCATCGGCTTTGACCTCCGCGTAGTCGCGAACACGCCGCAACAGGCGATTGGCAATACGCGGTGTGCCGCGCGAGCGCATGGCGATCTCTTTGGCGCCGTCGTCGTCGATGGTCATGCCGAGAATCGCTGCCGAGCGGCTAACAATGGTCGACAGGTCGTTGACGCCGTAAAACTCCAGGCGTTGAACAATGCCAAAGCGATCGCGCAGCGGTGACGTCAGCAGTCCCGCACGGGTCGTTGCGCCCACCAGCGTAAAGGGCGGCAGGTCGAGCTTGATCGATCGCGCCGCGGGGCCTTCACCGATCATAATATCGAGCTGGTAGTCCTCCATCGCCGGATAGAGAATTTCTTCTATATGGGGGCTGAGGCGGTGGATCTCGTCGATGAACAACACATCGCCTTCATCGAGGTTGGTCATCAGCGCCGCGAGGTCGCCGGCCTTTTCCAGCACCGGGCCGGAGGTAGTGCGCAGCGACACGCCCATTTCATTGGCCAAAATATTGGCCAAGGTGGTTTTACCCAGCCCGGGCGGGCCAAAGATAAGGGTGTGATCAAGGGGCTCGCTGCGGCGGCGCGCGGCATTAACGAAGATATCCATCTGCTCGCGAACCGCTTGCTGGCCGATATAGTCCTCGAGACTTTTCGGGCGAATGGCGCGGTCAAAGCGCTCCTCGGCACTTTCGGCGGGCTCGGGGGCAATCAGGCGATCGACTTCTATCATAGTGTTTTCCAGCGTGATTAGCTGACCATATTCTTCAATGCGGCGCGAATCAGCGCTTCGCTCGTTTGCCCTTCAGTATCCAGCGCGCTTATCGCCTTGCTGGCCTCCTGAGGTTTGTATCCCAAGGCTACCAGAGCGGCTTCAGCCTCGGCCAACACCGCCGACGCCGAGGGCTGCGCAGCCACCGCGGGCGACGCCGCCGCAGCCGGTGCCCAGCTTTCCAGGCGGTCTTTCATTTCCATAATCAGCCGCTCTGCGGTCTTCTTGCCCACGCCGGGCAGCCGGACCAGCGATGCGGTGTCGCCCTCTTGCACACAGCGCACAAAATCGTCGCTGTCGATGCCCGACATCACCGTCAAGGCAAGCTTGGGGCCGACGCCGTTCACTTTGATCAGGTCGCGAAATAACTGCCGCGAGCGGGTGTCACTAAAACCGAAGAGTAACTGGGCGTCCTCGCGGACAATAAACTGAGTGTAGAGCGACACCTCTTCGCCCAGCGGCGGCAGGTTATACAGGGTGGTCATCGGCACCAGCACTTCGTAACCGAGGCCGTTGATATCCACCACAATTTCCGGAGCCTGCTTTTCCAGCAGGACACCGCGCAAACGAGCAATCATGAATTTACCTTAGCGCTAAGTCGACCGCGACGCAGGCGCGCCGCGGCAAGGGGTTCTGACATACTGTGTAAGCCTTCGCGGGCATGGGCGTGGCAAATGGCTGCGGCCAAGGCGTCAGCGGCATCTTCCTGGGGCGCTGCCGGCAGTTTGAGCAAGACCTGCACCATATGCTGGATCTGATCTTTATTCGCAGCGCCAGTGCCCACCACTGCTTTTTTTATCTGTCGCGCGGTGTATTCGGCAACCGGGATATCTTCAGACACGCAGGCCACCACCGCGGCGCCGCGCGCTTGCCCCAGTTTAAGTGCCGAGCCCGCACTTTTGGACATAAACACCTCTTCCACCGCGGCTTCATCGGGACGGTACTCGTCGATAATGGTCGACAGGCTGCGGTAGATAATTTTAAGACGCTCGGGCAGTGCGCCCTGTGGCAAGCGAATGACACCACTGCTGACATAGCGGTGACGACGGCCTTCAATCGAGATCAGACCAAAGCCCGTTTTCTGCGAACCGGGGTCGATGCCAAGAATAATTGTCATAGCGTATCACTGTTCGAAACTGCGCCTATTATGCACAGATCACACAGCGAAATGACAATCACACTTGCCTACTCCAGCTCGGCAAGCACGGCATCGGGGATGTCGGCATTGGTATAGACATTTTGCACATCGTCGAGGTCTTCGAGCATGTCCACCAAGCCCATTACCTTCTCAGCGCCGGCTCTGTCCAAGGTCACGGAGGTGGAAGGCTGCATGATGACATCGGCCGACTCGTGCTCTAAACCCGCCGCCTGCATCGCGTCTTTTACCGCCAGAAACTCTTCCCAGGGGGTAAGCACTTCGACGCTGCCATCGTCATGATCAATCACGTCGTCGGCACCGGCCTCCAGCGCCACCTCCATCACCCGTTCTTCATTAACGCCGGGCGGGTAGAGAATCTGCCCCAGGCGATTAAACAAATAGGCGACCGAGCCGTCGGTGCCGAGGTTGCCACCGCGCTTACTAAACGCATGGCGCACATCCGCAACCGTGCGATTGCGGTTGTCAGTCATGCACTCCACCAGCACGGCAACACCACCAACGCCGTAGCCTTCGTAGGTGACTTCGTCGTAGTTGTCACCCTCGGCATTGCCGGCGCCGCGCGCAATGGCTTTGTCGATGGTGTCGCGCTTCATATTGGCGCCAAGCGCCTTGTCGACCGCTGCGCGCAGTCGAGGATTGTCTTCAGGCTGCGGGCCGCCCGCGCGGGCGGCAACCACTAACTCGCGAATCAGCTTGGTAAATACCTTGCCGCGTTTGGCGTCCTGCGCCGCTTTGCGGTGTTTGATATTGGCCCATTTGCTGTGACCCGCCATAGCTCCCTCACTCGGCGGCCCTACCCTGCCGCCGTGTTACTTACTCTTCGTTTTTACGCAGACGAATGCTCAACTCGCTGAGTTGACGGGTTTCTACCACGCCGGGCGCGTCGGTCATCACACAGGCCGCTGTTTGCGTTTTAGGGAAGGCGATCACGTCGCGAATCGACTTCGCGTCGCTCATCAGCATTACCAAGCGGTCCAGACCGAAGGCCAAACCACCGTGCGGGGGCGCACCGTATTTCAGCGCGTCGAGCAGGAAGCCAAATTTTTCGCTGGCTTCTTCGTCGCTAATGCCCAGTACGCGGAATACCGCTTCCTGCATGTCTGAGCGGTGAATACGGACCGAGCCGCCGCCCAGTTCGGTGCCGTTGAGCACCATGTCATAGGCAATAGACAGGGCGTCGCCGGGCGCATTTTCCAGCTCTTGCGGGCTGCACGAAGGCGCGGTGAACGGGTGGTGGAGACTGGTCCAACCGCCCTTGTCATCTTCTTCGAACATGGGGAAGTCAACCACCCACAGCGGCGCCCACTCGGCGGTGTAGAGGTCGAGGTCTTCACCCAGCTTGCAACGCAATGCGCCCAGGGCTTCGTTGACGACTTTGGCGCTGTCGGCGCCGAAGAAGATCAAGTCGCCATTTTCTGCAGCGACACGCTCCAAAATTGCCGCGCGCACTGGCTCGGGGAGGAATTTAACAATAGGTGACTGCAAGCCGCCTTCCAGGTCGGACTTGTCGTTGACCTTGATATACGCCAAGCCCTTCGCGCCGTAGATACCAACAAACTTGGTGTATTCATCAATTTGTTTACGGCTCAGCTTATCGTTGCCGCCGGGCACTTTCAGAGCAGCAACGCGGCCTTTGGGGTTGGTTGCCGGGCCAGAGAATACTTTGAACTCGACTTCGGCCATCAAATCGCCAACGTCAACCAGCTCCAGCGGGATACGCAGGTCTGGCTTGTCGCTACCGTAGCGGTTCATTGCCTCGGCGTAAGGCATGTGCGGGAAGTCGCCCAGATCCAGGTCCAGCACTTCCTTAAACAGATCGCGAATCATGCCTTCGGCGACAGCCATAATCTGCTTGTCGTCCATAAAGGAGGTTTCGATATCGATCTGGGTAAATTCAGGCTGGCGATCGGCGCGCAGGTCTTCGTCGCGGAAGCACTTGGCAATCTGGTAGTAGCGGTCGAAGCCGGACACCATCAGCAGCTGCTTAAACAACTGAGGTGATTGAGGCAGCGCGAAGAATTTACCGCCGTGGGTACGGCTGGGTACCAGGTAGTCTCGCGCACCCTCGGGAGTCGCACGGGTCAGGATGGGCGTTTCAATATCCAAGAAGCCCTGCTCGTCCATGTAGCGACGCAATACCGAGGTCACCTTGGCGCGCAAACGCAATTTATCGGCGATCTGCGGGCGACGCAGGTCAAGGTAGCGGTAGCGCAGGCGAACATCTTCGCCAACTTCGGTGTGATCGTCGAGCTGAAATGGCGGCGTCTCGGATTCGTTGAGAATCTCGATCTCTTTACCCAGCACTTCGATCTCGCCGGTCTTCATATTGGGGTTAACGGTGGCTGCATCGCGAGCACGTACACGGCCGCGAATTTTTAGCACGTACTCACTGCGCACCCGGTCTGCGGTAGCAAAATGCTCTTCGGTATCGGGGTCAAACACGACCTGGACTATGCCCTCACGGTCGCGCATATCCAGAAAGATAACCCCACCGTGGTCGCGGCGACGATCCACCCAACCGCAGATCGTGACGTCCTGATCGATGTGCTCGCTTCCGAGGCTCCCGCAAAAATGGCTGCGCATTGATTCTTTCCTGCTTCTGTAAAGTCATAAATGGGCCGCAATTAGCGGCCCCTGAATTAGCTATCTGATCCCGACGAGGCTCCGCCGTCGCCAGCTAGATTTTTCTTCTTTCCACCCGATTTGAAATCGGTTTCATACCAACCACTGCCTTTTAGGCGAAAACCGGCCGCTGATATTTTCTTGACCAGCTTGTCGGCATGGCACTGCGGACACTCAACTAGCGCCGGATCACTCATTTTTTGCAAGGCTTCCAGCTCGTGCTGACAGGCCTGACACTGATATTCATAAATGGGCACTGGAATCCCCTCCAATACAAATCATGAAAACGTGACCTTCTGGAAAAACCGTCGGGCACAACCACAGGTAGAAAAAGGAGCGGGATTATAACGCAAAGCAGTGCCGGCGATAAACGCAGTACAGCGGGAATATGTCGATCAGTGCAGAAGGGTTAAAAACCTACAAAAAAGCCGCACCGATACGACGGAATCGCACGTATCGGCGCGGCTTTTGACGCCTGGGCTTAGGAGGCGAAGTCCTTGAGCTTTTTCAGTGGGCGTACTTTTACCGCCACACTAGCGGGCTTGGCTTTAAACGTGGTCTCTTCACCGGTAAAGGGGTTGATACCCTTGCGCGCCTTGGTGGCAGGCTTTTTCACGGTGGTAATTTTCATCAGGCCTGGAATGGTAAATTCGCCCAACGAGCGCTTTTTAATGCTGCGTTCGATCAGCACTTCGAGCTCTTCCAGCACGCTGGCCACTTGCTTGCGGCTAAGTTCGGTGTTGGTGGCAATCTCGTTGAGAATCTGGGTTTTGGTCATCTTCTCACTGAGTGCCGTCATTTTGCGCTTGGGGGCAGCCTTCGCCGCCGGTTTTGCTTTGGCAGCGGCCTTTTTCGGAGCAGTTTTACGTGTCGCCATAGGGATCAGTCCTGTTCAGGGAAAGTTTATTATTGCTCGGTAAAAGTTGGCACTGAGCCGATACCGCTTCGCCGCTGCCCGGGGCTTCGCAAAGAAGCCTGCACGCAGCAACGAGGCCGTGCCTCGCACTACTAATAGTCGATTGGCCTCGGCAAAACAAGGCTTAAATACGACATCCGCACAAAAACCCCTATTTTTTGCGTGGAATTTATCGACGAGCCAACACCTGGGCGGCGATATGCTCCCCGATTGGCAGGGCCGACGTCGCTGCGGGCGACGGCGCATTGCCCACATGAATACTGCGAGCACTCTGCAAAAAGTGGAAGTCATTGAGCAGCTCACCGCGTCGACTAACCGCTTGAGCCCTGACCCCGGCAGGGGCAGGCAGCAGGTCATGTAACTCAATCGCCGGACAGTATTGCTGCAGCCCTTTGAGGTAATGGCGCGCCGAATACGCATTATGCAGCTCGCGCAGACCGGCGCGCGGGTGACTAGCCAACAGGCGCCAAAACCCCGTAAACGATGCCATTTCTCGCAGTGAGGCAGCATCGATATCCCGGCGGCGATAGCCCTCTCTCGCCAGTGCGAGTATCGCATTGGGGCCCGCCAGCACGCCACCACCTACCCTGGGTGTTAGGTGCACACCCAAAAAAGGCAGCGTGGGGTCGGGCACCGGATAAACCAAGTGGGGCACCCAATCATCGCAGCGCGGCGCCAAACGATAGAATTCGCCACGAAAGGGAATAATGCGAAAATCACAATCGATGCCCTGCAGTCGCGCCAAGCGGTCCGACATTAATCCCGCACAGCAAAGCAGCTGTCGCGCGTGAAACGTCTGCTCGCCGCTGCCCACGACGATCTCCGATGTGCGCTCATCAATACGGTCCACCGGCAAGGCGCAGCGCAGCTCTCCCCCTGCGTGCTGCACGTCGTGAAGTAACTGGCGACAAATAGCGGCGTAATCAACAATGGCCGACTCCTTCACCGACAGCGCCGCCACGCCGGCGAGCATTGGCTGGCGCTCGCGCAGCTCGCCCTCACTCAACCACGTGGGCGCAAGACCATTTTGCCTGGCCCGCGCTTCGAGCGCTTTAAGGCCCGGCACTTGCTGAGGCGTCACGGCGACAATCCACTTGCCACACTGGCGAAACGGCAGCGCGTGACGCTGACAAAAATCCCGCGTTTGCCGCAAGCCCTCTCGGCACATGCGCGCCTTGAGGCTTCCCGCCGGGTAATAGACGCCGGCGTGCACCACACCACTGTTATGACTGGACTGATGCTGAGCCGGCGCAGATTCTTTTTCTATGATCAACAAGCGACACGCTGGCCACTGACGAAGAATCTGCCAGGCACTCGCCGCGCCGACAATGCCTGCGCCTACCACTATGACGTCGTAGCGTGCTGCCATTGCAACGATTAGGCCGCTGAAAACTCAGGGTCTGCGGCAAAAGCCTGACGCAGTTCACCCAGACGCTGGGCAAGCGCGGCCTCGCTGTACGCCTGCGGCGGCAGCTGCCCCCATACCGGTTTGGGCCAACAAGGGTCGCCTGTAAAGCGGGCGATATGATGAATGTGCAGCTGCGGCACCATATTGCCGAGGGCGGCAATATTCAATTTCTCGGCATTAAATTGACGCGTCAGAATGGCGGCAGCCAGGTCGGACTCACGGCAGTACTGAGTGCGCTGCTCGGCAGAGAGTTCAAAAAGCTCTCTCAAGCCCGCCTGACGTGGCACAAGAATCAGCCACGGATACTGGCTATCATTCAATAACAGCACACGACAGAGCGGTAAATCGCCGACGACAGCGCAGTCGGCAGCCAGTTGTGGGTGCAATTCAAACATCTACTTTCTCCATTAAACGCGGCCCACCCTGTACCGGGCTGGCTATCAATCGTAAAATGCGGCGACTTCATTCGCAGCTTTAAGGCCAGATACCCACCATGCGCGCTAGCCAAACACTTATTGCCACTGTAAAGGAAACCCCTGCCGATGCCGAGGTTATTAGCCACCAGCTAATGCTGCGGGCCGGCATGATACGCAAGCTGGCGACCGGCCTCTATACCTGGCTGCCGTTGGGCCTGCGTGTATTGCGCAAGGTCGAGCGTATTATTCGCGAAGAAATGGACAATGCAGGCGCGCAAGAGGTGCTAATGCCCGTGGTGCAGCCCGCCGAACTCTGGGAGGAGTCTGGTCGCTGGGAACAGTACGGCGCGGAACTGCTGCGTATTAATGACCGTCACCAACGCGAATTTTGCCTCGGCCCCACCCACGAGGAAGTAATTACTGACCTGATCCGCAACGAAATTCGCAGCTACAAACAACTGCCCGCCAATTTCTATCAGGTACAAACCAAATTCCGCGATGAGATTCGGCCCCGCTTCGGCGTTATGCGCTCACGCGAATTTATTATGAAGGATGCCTACTCCTTTCATAATGACCAGGAGTCACTGCAGGCGACCTACGAGACAATGCACGCCGCCTACACGCAGATATTTACGCGCCTGGGCTTGGACTTCCGCCCGGTTATTGCCGACACCGGCTCAATCGGCGGCAGCGCCTCCCATGAATTCCACGTGCTGGCAGAGTCCGGCGAAGATGACATTGCCTTCTCAGATAGCTCTGACTACGCCGCCAATGTCGAAATGGCTGAAGCCGTGGCGCCCACTGGCGAGCGCTCCGCTGCCAGCGAAACCATGGAAAAAGTCGCCACCCCCGAGGTGAGCAGCATCGAGGACGTTTGCCGCTTTTTCGATTGCGCGCCCGAGCGCACAGTAAAAACGCTGCTGGTATACGGCGAGGCCGATGAAGATGGCAAGCAAGCCTTGATCGCCCTGGTAGTGCGCGGCGATCACCAGCTCAACGAAATCAAAGCAGAGAAACTACCCGGCATTGCCAGCCCGCTAACCCTCGCTGAAGAGAAAGACATCAAAGCGGCGCTCAATTGTGCACCCGGCTCTATCGGCCCCGTGGGCCTGAACCTGCGCTGCATTGTGGATCGCAGCGCGGCGCATTGCAGCGACTTTATCTGCGGCGCCAACGAAGACGGTATGCACCTGCGCGGCGTCAACTGGCAGCGCGATGTCGAGCTGGGCGAAATTGCCGATCTGCGCGACGTTGTCAGCGGCGACCCCAGCCCGGACGGCAAGGGTCAGCTGCAGATCAAGCGCGGCATCGAAGTCGGCCATATCTTCCAGCTCGGCACCAAGTATTCCGAAGCCCTGAACGCCACCGTGCTCAACGAGCAAGGCAAAGAACAGGTAATGATTATGGGCTGCTACGGTATTGGGGTAACCCGTGTGGTCGCCTCAGCTATTGAGCAGAACAATGACGACAAAGGCATTATCTGGCCGGACGCAATCGCGCCCTACCAAATTGCCCTGGTGCCACTCAATATGCAGAAGTCTGAGCGTGTGCGCGACACCGCAGAACAGCTTTACAGCCAATTGAAAGCCGCCGGCTATGATGTGTTACTCGATGACCGCAATGAACGCCCAGGCGTGAAGTTCGCCGACATGGAGTTGATGGGGATTCCTCACCGCATTGTGATTGGCGACCGAGGGCTGGACAAAGGCCTGCTGGAATACAAACACCGCCGTGCTAGCGACAACGAAGACATCGCTATCGACGACTTGATGAGTGTTATTCAGCAACGTGTTGCGCTGGCCTAAGCTCGCCCTTGCCGGGTGCCTGCTACTGATAGCGGGCACCGGTTGGACTCAGCCGCAGGACCCGGCAGAGCGCGCGGCGCTAACCGCGTATTTGAAAGAAGCGCTGCACCGCGACGACAGCTTCCAAGACCGCTTTGATGCCGAAGTCTGGCTGACTGATATGTCGGCCCGTCTGGCGAGCATTATCCGTGAACCGGAGCAACGCTTGGCGTTATTGCGCAGCGTGCACCGCGAGGCCAAGGCCGCCGACCTGCCTCCCGAGCTGGTACTGGCACTCATTCAAGTGGAAAGCTACTTCGACCGCTTTGCTATTTCCAGTGTCGGCGCACAGGGCTTAATGCAAGTGATGCCCTTCTGGAAAAACGAAATTGGCCGCCCCAGCGACAACCTCACCGACATGGACACCAACCTGCGCTACGGCTGCCAAATTCTGCAGTTTTATCTGAAGCGGGAAAAAGGCAATATGCGCCGCGCACTGGCCCGCTACAACGGCAGCCTTGGCAAAAACTGGTATCCCGATCGGGTGTTTCGCGCCTGGAAAAAACGCTGGTACAACGGCCAACTGCACTACAGTGGCATTTACTGAACCGGTGGCTGCGGCGGCGTCCTATGCTCCTTCGGCGGGCATGCCCGATCGCCTTTGCGCTTGTGAGGGCGCAACATCGCCAAACGTTCCTCTGGCGGCATTGGCGGCAATACCTGCAACAGCACCTCGTGGCTGAGTCGCTTCAGGGCAACATCGGCCTCACGCACCTCAGCCAAGGCGGCGGCCAGCGCCACCGTATCCAGCGGCTGCTCAGACAGCAGCGCCGCCACACCACGGCGTTTTTCACGCAGATTGCGATAGGCCTTGCGCATAGCGCCTCGCTCCGCCTTGAGCACCTCTCGTGCCTGTTCGCTCAGTGTCTCCGGTGGGCGCTTCAAAATATGTCGGCTCATCGAATGCATGATCGGGTCGCCGTGTAACCTGTGGCCCACCCACGAACCAATCAGCAAAGCGTTGATCACCAGCGAACTCACCAGCGCAATTAGCAGGCCTTTACGCGTTGTCATCACTCTCCCTCCAACCAGTCTGCAACGTCGCTGCTACCCGCAATATCCAAGCTGGCAAAGGCTTGGTAGTCGTCGCTAAACACACTGGATGACGATGTTAAATCCGTCGCCCCTATCGCAATACCCAACACCATTGCCGCCGCCGTCGCCATACTTACTGGCAAAAACACTGGGCGCTGGGGAGGTGCCACTTGGCGGTGTGCATCGGGAATGGCAGATAAGCGCTGCTGCATGGCGGCACTGGGCGCTAATGACAGCCCATCGCTCTGCAACTGCCGCCGCCACGCTGCGTCGTCGGCGAGGGCGTTCCGCCTTGCTGCTCGGCCACGCCGACTCAACATACCCAGCAAGGCAATTGGCCATAAATGTGCCGGCCACTCCCGGAGGTTTGCGCCGTAACATTGCAAAGCCCGAAAATAGCTAGTCATTGTTCTCTCCTAAAAGTTGCCGCAGTCGCTTTCGCGCACGCCCCAGTAACGATTCCACTGCCTTGGGACTATTGCCGAGCACGTCGGCAATCTCCCGCACTGGCATTTCCCGATAGTAGCGAAAGGCAATGGCCGCTCGTTGCTCTTCAGGCAACGCTGACAAGGCCGCCGCCAATGCCGGCGAATCGCCCGGCTCGTCGTTCAGCGGCGTTGACGCGTCCGCCAGCTGTTCGGCTAGCTCACCGTCCACAACAAAACGCTGCTGCACACGCTGACTATGGTTAATCGCCAGGTTACTCGCTACCCGGTACAACCAGGTGCTCAGTTTTGCCTCATCCTGCCAGCTTGGCGCCTGCTTCCACAGGCGCACAAACACCTCCTGGCAAAGATCTTCAGCATCTGCGCGCGACAACACAATGCGATAGATCACATTGAGTACCGCGCTGCTGTGGCGGTCGACAAGCTGCTGAAAGGCCTGGGCGTCACCCTCGGCCGTTCGCGCAAGCAGCGTGGCATCGCGAGACACCTTCACCACCTTCCATGCCTTGGTTGCCAATCAACCACCGCCGGTATCACCTCTCAATTACTGGTCGTCTGCCCACGGCCCGGCTTGGCGTTTACCGTGTTTAAAGCCTTTGCGCATTTCCTTGCGGGACAGCTCGCCGTCGCCATTGCTATCGAGCTTACTTAACTGGGCCTCAGCCGCTGCACGCGCTTCGGCCGCAGACACGCTACCGTTTTTGTCGGTATCGGCCCGTTCAAAGCGGTCGGCCCGAGACCCAGTGCGTTGCTCGCGCATTTTCGCGCGGTACTCTGCAATCTCCTCCCGGGTAACTTCGCCGTTGCCGTTCAGGTCCATCGCCATAAAGTGGGCGCTGCGTTTTGCGACCATATCAGCAACGCTATGACCGCCTTCTCCACCGCGCTCGCAGCCGCCGGGTGGCTTTGCCTGAGCACTCATTGCGGCACCCATCGCCAATACTGCCAAAATTTTGCTAGACGTTTTCATTGTCGTGACTCCATAAACGAAAAAGGGTTTTAACGGCCGTTATTGATTAAACACCGGCTGCGTCAAAACCCCTCGCTATGGCAATAATTCTTTTGCGTCGTGCAGTGCAGCTCGCCTAAGAAGCCAAAAACTCGTAGCGCCAAACCCCCTTGTCTAAATAGCAGCGGTTGCGCGAACCTGCCGCGTCCGGGTCCATCTGGCAATACCCCGCGTCGCCGCCGTAGAGCATGCATACCACGCCCTGATGGTCGGTCACTTTGGGGTGAATATCGGGAACCTCACGCGCGGCATAAAACGCCTTTGCCTGCGCGACGGTTGAGCACTGTGACAGTTCCGACAGGGTCACCAAAGTCGGCGGTAACAGGGCCAACTCACCGGAGCAATGCGCCTGCACAAAATCTTCCGCGGCGCCCCACTGATGGGCATCCATTTCCTCGCCGTCCACTTCTACCTCCATCCCCTGGCCGTCAGCGAGGAAAAACGCCGTCTCGAAGCGCCGTCCCATATGTGCGGGCGTTGTCCAGTAAGAGATATGTTGCAGCGCATCCGGCGCCAGATTGATCGCCGCTTCTTCTTCGGTTTCCCTTACCGCTGCCAAGCGAAATGCCTGCATGCGATCGCCCTGGGCGTCGGCAACATCGTCAGGGTCCACGGTGCCACCGGGAAACACCCAGTGCCCGCCTCCCACTTTCAACTGCTCGTGCCGCCGCAGCAATAACACTTCAAGACCAGAGGGTGTGTCCCGCAACACCACCGCTGTTGCCGCCAGACGAATCGCTTCCTTGTCGCTCACAACCAATGTTCCTCCAGGGCCGACAGCAGACGCTTTGGCTGCGGGCCGATACGAAAATTCTCTGGCAGGTCGGCGTAGCGGATAACACCGCTTTCATCAACCACCAGCAGGGTAGGCAGCACCGTATCGCGACTACCCAAGGGCACGCCAAATGGCATGCCTGCCGCATGGACAATATGCAGCGCCTTCGCCGCATTCAATGAGGGGTCGCTATACACCTCGACACCATCAGGCAGGTCGCCAGCCAGCTTGCGACTCTCCGCAACGGTTTGAGGGCTCACCAATACCAGGCGAATACCGTGCCCCAGGAACTCGCGGCAATAGCCCATAAACTCGTGTAATTGGCTCCGGCACAGCGGACACCAACTACCCCGAAAAAATAAAAAGGCGGTTTTCCTGCCTTGAAACTGTTCAGAACCGACGCACTCCCCGCGCTCATTTTGCAGCTCAAAATGGGGTAGCGTGTGGCCGACAATCAGCTCGGGATTGTCATCCCGATCCAGATACGAATACCAGAAAACGTAGAGGAAAACGCCGCCAAGCCCCAAACTTAAACCGTAGATAGTCGGCACGATATCCATCTCAACCACCACCAACATTGCCCCCAGCAACGCGGCAATTAGCTGGATAACAATAAAGCGCCCGACATGAACAAAGGCTACGCTGTACAACAGTGCCACGAACAACGGCACCGGGGTGACAGCTAACCAAGCACCAAACCACGACAGACTAAAACCGCTGCTCAACTGCCACGCACTGTGCAGCGATGCAGCCCCGCAGAGCAGAATATAAGGAAGTACAAAGAAGCGCTTGGCCAGCGCTTTAAGTGATGTCATAAATAGTCTTTGTGGTCATTATTGAATAATTATCCTACTAGCCGCCCTGTTCAGCGCCGACATTCTGCGCTAGCGTAAGGCGTAAGCATTGACCCTTTTTTACGAGGTTCGAGCAGTCACGGCAATAGCGAGATCGCCCATTAGGGCATAGACTATTTTGGTATTCAATCTTGGAGCCCACACCAGAGCGATTTAAATAAAGTTGTATTAACTCGCCTGTACAAATGTTTTACGACAACAATAGGAAGTATTGGCGGCTATGGCAAAACTCTCTCTAATGGACTTGGCTTTCTTCTTAACCGAAACCGAAGCCAGCCCCAAACACGTCGGTGGCATGATGATGTTCCGCAAGCCCGCGAAAGCAGGCAAGGACTTTGTGGAAACCGCAGTGCGTGAATACGTTGGCACCAATGCCGACATTCGCCCTCCATTTAATCAGATCGTCAAATTCAGCCGATTCTCCACACCCAGTTGGGCGGACGCTCCCGACTTCAATATCGACGACCATATTTTTTACCACCAACTTGAGGGCGACGATTTTCGCGACGCACTCTACGAGCTGGTCGGTGAACTTCACAGCCCGAAGATGGAACGCGATCAACCGATGTGGGAGATCCATGTTATTCAGGGGATCGACGATAAACGCTTTGCCATCTACACCAAGCTTCACCACGCCTATGCAGACGGCGTGACCATGTCATCCATTCTCGCAAAGAGCCTGAGTCAATCTTCACGCGCGCGCAAAGCCACGCCGATGTGGTCAGTGATCCCGGAAAAGCGCTTAGAGAATGCCGCTGACAGCGTGTCGATCATGAAGGTGTTGAGCAAGCTGGGCGGCCGCTCCACCGACTACCTGCGCTCCGCGCTGGGCCTGTCAAAGCTGAGCGCCCAGCTCGCCCTGGAAGCCATGAAGCTGACTAAAAATGCCGTGGCGGTACCTTACCAGGCCAACCCTAACACGCCGCTTAACGGTCAGGTGGTTCCCGGCCGCCAGGTGGCTACCGCAGCAGTGCCCATGGAGCGCGTGAACCACCTGCGCAGCCTGACCCGCTCCACCCTGAACCACATTGCCTTAACCTGTATCGACGGCGCCTTGCACCGCTACCTGCAAGATTGCGAATCGGATATCGATGAACCCATCACCATTCAAATGCCGGTAAATCTGCGTCGCCAAGGCGATAACAGCATGGGCAATAAAATCGGCATTGTATTGGTTGAGCTGGCCAACAAAACCACCGACCCCTATGAGCGCTTGCGGGAAATTGGCTTTACCCTGCGCAATGTTCGCTATCAGGTCGACGGCGTTCCCCCGGCGTCGGTAATGGCCTACACCGTATTACTAGGCAGTTTGGCGCAGCTTGTTGAACTGCTAGGTATCGACGACAAGCTGCCACCACTGGGCAATACCCTGGTGTCCAATGTGCCTGGGCCAGTGAAACCCCTCTACCTGAAGGGTGCGCGGCTGGAAGAGATGTACCCAATCAGTGCACTGCCCCCGGGTTGCCACTTAAATATCACACTATATAGTTATGATGGTCGTTTGCAGTTTGGTTTGGTGGCGAGCTCCGCCCTACCCAAACTCGAGGTATTGAGTGACTATATACACGAGGCATTTGCAGATCTCGAAAACGCAGTATCACCGCAGTTACTCGAACACAATAACAAGGCGGCTGGCTAAACCGGCCGAATAAAACAACCAGAAAAATCCCCTGCTTTCACTGACGGAAGCAAAACAGCGGCGGGCCGTTTTAACACCCACCGCTGTGGAGAATTTTTAAAACATCTGGAGAGGCACTATGAGTTACTTCGTTACTGGCGGCACCGGCTTTATCGGTCGATTCCTTATCGAACGCCTTGCGCGCAGAAAGGGCACTATTTATGTTCTGGTTCGCCGCAGTTCTAAACAAAAATATCTCGACCTGCTGGAAAAAACCGGCCTCAGTAAAGATCGTCTGGTTCCGGTTTGGGGCGACCTCGCCAAAAACAAACTCGGCATCAGCGCCAAAGAAATGGCCAAGCTAAAAGGTGAAATCAAACACTTCTATCACCTGGCAGCCATCTACGATTTAAAAGCCGATGCCGAAAGCCAGGAAGTCACCAATATCCGCGGCACCCAAAGCGCTATCGACGCGGCAGAAGCCATGCAAGCCGGCTGTTTCCATCTTGCCAGCTCCATCGCTGCAGCCGGTTTATATCGCGGCGTGTTTCGCGAAGACATGTTCGAAGAGGCTGAAGGCCTTAAGCATGCCTACTTCCGCACCAAGCATGTCTCTGAAGGCTTAGTACGCAAGGAATGCAAAATTCCCTATCGCATCTACCGCCCGGCAATGGTTGTGGGCGACTCCAAGACCGGAGAGATGGATAAGGTCGACGGCCCCTATTATTTCTTCAAACTCATTCAGAAGCTGCGTTATCGCGTTCCCCAATGGTGCCCGATTATTGGCATTGAGGGTGGCCAGATGAACATCGTGCCGGTGGACTATGTCGCCGATGCTATTGATCATATATCCCACAAGCCCAAGCTGGATGGACGCTGCTTCCACCTCGTTAACCCCGATGCACACAAAGTTGGCGAAGTACTCAACATCTTCTCGAAAGCTGCCCATGCACCAAAAATGGCGCTGCGCATCGACTCGCGGATGTTCGCCTTTATTCCCTCTTCCATCACCGGTTTGGTGAAAAACATGCCGCCGGTTAAGCGCCTCACCAGCGCGATACTGGCAGACTATCAAATTCCCGAAGACGGCTTGCAGTTCATGAATATGCCAACGCGCTTTGATAACCGTGAAACGGTCAAAGCACTGCGTGGCAGCGGCATAGAATTACCCGCGCTGGAAGATTACGCCTACAAGATTTGGGACTACTGGGAACGCAACCTCGACCCAGACCTATTTAAAGACCGCAGCCTGCGCGGCAATGTTGAAGGCAAGGTCATCGTGATTACCGGTGCATCCTCAGGTATTGGTAAAGCCAGCGCGCTCAAACTGGCTGAAGCCGGCGCAGAGGTTGTATTGGTCGCCCGAACGGTTGAAAAACTCAAGGAAACCCAGCAGGAAATTGAAGAGCTTGGCGGCACCAGCTATGCCTATACATGCGATGTTTCTGACCTTGAGTCCTGCGATGAACTGGTCGCTACGCTGCTGAAAAACCACGGCCATGTTGATGTGCTGGTGAATAATGCCGGCCGGTCAATTCGTCGCTCGCTCGAGCTGACCTTTGATCGCTTCCACGATTTTGAACGCACGATGCAGCTCAACTATTTTGGTGCGATTAGGCTGGTGATGGGGCTCGCGCCTTCAATGCTAGAGCGCAAGTCGGGGCATGTGATTAACATCTCGTCGATTGCCGTTATTGTTGGTACCTCACCCCGCTTCTCCGCCTATGCGGCGTCAAAATCGGCCCTTGATGCATGGTCTCGCAGCGCGGCGGCGGAATTCTCCGACCGCAACATTGCCTTCACCACGATCAATATGCCGCTGGTACGCACCCCAATGATCGGGCCCACCTCGATCTACAATGCTGTGCCGACACTATCGCCAGAAGAAGCCGCGGACATGATCTGTGAAGCGATCGTGAAGCGTCCTAAGCGCATAGCGACCGGCTTGGGCATCAGCATGCAAGTACTCAACGCGGTGATGCCGAAGGCAACGGAAATTATTATGAACACCGTCTTCCGCACCTTCCCCGACTCCGCCGCCGCAAAGGGTGAAGGCGAAGAGGTGAAAACTGAGGCATCTTCAGAACAAGTCGCCTTGGCAGCGGTACTCAAAGGTATCCACGTCTAAAATAGGTAGCGATACGCAGCACGCAAACTCTGCGTAGTAAAACCGCCAAACCGCATTGCTCAATACATGGGCCATGCGGTTTTTTTACGCCTTGCAAATGGTGCAAATGTGCGTGGAATGAAGAGCGATGCCCTGCCGCGAAATAGCGCGCCTGCGGCGGCGAATAGCGGCCTTCCTCGCGCATTCAATACGACGATATTCACGTCGCAAATAAATTCACTGTTTCAATTTTTCATCGGCAAGCTCAGTGCCAATAAGGCGCACTAATAAAAAAATATTGAACTGTTTTTCTTAGCGCTGTCATATCCAGTAACGAAGCAACATGGAGGCAGTATGCTAGGTTGGACATTGATGTTTCTCGTTATCGCACTGATCGCAGGCGCCTTGGGCTTTAGCGGTGTAGCGGGTGCAGCGACTGGAATCGCTAAAATTCTGTTTTTTATCTTTATCGCATTATTGCTTCTCTCCCTTCTTGCACGCGCCTTGCGCGGCAAACCTCCCCAGATGTAGCGCCGCGACGCTCACATAGCGGGAGAAATCCCCTGAGCAATTCGCCCAAAACTCTTCACTGCATCACCTTGACCACATAAGGAGAACGCTATGAACCGAGATATCGCTGAAGGCAAATGGAAACAACTGAAAGGTCGCATCAAAGAGAAGTGGGCTGAATTAAGCGACGACGAACTAGAGAGCGTGGATGGCAGCAGTGAACGCCTTATCGGCGCGTTGCAAGAACGCTACGGTTTGGCCCGCGATGAAGCCAAACAGCAATTTGAAGAATTAAAGAAAAAAGTGTCGTAAATCGGCACAACCGAGTCCATTACACGTGACTCGCACCCAGTGACGATGCATGCATCGTATTTGATTAGAACCGAAATGGAGGTCAACTATGACTATCAAGAAGACGCTAATCACCAGCCTCACCTTGGGCGCTTTGGCAAGCACTCCCGTACTGGCTGACAGCTGGCAAGGCAAAACCAAAGATGCCTGGCTCGACGGTAAAGTCGAAACCGCAATTATGCTCAATGGCGAGCTCAATAACTTTGACATCGACACGGATGTAAACCAGGGCAAGGTTACTCTCGAAGGCACTGTTAGCAGTGATATCGAAAAGGATCTGGCCGGCCAGCTCGCGAGCAATGTAGACGGCGTTACATCGGTTGAAAACAACTTACATGTTGAAGGGAGCTATCGCAGCAAGCTGGAGAAAACCAGCAATGACTTTGCCCGCAAGTGGAATGACTTGAGCACCACCGCGGCCATCAATATGAAGTTTGCCGCCAACGATGATATTGCGGCAACCAAAATTAATGTCGACACTCATCGCGGTGTAGTGACCCTGCGCGGCACTGTGAAAAGCGAGGCCGCACACGACTTAGCCATTGAAATAGCCAAGAGCTTCGATCACGTTTCCGAAGTGGAAGATAAGCTCGACGTGACCAATAGCTAAGTCCGGCATCGAAACCCCTGATAGCAACGGGCCGGTGGATACTCCGCCGGCCCCTTTGTGCCGCACCGCCCCTCTCGCTGAGACTTATGCCACAAAGCCAGGACCGGTTATTCCGCCGACATCGCCGCCATGGCTTTGGCGAGGAATTTCTCAGTCTGCTTACTTCCCGCCTCTAGCGGCCGCTGCGCGGCTTCGCTGGTAATGGCATCCCAGTTTTCAAGGATCGCCTCAGGCGTTTGTTGTTCAACACCCAAGAATACGCCATCGGTCTCAAAGATTCGCGAGCTCGCATAACCACCCGCGCCGGCGCAAAGAATATGGCGATTCGGTGCAGATTCATGGCACAGCACC
>TARA_B100000674_G_scaffold473436_1_pt1 | contig 30634 bp, 28 predicted proteins | sample TARA_B100000674 | Tara Oceans TARA_B100000674 (sample SAMEA2622759) | marine metagenome | biome: marine biome (ENVO:00000447); feature: surface water layer (ENVO:00002042); material: "saline water (ENVO:00002010), including plankton (ENVO:xxxxxxxx)" | depth 5 m | reverse complement strand
CTGCTCGGCCCGCCACAGGAAAACCAGTGGCTGCACGCGATCCCTGGGGAAGACACCAACCTGCCACTCTATATTCTAGGCTCCAGTCTGTTCGGTGCGCAGTTGGCCGCCATGCTGGGCCTGCCTTACGCCTTCGCGTCACACTTTGCGCCACAGGCCCTGTTGCAGGCGGTAGAAATCTATCGCGAGCGGTTCGAACCGTCGGAACAGCTGGCCGAGCCTTATGTGATGGTCGGCTGCAACGCTATCGTTGCCGACACCGAGGAAGAGGCGAAACGCCTGTTTACCTCGCCGCAGCAGAATTCTACCCGAATGCTTCGGGGCACGCGCGGCAAGCTGCCGAAACCGATCGACAATATTGATGAATTCTGGTCGCCCGAGGAAAAGGCGCAAGCATCGTCGATGCTCGCTTGTTCTTTTTACGGATCGTCGGACACGATTGCCAAAAAGCTCGCCCCCCTGATCGAACAGACCGGCGCAGACGAGCTGATCGTCGCCGCCGCGATCTGGGATCACGATGCGAGGGTGCGGTCGTTCGAACTGCTGGCCGATGCGATGACCCAGCCGAGGCGGATGCAGCAGGCAGGCTAAGCTTTTTTATCGGCGGTTCCGACTCGCTCCCCCTCCCGGCCCTTCGCATAATCGCCGACTAGCCCGCCGATTTCCTCCAGCTCCTCGACCGTCCCGTAGAGCACCCTGATCACGACGTTGTTCTTCTCACCCACGTAATAGGTCGCTTCTCGCCGGATCACTGCGATATGGATCGGCGGCTGCAATTCTCTATGACAGTTATTCCAGCAGCTGATTGCCGGTCCACCGCATAGACCGGTGGTGATCGCAGACCGAGAACATGGAATAGCTCATCGTGTCGACGGAAGGAGGGGTCATAGGGTAACTTTCCGTTTCCTGTACGAACAGAACGTTACCTGACCGGGATCGACACCGAAAGGTTCGAACCGCTATCTTGGCGGCGGTACAGCAATATGAAGAGACGTCCGAAATGGGTGAGTTTGCAGTCGGCCAGTCCGTGCTAAGGGAAGAAGATCCAAGACTATTGACCGGCGACGGGGAGTTTCTCGACGACATCAACCTGCGTGGCCAGGTCTGGGGTTATGTTCTGCGTTCCCCGCACGCAAAAGCGGATATCCTGTCGGTGGATATCTCGACCGCCGAGGCCGCGCCCGGTGTTCTGCGCGTGCTGACCGGCTCGGACTGGGCGGCCGAACGCTACGGCAGTCTACCTTGCGAAGACGCGACTAAGAAACGCCCCGACGGTGCGCCTATTTATCATCCCTATCACCCGGCGCTGGTCGCCGAGCAGGTGAAGATGGTCGGTGACCCGGTGGCGTTTGTGGTGGCGGAAACGCCGGCGCAGGCACGCGATGCGGCAGAGATGATCGTTGTCAACTACGAACCGCTGCCGGCGGTCGCCCATCTGGAAAAGGCAATCGCGGCGGACGCGCCGCCGGTGTGGCCGGATTGTCCCGACAATATTTCATTCGTTGAGGAAAAGGGCGATGCCGCGGCCGTCGCCGCGGCGTTCGACACAGCCGATCATGTCGTTTCACAAAAGCTAATAAACAACCGCGTAACGGCGGTGGCGATGGAACCGCGTGGCTGCCTCGGGGATTATGATCCGCGCCGCGACCGGTACACGCTTTACACCGGCCTGCAGAATCCGCACCCGCTGCGCTACCAGATTTCGCGCCAGGTGTTCGATATCCCTGAAACGGCGGTGCGGGTGATTCCCGGCGATGTCGGCGGCAGCTTCGGCATGCGGGGCGGCACCTATAATGAACTGCTGCTGGTGCTCTGGGCCTCGCGCCTCACGGGAAGACCCGTCAAATGGCGGTCCGACCGGTCGGAAGGTTTCATGTCCGACACCCATGGCCGGGACAATGTCAGCGAAGTCGAGCTGGCGCTGGACAAGGACGGGCATTTTCTGGGTCTGCGGGTGAAAACTCTGGCGGCGATGGGCGCGTACCTTGCCATTCGCGGTCCGCGCCCGCCGACCAATAATCTTGGCACGCTGGCCGGTATTTATCGCACACCGGCCGTGCATGTGGCGATCACGGGCGTGTTCACCAACACCGTACCGACCAATCCCTATCGCGGTGCCGGCGCGCCGGAAGCCGCCTATCTAGGCGAGCGCATCATCGATATGGCGGCGCGAGAGCTGAACATGGATCCGGTGGAGATCCGCCAGAAAAATAGCGTGACGCCGGACCAGATGCCGTGGACCAACGCGCTCGGCTTCACCTACGACTGCGGCGATTTCCCCGGCAACATGGAAAAGGCACTCGACGCCATCGATTATACCGGATTTGAAGACCGTCGCGCGGAAGCGGCATCGCGCGGCAAACTGCGGGGGCTCGGCATGTCTAACACGGTGAAGAAGACCTCGTCGCCGTTTCCGGAATCGGGCAGCGTGCGGTTCGATCCGTCGGGCACGGTGACGCTGATCATGGGCACGATCAGCCACGGTCAGGGGCACGAAACCGTTTTCAAGCAGATCGTCTGCGACCGGCTGGGGCTCGATCCCACGACCATCCGTTACGTGCAGGGCGACACCGATATCGTCACCTACGGGCGCGGCACGTTCAATTCTCGGTCCATATCGATCGGCGGCTCCGCCGTCTCTCTCGCTTGCGACAAGACGATCGAAAAAGCGACCCGAATTGCCGCCCACCTGTTCGAAGCAGCGGAAAGCGACATTGATTTTGCCGACGGCGTGTTCACCGTACGCGGGACCGACCGAGCGATGACCACTCTGGAAGTCGCTGCCGCGGCCTTCCAGCCCGCGAAGCTGCCGCCCGAGATCGAGCCTGGGCTGAACGAGACCGGTACCTTCGTGCCGCAATACTGGAACTGGCCCACCGGCGTACAGATCTGTGAACTGGAAATCGACCCGGAGACCGGAGAAACAGACATGGTCAATTTCGTCTGCATCGACGACGTCGGCACGGTGATCAACCCGCTGTTGCTAAAAGCACAGATGCACGGCGGTATCGTGCAGGGGGTCGGCCAAGCGCTGATGGAAGACATCGCTTACGACGGAGAAGGGCAGCTGATTTCCGGCTCGTTGCTGGACTATGCCTTGCCGCGCGCCGACGACACCTGCTTGATGGACATCGTTAGCGCGCCGACTGTCACCGGTTCGAACTTGATCGGCGCCAAGGGCGGCGGCGAATCCGGTCCCACTGGCGCGCTGCCCGCCACGATCAACGCCGTGGTCGATGCGCTGAAACCACTGGGCGTGACCCATGTCGACATGCCGGCGACGCCGCAGCGGGTCTGGCAGGCGATCCAGGGGGCGGCAGGAAGGGCTTGATCAATCCGTTCCAGGGCCATTTCGCGGCGTGTGCATTTTAGGGCATTTCATACTTATTCGCGGCCAATAGATTGATTGTTGGGGGGGCTCCCCTACACCGGCGCTGGATGGGGTAGAACGAAAATATTAGTCATCCACACTTGGCGCGCTTTTCCTTGGCTTCGGCAGGGCCGCCTCGCTTTAGTTTGACTCCACGGCGTCCGGGCAAGGGCGAGACCGACACTACATCGATCGAGGCATTTGAATGCGAGAACGGAAACACAAAAACCCGCACGTAGAGGTCGCATTTTCGCCCTTCGACACTTCCAACGATAGTCACTTGCTTGCCGCCAAATTCGGTTTCCGGAGCGTTGACGATTGAATTCGGAAAACCGCGCCGACCAATCAGACGCTGAGGAAGTACCGCATCTTTGAGATCTTCGACATCAGACCGGCTCGCTGGCTATTCCCTCAAATGCGACCAGCGGTCCCAGGCTTCCCGGCGCGCCTCCGGAGACGGCGCGTTGACCTTCTGGAAGTCGTCTTTCCAGTGGAACGGGCGGCAGGCGTCGATGATGGCGCGGCTGTTATATAGCTTCCCCGCCTTGCGGTCGTCGGGCGAGATCATGGGGTCAAGCGCCGACGACCACGCGTTTTCGATGAAGTTGATGTTGGACGCCGGGTCGCAGCGCGTGCAGGCGGCCCAAATCACCTCTTCAAGGTTAGTGACGTCGACGTCTTCGTCTACCACGATCACGAACCGGCCGAGATAGGCGCCTGCGTGGCACATGGCGGCGATGTGGCCGGCCTGCACCGCGTGGCCGGGATAGCGCTGCTTGATAGCGACCGCTAGGAACAGCCGCGAGCCGCCGACCTCGTGCGCCCATACCTCGGTAACGTCGGGAACGCCGGCCTTGGCCATGTTTTCCTTCAGCACCGCCGATCTGCTGATTGCGCGATACCGTGCGTATTCGTAGGGCAGGCGAATATGCGCCGCACCCAGCAGGATGGGATCGTTGCGATGATAGATCGCCGCGATATCGACCCAAGGTTCGGCCTCCATTGCGCCGCCCTGATAGCCCAGCCATTCACCGAATGGGCCTTCACGTTCAGTGTTACCGGGATGGATGAAGCCCTCGATTACGACTTCGGAATTGGCGGGGAAGGGCAGGCCGGTGTGTTTGCCGGTAACGCATCGGATCGGCTTGCCGCGGTAGGCGCCCATCATGTCTAGCTCGCTCATGCCTTCCGGTACCTCGGTCGACGACGTTAGGAACGACAGCGGATCGGTGCCCACGACGATACAGACCGGCATCGGTTCGTCCTTGGCCATGTATTTGTCGCGGTGAATGCGCCCGTGTTTGCCGGGCGAGATATAAAGCCCGACGCGTTTTTCGTCGTGGATCATCACGCGGTAAGTGCCGCAGTTGATCCAGCCGGTGTCGGGATCACGGGTTATGTTGAAGCAGCCAGTACCGATGTAACGCCCGCCGTCGTCAGGGTTCCACAGTGGCGCGGGAAACCTGGTGACGTCGATGTCGTCGCCTTCCTGCACGTTTTCGAACACAGGCCCGTCGTCGACGATCTCGTGGGGCACCGGTTTCATGTTCTTGGTATGGGTGCTGTAGCCACGCGAGAGTTCCAGCTTGTTGAAGTTTTCCGGGAAGCCTAGCGTCAGGTTTTTGCGCGTGCCGGTGAACCAGTTGATCAGAATGCGGAAGCCCTGCGGGCAGCCTTCGACCTCGTCGAATAGCACCGACGGTGTGCCTTCGTCGTGGCACATCACCTCAACCACCTGTCCGATGTCGGTATGCCAGTTGGCACCGGTGACGGTTTTTAGGTCGCCCTTTGCCTCGACCGCGGCGAGCCAGTCGCGCAAATCGTCGTATTCCAGCACGCAGCCGGAATTTGTGGCGGGCTCGGCGGTATCATTCGTTGTCTCTGTCATCGGCCTTTCCTGTTCGGGCAGGGCGTGTCACGCGATCCGCGGTATAGTACCCTTGCTGTGGAGGATTGTAACATGACCACCGCGCTTTACACCCACCCCAGCTCGCTCGAACACGACACCGGCGCGGGACATCCCGAACGGAGCGCTCGCATCGAGGCCGTGAACGAGGCGCTTGCCGGGGAGTCCTGGTCGGCGCTTATCCGGCACGACGCACCGCTAGCCACCGGCTACCAGCTGAAACGCGTCCACGACGGCGGCTATGTCGATCTCGTACTCGACAATATTCCTGAAGACGGGCTCGCCCGGCTCGATGCTGACACGGTACTGTCGCCGGGGACGGGCGACGCTGCACTGCATGCCGCCGGTGCGATTATCGCCGCGGTCGACGCGGTGGCTGGGGGCGATGCCGACAACGCGTTCTGCGCCGTCCGTCCACCGGGGCACCACGCCGAACCGAGGCGCGGCATGGGGTTCTGCCTGTTTAACAACGTTGCAATTGGTGCTTTGCACGCTCGTGCCGTGCACAATCTGCAGCGCGTCGCGATCTTCGATTTCGACGTGCATCACGGCAACGGCACGCAGGCGGTGTTCGAGACCGATCCCAATACGCTGTTTGCCTCGTCGCATCAGTATCCCCACTATCCGGGGACCGGCGCGACCGCGGAGACCGGCGTCGGGAACATCTTCAACGTGCCGCTGGACGCCAATGCCGGCGGGATGGAATTCCGAGCGGCGATGGAAAACCGGATTCTGCCCGCCGCGCGCGCGTTCGGCCCGGATATCGTCTTCATTTCGGCCGGGTTCGACGCCCATGCGCGCGATCCGCTCGCGTCGCTGCGATTCGAGGAAGAGGATTTCGAATGGGCAACCGCGCAACTTAAGGATATTGCCGGCGAATTCGCGGAGGGACGCTTGGTATCGACCCTAGAAGGCGGGTACGACCTGAAGGCTTTGGGTAATAGCGTTCAGGCTCATGTGTCGGCGCTGATGAGCTGATTGCATGCGAAGTTGATTCAGGCGACGGGTTGCCGTAAACCCCTCTCAATCCTACTATTTAAGCGGGTAATAGAGGTGAATCATGGCTGATGGTGGCAAACTGGCGGATGTCGCCAAGATGTCGTTTGAGGACGCGCTCGAGGAGCTTGAGGACATTGTGCGAACGCTCGAAGACGGCAAGGGCAAGCTGGAAGATGCGATTACAGCATACGAACGCGGCACCAAACTAAAGGCCCATTGCGAGAAAAAGCTGAAGGCTGCGCAGGCCAAGGTAGAGACAATTTCGCTTGGTGCCGATAGAGAAGTCGCTGCGGAGCCAGCGGACATTGAGTGATGTCCTGTCCATAACGCCGGTGAGAGAGGCGCTTGCCGACTTCGGCACCGTCATGACGGAGACGCTGGATGCGCTGCTGCCGTACCCGACAGGACCGGAAAGCGGGCTTTTCGAGGCGATGCGCTATTCGGCGCTGGCCAGCGGAAAGTTTCTCCGGCCGTATCTGTTGTGCACCTCCGCGATAATGTTCGATGTGCCGGGGCGGCAGTACCTGCGAGCCGGCGCAGCGGTCGAGATGGTGCACAGCTATTCGCTGATCCATGACGATCTGCCCGCGATGGACGACGACAACATGCGGCGCGGCCGGCCCGCCTGTCACAAGGCGTTCGACGAAGCGACCGCCATCCTGGCGGGCGATGCGTTGCTGACGCTGTCGTTTGAGGTATTAGCCGGGGCCGAAACGCATCCGGATGCGCAGGTGCGCAGCGACCTAGTGGCGGCGCTAGCGGCGCGGTCGGGGGGCGCCGGCATGGTTGGCGGTCAGGTGATTGATCTGGCAAGCGAACATGCGGATGTCGATGCCGATCTGATCGCCCGGCTGGAAACTATGAAAACGGGCGCCCTCATCGCGTTTTCGACAGCAGCGGGCGGCCTGCTCGGCCAGGCCGGCGGAGATGTGGTTAAGACGCTGGAAACATTTGGTTTTGAGCTCGGTCTCGCCTTCCAGATTACCGATGATTTACTTGACGTCGAGGGCGATGAAGACGATCTTGGAAAGAAGGTTGGCAAGGATGCCGGAGCCGGGAAGGCAACTTTCGTCTCGGCGCTTGGCGTCGACGGCGCAAGACGCAGGGCCCGTCAGGTGACGGATCGGGCCCTGTCGCGGCTCGATACATTCGGCGAGCGGGCAGATGAGTTGCGCTCGGCGGCGGAATTCGTGCTAGCCAGGAGAAGCTGAACCCGGGTATCCGGCCAGCGCAGTTTAACAAAGGAGCTTCGGGGGAACGTAATGGCGCTTCAGACGCCGCTTCTCGATCAGATCAACAGTCCCAGTGACCTGAAAAATTTTGAAGCCGATCAGCTTCAGCAGATCGCGGACGAATTGCGGGCGGAAACCATCGATGCCGTCTCGGTAACGGGCGGGCATCTCGGTGCCGGCCTCGGGGTTGTCGAACTGACGGTGGCTTTGCATTACCTGTTCGATACTCCGGACGATAAGATCGTTTGGGATGTCGGCCACCAGGTGTATCCGCACAAGATCCTGACCGACCGACGCGACCGCATCCGCACACTGCGCCAAGGTGGCGGCCTGTCCGGCTTCACAAAGCGAACCGAGAGCGAATATGACCCTTTTGGAGCTGCCCATGCGTCTACGTCGATTTCGGCGGCGCTCGGGTTCGCCGTCGGCAGCGACCTAAAGGATACCGGTCATCGCGCCATAGCTGTGATTGGCGACGGCGCGATGACCGGCGGCATGGCGTATGAAGCGTTGAACAACGCCGGCGCGATGGATAACAAGCTGATAGTCATCTTGAACGACAACGACATGTCGATCGCGCCGCCCGTCGGCGCGCTGTCAGCCTATCTGTCGCGGCTGATTTCGTCCAAGTCGTACCGGTCGCTGCGTGATATTGGCCTGCACATGTCCGAAAAATTTCCGCGCCGGATGAAAAAAGCCGCCCAGAGGGCGGAAGAATATGCCCGCGGCATGCTGACCGGCGGCACGATGTTCGAGGAGCTCGGCTTCTATTACGTGGGCCCGATCGACGGCCACAACATGGACCACCTGATCCCGGTCCTGAAGAACGTGCGCGACGATGAGGCCGACGGTCCCGTGCTGGTCCACGTGGTGACACAGAAGGGTAAGGGCTATGCTCCGGCCGAGCAGGCAGCCGACAAGTATCACGGTGTCGGCAAGTTCAACGTCGTAACCGGCGCGCTCGACAAGGGCAAGGCGAACGCGCCCAGCTATACCAAGGTCTATGCTGAAAGTTTGATCAAGGAAGCCCGCGACGATGACAAGATCGTTGCGATTACGGCAGCGATGCCGTCCGGCACCGGCATCGATCTGTTCGAAAAGGAATTCCCCGACCGCACCTTCGACGTTGGTCTTGCCGAACAGCACGCGGTGACGTTTGCAGCCGGCCTGGCAGCCGACGGAATGAAACCCTTCGCAACGATCTATTCGACCTTCCTGCAACGAGCATTCGATCAGATTGTTCATGACGTCGCGCTGCAGAACCTGCCTGTGCGCTTCGCCATGGACCGCGCAGGCTATGTCGGAGCAGACGGCCAGACCCATTGCGGTGCTTATGACATCGCCTATCTCTCCTGTCTGCCCAACATGATCGTAATGGCACCGTCTGATGAGGCAGAGCTTATGCACATGGTTGCCACCGCCGCCAACATCGACGATGCGCCCATTGCATTCCGCTACCCGCGCGGCGAGGGCGTCGGCGTTGACATGCCGGAATGCGTTGAAATTCTCGCCATCGGCAAAGGCCGCATCCTGCGCGAAGGCACGAAAATTGCGCTGTTGTCCTATGGCACGCGGCTGCAGGATTGCCTCGACGCGGCGGAAGAACTGACTGCGCACGGTCTGTCCACGACGGTCGCCGATGCGCGTTTCGCCAAGCCGCTCGACCGAGATCTCGTCAAGCGGCTGGCCGCGGAGCACGAAGTTCTGTTGACCATCGAAGAGGGATCTGTTGGTGGCTTCGGATCGCAGGTAGCGCAGTTCCTCGCGATGGCGGGCGTGTTCGACGACGGACTGAAATTTCGCCCGATGGTCATGCCCGATCTCTTCCTGGACCAGGATTCCCCACGCCGGCAGGTCGAACTGGCCGGTCTCGCCAATACCGATATTGTGGCCACGGCGATGGCGGCGCTAGGTCTCGAAGCCGCGTCGTTCTCAGCTGGCGAGAGGGCCTGACCGACGGCCGCGCGCGCGCGCCCCGATGAGCTACTCGTGGAACGGGGGCTGGCGGAAGACGTCAAACAGGCACAGGCGTTGATCCTGTCCGGCAAGGTGTTTTCCGGCGAGGTGCGTATCGATAAGCCGGGCACGCCCGTTTCCACCAAAATACCGATAGAAGTTCGAGGCGCGGATCACCCGTGGGTGTCGCGCGGTGGCCTTAAACTCGATCATGCTCTCGACTGTTTCGGCATCGACGTCAGGGGTACCTCCGCCGTTGATGTGGGTTCGTCTACCGGCGGATTTACGGATGTTCTGCTGTCGCGCGGTGCGGAGCACGTCTACGCCGTCGATGTTGGCTATGGGCAGCTTCACTGGAAACTGCGTCAAGACGACCGTGTGACCGTTCTGGAACGGCAGAACGCCCGGCACCTAACGGCGGAACATATCCCGGCTCCGGTCGGCGCCGTGGTCTGCGATGCTAGCTTCACACGCCTGGAAACTGTGCTTCCATCTCCGATGGGCTTTGCCGGCCCTAGTGCCCACCTGATTGCGCTGATCAAACCGCAATTCGAGGTCGCGAAAAGCGACGTGGGGCAGGGGGGAATCGTGCGCGATCCGGCACTTCACCGGACCGCCTGCTGTCGGGTCGAAGACTGGTTGGCCGGTCTGGCAGGCTGGACGGTTCTCGGAACCGAACAGAGCCCGATCAAGGGGGCGGAGGGCAATATCGAATTCTTCATCGCCGCCCGGTTCGACGGCTGATGGAAATCCGGATCAATTCGCTCGGCGCGCGGGGCGACGGGATCGCGGAATCCGGCGAGGGAACGGTCTACGTTCCCGATGCGCTGCCCGGTGAATTGGTCCGTGTCGTAAAGACCCTGCGGCGCGGCGACGGGCAGCGCGCTGTTGTGCGGGATGTTGTCGAAGCATCGTCTGAACGGATATCGCCCGCATGCGGGCATTTCGGGACTTGCGGCGGCTGTGCCGCCCAGCACATGGGTGCCGGTCTCTACGCGGCGTGGAAAAGGGACCTGGTGAGAAATTCCCTGGCGCGGGCAGGGGTAGATGCTGAGGTTCTAACGACGGTCAGCGTGCTGCCCAGTACCAGGCGACGTGTCCGGCTTGGATTTCGGCAGATCCGGGATAGCGTCATCGTAGGCTTCCGGGAGGCTGGGTCGGACCGAATCGTCGATCTAGCTGAATGCCCCGTCGCGACGCCGCGGGTCGTCGGGGTTCTGTCCGCGCTCAGACGTTTCCTGCCACGTTTTACAAACCATGGCGAGGTCGCCGTTACGGAGACGGATAACGGGCTCGACGTCGTCGTGTTCGCAAAGGGTGAACCGGATCTCGATCTTCGTATGGATGCGCCTGCATTCTGCGACGAAGCGGGTATCTGCCGCCTGTCCTGGTCTGATGGCGACAGCCTGCCGGAACCGATCCTCGTGGCGGGTGAACCTGTGGTCAGGTTCGGTGATGTGGCGGTATCCATGCCGCTCGACAGTTTCTTGCAACCGACCGCGCCTGGTGAGGCCGCGTTGCGGGATTTCGTTATCGACGCCGTCGCTGAAAGTACCGCCGTCGCCGATCTATATGCCGGGTGCGGGGCGTTCTCATTGCCGGTCGCGGCGGCGGGAAAAACCGTTCATGCGGTCGAGGCCGTCGCGGCGCAGTGCGCAGCGGTTCAGGCAGCGGGCGACCACTGGGGCGTCACTGTGGAGACGCGCGACCTCGTCCGCCAGCCGCTTCGCCCGTCCGAGCTGATCCGGTTCGATGCGATCGTTCTCGATCCGCCGCGCGCCGGGGCAGGCCCCCAAGTGGAACAACTGGCGGCGGCGGGCGTGCCGCTAGTGGTCTATGTATCGTGCAATCCCGCAACGTTCGCCCGCGATGCGCGTGTGCTGGCTGACGCCGAGTATGCGATCGGTCCGGTCCAGCCATTCGATCAGTTCCTTTGGTCGCACCATATCGAGCTTGCGGCTGTGTTTAGAGTGCGGCAGAGCTGACGAATCTGCGTTTGGCCCGCGAGGTCATAGCGCGGCGAGTTAACTGTCTTAGAGGGATCAAAGACTTGGAGCAGCTACCGAAGGAGGCAATGCCCGACTGGGCTACACCCATCGCTGCTTCCAATCGTTTGACGCTCGTCTTTGAAATCGTCCGGCGCGATGTCCTTGATCAAATTACCGAAGAAGAAAGCGAAGCCCCCACATTTCAGAAACTCGAAGGGCGACTGCGTGCACTCGCCGTTGACGGCTAGGTTGCGAAACTGGATTACGAAGATTTGCGGAGTCGTATCTGCGAGGCCGGTTAAGTACTCAGGACCTTGTATCCTTACCTACCTGTCCCCGATGCCGCAGCAGGTGGTCGGCTAGCACGCAGGCCATCATGGCTTCACCGACCGGCACTCCGCGGATGCCGACGCAGGGATCGTGGCGGCCCCTGGTCGCAATTTCGGTATTCCTGCCTTGGCGGGTGACGGTTTTGCGGGGCGTCAGGATCGAACTAGTCGGCTTGACGGCGAAGCGGACGACAACGTCCTGCCCGGTCGAGATGCCCCCCAGTACGCCGCCCGCGGTATTGGACTGAAAATCGACGTCCTTGCCTTTCATCCGCATTTCGTCGGCATTGTCTTCGCCCGATAATGCGGCCGCGTCGAAGCCGGCGCCAATTTCCACGCCTTTGACCGCATTTATACTCATCATTGCGGCGGCCAGATCGGCGTCCAGCTTGCCGTAAATCGGCGCACCGAGACCCGCCGGTACGCCAGAGGCGACGATCTCGATCACCGCGCCGACTGACGAGCCCTGCTTTCGCACATCGTCCAGATAGGTTCCCCATTCCTTCGCGGCGGCCGCGTCGGGGCACCAGAACGGGTTCTTCGCGATGTTGGCCCAGCGCCATTTGTCGCGGTCGATCTCCATCTCGCCCATCTGCACCATGGCGCCGCGGATCTTGATCCTGCTGCCCAGGATCTTCCGGGCGACCGCACCTGCCGCAACGCGGCAGGCAGTTTCCCGCGCCGACGACCGGCCGCCACCTCGATAATCGCGGATGCCGTATTTCTTCCAGTAGGTGTAATCGGCATGGCCGGGCCGAAATTTGTCCTTGATGGCGCTGTAATCCTTCGACCGCGCATCTTGATTGCGGATCATCAGGCTAATGGCCGTACCTGTGGTTTTGCCCTCGAACACGCCCGACATGATTTCCACCGTGTCCGGTTCCTTACGCTGGGTGACGAAGCGGGAAGAGCCCGGCTTGCGCTTGTCCAGCCACGACTGGATATCGGATTCGTCCAGATTCAGGCCGGGAGGTGCGCCGTCCAGCACGCAGCCGATGGCTGGGCCGTGGCTTTCGCCCCACGTAGTCATGCGGAACAGATGCCCGAAGGTGTTGTCGGTCATTGGGTCATCCTGCGTAAGCAGATCATCTTCTAGACCGTCGATATATCGGGTGCATCGGCTGCCTTCATGCCAACCACGTGATAACCGGAATCGACATGATGCGTTTCGCCGGTCACACCTGTCGACAGGTCGGATAGCAGGTAAAGCCCGGCCCCGCCGACTTCGTCGATGCTGACGTTGCGTTTCAGCGGCGAGTTGTATTCGTTCCATTTCAGAATATAACGGAAATCGCCGATACCTGAAGCCGCCAGCGTCTTGATCGGCCCGGCGGAGATCGCATTGACGCGGATGTTGTCGCGACCCAGATCTGCCGCGAGGTATTTCACGCTGGTTTCCAGCGCGGCCTTGGCGACACCCATCACGTTGTAGTGCGGCATCACCCGCTCGGCCCCTGCATAGGTGAGCGTCAGCAGGCTACCGCCGTTCTTCATCATCGGCGCGGCGCGCTTGCAGATTGCGGTAAACGAATAACATGAAATGTTCATCGTTTTGGCGAAATTGTCGGACGAGGTATCCACATACCGGCCTTTCAGTTCGTCCTTGTCAGAATAGGCTATTGCGTGCACGACGAAATTGAGGCTGCCCCATTCTTTGCCCAGAGTTGAGAAAACATTGTCCACGCTAGCAGTGTCGGTGACATCGCAGGGCAGGACAAGCTGGGACCCAAGAGAATCTGCCAGCGGGCGGACGCGTTTTTCGAGTGCTTCCCCCTGATAGGTAAAGGCGAGATCCGCGCCGTGATCGGCGAGGGCCTTGCTAATACCCCACGCAATGGACCGGTCGTTCGCAACCCCCATCACCAACCCGCGTTTACCGTGCATCAATGCACCCGCGTCCGACATCCGAACCTCTCAATCTTACAACGCGGATCCCGCAGACGGGGCGGGACCCGCAGATTTCGGCATCCTACACAATCGGTCTGACCGGTCAATTTTGGCGAAAAGGCGGAATCGAATACTGATCGGCTCAGTTCCGGATTTTCAACATCCTGTCGGGCTGACGGCAGGCTCTCTCCTCGGTTTCTTCGGTTTTCCCGCACACTGTGACGGTCTACTGGTATTCAAGGTGGTTCTGGCCGGCGGAGGTCTGGTATGTCTTGGTTGGCGTCGACGTGCCGCGGTGGCCGTCGTCCGGGGTGGACAAGCTGGCCGACTAGCCGGTCTTGTTTTTTTCCGCTATTTCTGCGCCGTGTTCCGAATTTCCTCTTTGTCAGTATCGTCCAGCGGTTTGCTGAACTCGCTGCTAGCCCAGGTTCCCACAAGTACCCCCCCCTAGCGTAATGGTAATTATTTCATTGGTTTCGCTGCCGAACAGCGCGTCCCCGATGCCGCCCACCGCTACACCGATGAGCTCGCCACCGGTCTGTTTCGGCCCTGTCCTTCGCGACCCGCAAGCGCGAGGCTCGCGATGACGGTAATCGGTGTTGGAATTCTGGAATTCATCATGGTGACGCCCATTTCCTCTCTACCGAGGGCAACCCGTTCGGACACCGGCGGATTGCGTTGGCTCGTTTCACCCGGTATTCAACGGCCAAAAAATTGGCCACCCCTTGAGATGGGGATGCAACCGAGACACTTTGCAAAAGTTGCGGTAAAATTTGACCGACATGCAGCAAGGTGTGAATGACACGATTTTTCAGGATGATTCCATGGCGGGTGCCGACCAAGACGATCCGACAGATCTTTTCCAGTCCTGGCTGAATGAGGCGCACGACACTGAACCCAACGATCCGACCGCGATGACGTTGGCGACGGTCGATGCGGGCGGGCTCCCGTCGGCAAGGATGGTACTCCTGAAAGGGGCGGATGCGCGAGGTTTCGTCTTCTACACAAACACCGAAAGCCAGAAGGGTATCGAACTGGATGCCACGCGGCAGGCAGCCTTGGTGTTTCACTGGAAATCGCTGCGGCGGCAGGTACGCATCGTCGGCAGCACCGAGCGTGTAGACGACGCAGAAGCTGATGCCTATTTCGCCAGCCGCGCCCGCGGCAGCAAGATCGGCGCTTGGGCGTCGGATCAATCGCGCCCGCTGGAGGGCAGGTTCGAACTGGAAAAGCGCGTCGCGCGGTTTGCTGCCAAGTTTGGTACCGGCAACGTGCCGCGCCCGCCGCACTGGACCGGGTATCGCGTCGTACCTCGGGAAATGGAGTTCTGGCAAGACAAGCCGTTCCGGCTCCACGAACGCGTGGTCTACCGGCGTAAAGAGGGCGGTCCGTGGGAAACCGGACGAATATTCCCCTAGATCCTCTTTTTGTTGTTTTTCGTGCTACGATTATGTGCCGTGCGGATAGCATATCTGAATAGACGGAGATTGTGTCGGGGTGGTCCGGGCCTGCCGTATTCCAGAATACTGGCTACCGGGGCTTCGGCTGCATGGGGTTGTTATTCGACTCAATCCAGCAGGTCGCCAGCGCAGCGCAATACGCCGTTCCCGGGGCCGGCTCCGCAGACATGAGGCTTGAAGCCGGGACCAAAACCCCGCATTCTCCGCGTAGCAACAACAAGTGGTCCGACAAGGCAGGCATTCGACCAGCCAAAACCGCCCGGGAGGTAAAGATGAGTTTCAAGACTATTTTGGTTCCTGTCGGTTCGCCGGAAGCGAGCAAGTCGACCCTGAATGCGGCATTGTTGATCGCAAAACGCTGGAATTCGCATCTCGAAATACTTCACGTGCGAGCCGATCCGCGCGGGCTGGTTCCCTATACCGGAGAAGGCATGGATGGATCCATGATCGAGGAGATCATTAACGTGACCGAGCGGGAGGGCGAGGACCGGGCGACCCAGACTAAAGCGATGTTCGAGGCGTTCTGCGCGGAGCACAGCCTGAAGGTTTCGCATAAGCCGTCACCCGATGCGGGTGTGACCGTGTCCTGGCGCGAGGAAGCCGGGCGCGAAGACGAGATCGTTGCCCTGCATGGTCGTCTCTACGATCTTATCGTCGTTGGCCGGCCCGTCACGGATGCGCCCTTGCCGTCGCCCATCACGCTGGAAGCGGCGCTGCACGATACCGGCCGGCCCATCCTGGTCGCCCCGCCGCAGGCACCGTCGGATACGGGTGCGCATATTGCGATTGCCTGGGAAGCCAGCCCGGAGGCCGCGCGGACTATCGCCGTTTCGATTCAGGCGCTGACGGAGGCTGAGAAGGTCACGATCTTGGCACCGAAACTGCCCCAGCCGCTGCCGCTTGAACCCGCTGATCTGGTGGCGCGGTTGCTCTGGCACGGCGTCAATGCAGACATCCATGAATTCGACACGCAGGCTAGCGATCTCGGCGCGGCATTCCTTGCACATTCCGCCGCCGTTGGTGCCGATATGTTGGTAAAAGGCGCCTATTCGCAAAGCAGACTGCGACAGATGGTGTTGGGCGGACGGACGCGCCACATTCTCAACCATACGACTGTTCCGACCCTTCTGGCGAAGTGACGGACCCAGTGGAACCGCTGAATGACGGATAAAACCCGGACACTGATTCTAACTGGCGCAAGCCGCGGGATCGGCCACGCAACGGTTCGCCGGTTCAGCGAGGCGGGCTGGCGCATCATTACCTGTTCCCGCGACGACGTGCCCGAGGCATGCCGGCTCGATCCCAACTGGGCGCACCACATCCCAACCGATCTTGGAGATGCTGCCGATCTTGAGGCCTTTATCGATAAGGCCAACGAACATATCGGTGACGGCGGGCTGGCCGCGCTGGTGAATAATGCCGCGGTATCGCCTAAGACGCCCTACAAAGAACGGCTTGGCTGCCTTAACGGCGACGAAGAGGCCTGGCGCGAAGTATTCGAGCTGAACTTTTTCGTGCCGTTGAAGCTGTGTCGCGGGCTTGCAGCTGCCCTGCACCGCGGCAAGGGCGCAGTTGTGAACATCACCTCCATCGCTGGGCATCAGGCGCACCCGTTCGCGGGTTCTGCCTACTCGGTATCGAAGGCCGCCCTTTCGTCGCTAACTCGTGAGCTGGCCGTAGAATTCGCCGAGCTCGACGTCCGCGTCAATGCGGTCGCCCCCGGGGAGATCGAGACCGAGATGATCGGGCCGGAATACGAATCCCTGATCCCGCGGATACCGCTGAACCGAATGGGAACGCCGACCGAAGTGGCCGGTACCGTGTTCCAGCTTTGCACGCCCGATTTTGGCTATGTCACCGGGACGGAAGTTTTCGTCACCGGCGGCCAGCACCTGCTCTAGCCGACCGGTATTTCGTTCAGCATCGAGCCAATCTAGCCTGCCGATGGTGAGGCCGTCCGTATCATCTATGTGGAAGGACTGACCACCGGGTTGGCGGCGTTAATGATTGACCCGCCTGACTGGTAGGACTGGGATGAAAGACAACTGGAGACTGGCCGTCTGGTGGCCCGTGGCTGTAACGATGTCATCCTAGGATGGGCCGCACTGGCGCAAGTACCCGACACCTGAGGTGCTGCTAGGGTCGCTGAGGTTAGCGTCTATGATTCTGAAATGGCGCAGCGCCTAGGGATCGGGCTGGCGCTGCTATATCGGCTGTTCGTGGTGACCGAGGCAGAGGGTTACTGGACGCTCAGGTGAAGATGATGACCGAAAACGCCGCGAGCTTTACACCGCATGCAAAAGCTGGCTTTAAAAAGTCGGTGCCCGCGAACAGCATGTCGTTTAGGCAGGCCGATCGTTTACCCTTCCGGCGCTGCGCCGTGATGATAGAAGATCGGAGCGAAGGTTTTGACCTTTGCGCCTTACTCGCCCAACGCCGAGCCGACGATCAGGTTATACTGCACGCCTTTCCGGTAGAAATGGGGGTAATTCCTCGGCGGTGACGTGATCGAAAGGCCGCTCAGTTTACTCTTGCTCGACCGGCAGTCCCATGCAGGTCTGAATACCTCTCCGCTGAGGTCGCTGGCCCGATACGCGGATGGGGCCAGACGTTGACGCCCTTGCCTCTCCCGCATACTAGCAGCCCCACACTATCAAAAAACACGGAGGATCCTACGTCCCAACTTCCCGGCGTTTGGCGAACGGCATTACTCGCCGGACCTTGAAATCACCGAGGATTGCTGACCCGTGGCTCGGCAACGATGTCTATTGCGGAAATTCTTTTCATACCGGGGGAGACTTAGACACGGCCTCGCAGCGCCCGAAGCCAGCTCAGCCGATGTTCAACCAGTCCGATATCGTGTGTCAGCCAGTCCTGGAAGAATTTCTCGTCCGCCCCGGGGTCGTGCAGATCGCTTAACCGGGCGAGCTCAAGCTCACAGGCGTCTATCAGAAGATCGACCTGATCGCGCCTTTCGCCCGCTTCCAGCATTGGTAAGAAACGCATCTTCAGTGCGATGACCAGTTTAGACATGTCAGTAAGGGGCGGCCGCACTGAAGCTTTCAGGAGGATGAGGAGCTCCGCTCGTCCTTGTTCCGTCAATGTCAGAACGGCGATCGAGTCGTCGCCATTAGCGTGGACTAGGCCTTCATAGCGCAGCAATTCGATCGATGGGCCCGTTAGTTCAAGCGAAGGTCCGGCGATACGGCCGACGAACTGGCGAACCGCATTGGCGAGATCCGCATACACCAGTGGCCCCTCGGACAGTAATCCGAGTGCCGCCAGTCTGATCGTTTCTTTCGGTAAGAGCGAATTGTCGCTAAACACGTCCCATCCCTTTCGTCCCTGCAACGCTTTTTAAAAAACGATTAATTTATATATTAAGCAGCTGCCTGGATTGCAAGACGACCCCATATTTCCTGCAGGGAATTAACCAAATGGGCCATATCGTCGTCGCTGTGCAACGGACCCGGTGTCAAACGTAGGCGTTCCGTACCCTTGGGCACGGTTGGATAGTTAATGGGCTGCACGTAAATTTGATGCCGGTCCATCAGCTCGTCCGTGACCTGCTTGCACAGCACCGGGTCGCCAACCAGAACCGGCACGATGTGCGACTCCGACTCCATGACGGGCAGATCCGCGTCCCGCAACAGCTGTTTCAGAGTTGCAGCGCGTTCCTGCTGCTGTTCCCGTTCGACGCTGCTGGTTTTCAGATGGCGCACGCTTGCAAGCGCGCCGGCGGCGACCGCCGGTGGCAGGGCCGTTGTGAAAATAAAGCCCGAAGCATAGGAGCGGATGAAATCGATCATGGCCGCCGAACCAGCGATATACCCCCCAATGACGCCAAACGCCTTGGCCAGTGTGCCCTGGATTACAGTGATCCGGTCCATCGCGCCGTCGCGTTCGGCAACGCCCGCGCCGCGGGGGCCGTACATTCCGACTGCATGGACTTCGTCGAGGTATGTCATCGCATTATAATTATCGGCGAGATCGCAAATTGCGTTTATTGGCGAAATATCCCCGTCCATCGAATAGACGGACTCGAACACGATCACCTTCGGCCGGTTGATGTCGATAGCCTGCAGCTTGCGTTCCAGATCTTCAAGATCGTTGTGCGCGAACACCGCCTTCTCGGTTAAACTGTGTCGAATCCCTGCGATCATCGATGCATGATTTTCGGCGTCGGAAACCAGCACGCAGTCGGGTATTTGCGCTCCGATGGTCGACAGCGCGGCTTCGTTAGCCACGTACCCGGACGTAAAAACAAGCGCGGCTTCGGTGCCGTGGAGATCGGCAAGTTCTTGCTCCAGAAGAACGTGGTAGTGGGTCGTGCCGGAGATGTTCCGCGTGCCACCTGCGCCTGCCCCCACCTTGTCGATGGCTTCCTTCATCGCAGAGCGGACTATTTCGTTCTGTCCCATGCCGAGATAGTCGTTGGAACACCAGACCGTCACGTCTTCCGTGCCGCTGCCGGTGTGGCTCGTCGCTTTGGGAAACGCGCCTACCTGCCGCTCCAGATCCGCAAAAACGCGGTAGCGACCTTCAACTCTGAGATCGGAAATCCGGTCAGCAAAAAACTGTTCGTAGTTCATAGACGTCACTTTCCACGGACTTTTAGTCGGTAGTTTGTATTTGTTAGCAGCATTCCACCCGAGCTGCTTGAACAATAGTAAAAGAAACCCTGAATGCAAACAGGTCAGGGGCGTCCTCATCCAATATTCGGCGGTTTGGGCGAAAATGTCGCGGGCGAAGGCGTAGATCGGGATCAATTCCCGGTGAACGCCCCCGCGGCCGCAGCTTTCTCAGTTTCCGAAAGCGCGTACGCAAACCTGTCGAACATCGCATCGATTTCCGCATCCGATATGATCAGCGGCGGCGAAAACGCGACCCGGTCGCCCATGGCGCGAACGATCAGCCCGTGTTCCTGTGCCCGGGCGGCAAGCCAGGGGCCGACAGTGCCTGCCGGTTCGAACATCGCTTTAGTTTCCTTGCTTGCGACCAACTCCACCGCGCCGACAAGCCCGAGCCCCATGGTTTCGCCGACAAGGGGGCTACCGGCGAAGTCGTGCAAGCGGCTCAAGAACCGCCCGCTGCGCGCCTTCACCGTAGCGACAAGGTTCATTTCCTCGTAGATGTTCAGGGTTTCCAGCGCGACCGCCGCGGGGACCGGATGACCCGAATAGGTATAACCGTGCCCGAAAACACCGACCTCGGCGGTTTTCGGTGCAATAGCGTTGAACACATGGTCATTCACCATGACTGCTGAAATCGGCATGTAGCCCGATGTCAGTGCCTTGGCGCAGGTCAGGATATCGGGTCTGAGTCCCAAAGTATGGCTGCCCCACATTTCACCCGTGCGGCCAAATCCGCAGATCACCTCGTCGGCGATGAGGAGGACGTCGTGTTTTTTCAGCACCGCCTGGATCTTTTCGAAATACGATTTTGGGGGCACGATCACACCGCCCGCGCCCATGACCGGCTCGGCGAAAAAGCCAGCGACGGTCTCCGGCCCCTCGGCTTCGATCAGCCGGTCCAGGTTGTCGGCGCAGCGGGTCGCGAATTCCTCCTCAGTTTCGCCGTCTTCGCCATTCCGGTAGTGGTGCGGCATATCAGTATGCAGGAAGCCGTCCAGCGGAAGGTCGAACGCGGTATGATTGACAGGGACGCCGGTGATACTGGCGGCGGCGACCGTAACCCCGTGATAGGCTTTGAACCGGCTGATGATCTTCTTCTTTTTCGGCCTGCCAAGCGCGTTGTTCAGATACCAGATCATCTTGACGACGGTGTCGGCCGCTTCCGAGCCGGAATTGCAGAAAAACACTTTGGCCATTGGGACCGGGGCCAGTGCAAGTAACCGTTCCGCCAGTTCAATCTGCGGCGGGTGACTTTTCTGGCTGAAGCCGTGATAGAAGGGCAGCTCACGCATCTGCCGGGCAGCGGCTTCTGCGAGGCGGTGTTCGCCGAATCCCAGAGACGTGCACCAAAGACCCGACATACCTTCGATGTATTTCTCGCCGTCCTCGTCCCAAACGTAGACCCCGGCGCCGCGCGTGACGACCAGCGGTCCGTCCGTGCGGTTGGCGACGGCATTGGTATACGGATGGAATACTGCATCCGCATCGCGACGGCTGAGCGAATTTGCACCGGCGGAGCCGGGCCCATTGCTGGTTACTTTGGGGGCGTTCATGGCGGACCTCCGTCAGCGGCAGTCCGCAAAGTATATCATCCGCCGGTGACGCTCATATGTCTTGAGACGGCAGGAGCCGCGCGGCGGCGATCGATTATGAAATCATGGCCCTTGGGCTTGCGGGCGATGGCGTCATCGATAGCCTGCATCATCAGCTTGTCGTCACCGTTACGCAGTGGCGCCCGCAGGTCGGCGGCGTCTTCCTGACCCAGGCACATGAACAGCGTGCCTGTGCAGGTCAGTCGTACCCGGTTGCAGTCTTCGCAGAAATTATGGGTCATCGGGGTGATAAAGCCGATCCGGCCTCCGGTTTCGTCAACCCGGACATATCGGGCGGGTCCGCCGGTCGTGTCGTCAATATCCGTCAGCGTCCAGCGCTTTTTCAGTTCGGCGCGGACCATCGACAGGGGCCAGTACTGATCGAGCCGCATGTCGCCGCCGATCTCACCCATCGGCATGACTTCGATAAATGTCAGATCAAACCCGCGATCGCCGCACCACGCGACCATGTCATGGATTTCATCGTCGTTGACATCCTTCAACACTACCGCGTTAATCTTGATGCGATGACCGGCATCGGCGGCGGCATCCACCCCGCCCAGAACCTTGTCCAGCTTGCCCCATCGGGTAATCTTCTCGAACTTTACCGGATCGAGCGTATCGATCGACACGTTGATGCGGCGCACGCCTGCATTAAACAGTCCCTGAGCATGGCGTTCAAGTTGGCTGGCATTGGTCGTCAGGGTAAGTTCTTCGAGCGAGCCGGTGTCGAGATGGCGGCCCAGACGTTCGAAAAGCCACATGATATCGCGGCGAACCAGCGGTTCTCCTCCAGATATCCGCAGCTTGCGGACGCCGCGGGTCACGAATGCGCTGCACAGGCGGTCCAGTTCTTCTAAGCTGAGCACGTCCGCCTTGGGCAGGAACGTCATGTTCTCGGCCATGCAGTAAATGCAACGGAAATCGCAGCGGTCGGTGACCGAGACCCGTAAATAGCTTACCTGCCGATCGTATGGGTCTATCAGCGGTTTTTCCGCGATTTTAAGGTCTGTGGTCATCCGTTTGAGCGTCCCGTACCGGGTTTTCGTTCAAAAGCGTTATTCACGAACGACTATAACGCTTTTGAACGAAAAGAAAAGTCACGGGCCGATAGGCTCAATGCGTCAGGTCAGGCGGAGTGGGTCTCGAACAATCGCAGCGTAAAGCGCGAACCGTGCCCCTGAAAAATGTCAACGAAGACGTCTCCGCCAATCATGCGGGCAAGCTGGCGCGAAATCATCATGCCGAGTGCATTCCTTCGCGCGAGTAGGAAACCCCTCGTCTCGCTGCTCCCTACAGCATCGAATCGAAACTGATGGCCGCTCAGGATCCGAAGTCGACGGTCAAGTCCCCGATGCCAACCCGTGATTGTGTGACCGCGCCGGCCGTCACTTCCGAACCTCACTTTTGTGCATCCGGGGTAATGCGGGCTTCACCAAGCGGACAGTCACACACCCGGACGGCTTTCAACGCATAATCTCATTGGATGCAACTTCATTGTATGAAACCCTGAACCGGATCATACTCCGCCGATGACCGTTAAGAATGTCTCTTTGGTTCGTCCGGATCCAACGAACCCCTGTCTTACAGAGCGGGTCTCAGGCACTGATCAGAACGGGCAGCCTGTCGATACCTTGGTACCGGTGGAGAGTCCCCTGGCGTTGTATTTGAACAGCCGGGAAATCGTGACCCTGATGACTGTGGGCGACTATCCAGAGTATCTGGCGGTGGGATATCTGCTCAACCAGAACATGCTGCGCCCGGACGATGTCGTTACCGGTATCGACTACGATGAAATGGCAGAAGCGGTGGTCGTCCGCACCGAGCAGGAAACCGATTTCGAGGAAAAGCTGGCGAAGCAAACGCGGACGTCGGGTTGTGCGCTCGGCACGGTGTTCGGGGACATCATGGAGACCTTCGAGGATAAAATCCTCGATCCCGACGCGAAAATACACACGTCATGGCTTTACGCGCTGACTGCCGCAATCAACACTACCCCCAGCCTGTATCTGGAAGCCGGTGCGATCCACGGCTGCGTGCTGTGCGAACAGGACCGGCCGCTGATTTACATGGAGGACGTGGGGCGGCACAACGCTGTCGATAAAATCGCAGGCTATATGTACCTGAATGACATCCCGGTTGCCGGTAAGATGTTCTACACGACCGGAAGATTGACCAGCGAAATGGTGATCAAGTCAGTACAGATGCAGATTCCGATCCTTATTTCACGCTCCGGATTTACGGCCTGGGGGGTCGGGTTGGCGCGCCAGGCAGGATTAACACTGATCGGCCGCGCGCGCGGGAAGCGCTTCATGGCCTTGTCTGGCGAGGAGCGTATCGTCTATGACATAGATCCCGATGTCGCCGCCGAGGAGCCGGACCGACATCACCGAAAAGCGGCTTTGGCCGACACGTGACTGTAACGCTCGAATGGCAGGGGCCCGTCGGCGCTGACCGTATCCCGAACGATCCGCTGATCTTCGAGAACCTCTGCCAGGCAGGAGTATATCTTCGCATAAAATCTTATGCCGGTGGGCGCATCGTCGCCTATGCCGGGCAATCGGTATCATTGCTGGCGCGCTTTGATCAGCACCTTTCCACGATGCTGGGGTTGGCATCGCCGTTGCGGGACGAGATAGGGGGTGAAGTCTTCACCGGCGATGCCGCCGCCCGGCTGGAAGCCTATGGCGATCTGAACCGCGTGACCGCGCTGGCGGCGGCAGACGTGCGTCGCGTGCGGTTTCTGTATGCCCTTTGCGACGACTATTTCCATACCGAACATATGAACCTTGCGGAGGGCCTGCTGCAGCGGCGGATTGTGCAACGGATCGCCGATGTCGAAAACGCCGTGTTGGCGCCAGGAGTAATACCGAACGACGTGCCCGACCGATGGACAAACGATTTCAGCGCGCTTGAAGACGCGGACCGGGATCTGCTGTATAAACTGCTGGGGGACGACGCCATGACCCTAGACATGCTGCCTGACAATGCCGTCTGAGCCTGATATCTGCGGCTTGCTTCTGGCCGGAGGACAGTCCCGCCGCATGGGCGGCGGCGATAAATGTCTGTTACCGTTGGGCGGACGGACGCTCCTGCAATGTATGATCGACGCAGCGCGGCCGCAGGTCGGAGCGCTGGTCTTGAATACCAACAGCGACCCCGATTTGTTCACTGCATACCGGCTTCCAATTAAGCCGGACGTCATTGATGGCCATGCCGGTCCATTGGCCGGCGTGCTTACGGGTCTGGAGTGGGCGGCGGAATGCGCACCGGAGTCTTCCTGGGTTGCCAGCTTCGCTTGCGATGCGCCATTAATTCCACCGGACCTGGTATCCGGGCTGCGGCAGGCCATCGAGGCGGCGGATGCCGATATGGCCTGCGCGGCGTCGGGCGGGCGGCATCACCCTGTGTTCGCGCTTTGGCCGGTCCGGTTAGCTGCTGACCTGCGGGAGGCCGTTACGCGAGAAGGTCTGCGCAAGGTCGACGACTGGACATCCCGCTACGCGCAGGTGCGGGTTGAATTTTCTGCTGTGCCGAACGATCCGTTTTTCAATATCAATCGGCCGGAGGACCTGGCAACAGCGGAGACCTTGCTGACGCGCCGTTCCGGTGGTGAAGTGTCGGGATGAGCCCACCCGTTCCCGCTCCGCGTCTGCGCATCCTGCTCGGCCGGGAGATCGCCATCGGTCCCGGCAAGGCGGAATTGTTGCGCCTGATCGAGGAAATGGGATCGATTTCGGCCGCCGCGCGCGAGATGGGCATGTCCTATCGTCGGGCGTGGACGCTGGTCGAAACAATGAACGGCGCCTTTCGCGAGCCCGTGGTGGAGGCGGCGATCGGCGGTCGCGGCGGCGGCGGCGCCCAGGTGACGGATTTCGGCCGCGAGGCGCTGAACCGCTATCGTGCGATGGAAGAAAAGGCCGTCAGCAGCGTGACTGCGGAGATGGACGCGTTTTCGGAGCTGCTCGACTCCGATTTCGCGGGGTCGGATGAATGAAAATGAGTTGCTAGCTCAGATGCCCGCCGACAATTCCTGCCAGTAGAAGCCATCCGAACAATCGGTTCGACTTGAACTTAGCGAGGCAGTCTTTGGGTGAATCGAGGTCGACGTCGACGACCTGCCATACCAGCTGTACTGTCCCGGCGGCAAGGCCCACCCAGAAGACCCAGCCCAGCCCGGCGCCGAATCCGGCGATGCCGAACAGTGCGACGGCGATCAGATAGAAAGCGACGAGCCAGGGTTTTGATGCCAGCAGACCCAGTGCGCGGGCTGAAGATTTAACACCCGCGGCGGTATCGTCGGTCCGGTCCTGGTGGGCGTAGATGGTGTCGTACCCCAGAGTCCAGAAAATACCTCCGGCGTAAAGGACGAACGCAGGCCAATTTACGTCTGCGGTCACGGCTGCCCATCCGAGCAGCACTCCCCAGTTGAACGCTAGGCCGAGCACGAACTGTGGCCAAAACGTTACCCGCTTGGCGAGCGGATACAACGCCACCAGCGAGAGCGATGCGAGGCCTGTCCATATTGCGAAGGAATTGAATGAGAAGAGAATGGCAGCGCTTATGGCAAGCTGCATCGCGAACCAGATCATCGCCTGGCGCACGGTTACCTCGCCTGCCGGGAGCGGGCGGTCGCGGGTGCGGGCGACCTGGGCGTCGAAATCGCGATCGAGGATATCGTTCCAGGTGCAGCCGCCGCCTCGCATCAGCAGCGCGCCGAGTCCGAACAGGACGAACAGGTGCCAGTGCGCCGGGCCGATCGAAGCCATCGCGATCGCCCACCAGCACGGAAAAAGCAGCAGCCATGTCCCGATCGGCCGATCGAAGCGTGACAGCCGGATAAATGGGTGAATCCGGCGCGGCATCAGCCGGTCCACCCAGCCGCCACGCGGAATGTCGCTGGGAGAGGGAGTCGTCATGGAAATCTTTATAGCACAGTCAGGGCCCGGCCGGATTGCCGCGTGCGCTGCGAGACGCAGCTGCCGGATTCGTCCAATCTGTGCCAGTATCCGCGGCATGAACATGCACCGGAACCCCGCCAATACCGACCATCGTGCGCGTATTCGCCTATTCGTTGAATACGACCTCGAACACCATCACGCTGTGCCAGCGACGCCGAACCAGCATTCCTACCTGCGTAAGGTCATGCGCCGGAGGGACGGCGAGATGGTAGCACTATTCAACGGCCGCCATGGCGAGTGGCTGGCCCGCATAGCCTACGAAGGCAAATCGCGTTGCATGATGATCGTCGAACAGCATCTCCGGCCGCAGCGTGTGCCGCCCGATGTGTGGCTGCTGTTTGCACCGGTGAAGGCGACGCCGATGAACAACATCGCCCGCATGTCGACCGAGCTTGGCGTCGGGCGCATTTGTCCTGTGCTGACTGAGCATACCGATGTGACGCGGACCAATACTGCGCGCTTGCGATCGAACGCCGTCGAGGCGGCGGAACAATCCACCCGGCTGAACGTGCCGATCGTCGACGAACCCGCGCCGTTGGCAGAAATGCTGGAAGATTGGGATCCCGCGCGCCGCATCATCCTATGTGCCGAGGCGGGCCAGGCCGTGGCGATACCCGATGCGCTGTCCGAACTCGAGCCCGGCGGGGCGTGGGCCGTGATGACCGGACCGGAAGGCGGATTCAGCCATTCCGAACTTGACGGACTCGCGAAACTGCCTTTTGTTACCCCGGTTCGTTTGGGGCCGCGAATTCTCCGGGCGGATACGGCGGTGGCGGCGGTGCTGGTGTGCTGGCAAAACCATCTCGGCGACTGGTCCGATTAGGACGCGGACGTTGCGGCATGGGCCGGCTTTCGTTCCGGGGATTCACAAGTCTGTACCGGTCAGCGCATTGAATAATTAACGGGCGAACGCGTATGGCCGCACCACCGGCAGGTAAATCCGAACCGATTACCGACTATCGGCAGCTGGTCGAGTATCTTGAAGAAGGCAACAAGCCGCGCGATGCGTGGCGGATCGGCACCGAACACGAAAAGTTCGTCTTCAAGCTCGATACCCTGGAACCTGTTCCTTACGAAGGCGACTGGGGCATCGGCCGGTTCCTCGAGGGACTGGTGCGGTTCGGCTGGGAACCCGTGATGGAAAACGGAAATCCCATCGCGCTGACCATTAACGATTGCAATATTTCGCTAGAACCGGGTGGGCAGCTTGAACTGTCCGGCGCGCCGTTGAAAAACATTCATCAGACCTGTGACGAGGTGCACACACATCTGGCTCAGGTGAAGGAAATCGCGGGTGAACTTGGCGTCGGCATGCTGGGAGCAGGGTTCATCCCCAAATGGAAACGCGAAGATATCTCGTGGATGCCCAAGGGGCGTTACGAGATCATGCGCGAATACATGCCAAAAAAGGGTAATCTCGGCCTCGACATGATGCTCCGCTCCTGCACGGTGCAGGTGAACCTGGATTTCGAATCCGAAGCCGACATGGTGGAGAAGTTCCGCGCGTCGCTGGCGCTGCAACCGGTGGCGACGGCGCTGTTCGCGAATTCGCCCTTCGTCGACGGCGTGCCCAGCGGCTATCAGTCCTATCGCAGCCATCTGTGGGAAGATACCGATCCGGATCGTTGCGGTATCCTGCCGTTCGTCTTCGAAGACGGAATGGGGTTCGAGCGGTACGTCGAATACGCGCTCGATGTCCCTATGTATTTTGTTTACCGCGACGGCGAATACGTCGATGTGTCTGGACAATCTTTCCGAGATTTCCTGGACGGGAAACTGCCGGGGCGGCCTGGCGAGACGCCCACGATGAGCGACTGGTCCGATCATCTGACGACCATTTTTCCTGAGGTCCGGCTTAAGAAATTTCTGGAAATGCGTGGTGCCGACGGCGGACCCTGGCGGTGGCTCTGCGCGCTGCCGGCCTTGTGGGTCGGTCTGCTTTATGACGCCGATTGCCAGTCGGCCGCATGGGATTTGGCGAAGGACTGGACGCTGGAAGAACACAATTTTCTGCGCGCCGAGGTGCCACGGCGCGGGTTGCGCACGAAATTCCGCGACGGCACCGTGCAGGATCTTGCGCTTCGTGTGCTCGAAATTGCGGAAGCCGGGCTAAAACGACGGGCAATCTTCGACAAAACCGGCGACGACGAGTCAGGGTTTCTGAACACCCTACGGGAAATTGCCGAGCGCGGTTACCCTGCCTCCGAAAAGCTGCTGACTCTTTACGAAACTGAGTGGCAAAAGAGTGTCGACCCAATCTATCGAGAATTCGCTTATTGATCTGGTCGCGCCCCAGGCGGCAATTGCCGTCGTGTTTACCTGCGCGCATGCCGCTGCCCAGCAAGAGCCCACACCGCTCTCGAGGAAAATGGTGCCGACAGGTTCTCTCGCCGGGGGGGTGCTAAAAATAGAAAATCTGATAGGCACGCGTATCCGCGAAGAGCTCAAACGCCTTGGTCTGCCGCCACAGTCGAAACTCGACACGACAAGCGAAACGGTGCTGCCGGAGAAGCTGCCCGGCTGTCGGAAACGGTGATGTCCGGACTCGACCAGAACTGGAAAGGTTTTGCATCGCGAGAAGGATATATTCGGTCGCGCAGCGGTGGGTTGAATGCCGGACAGCGCGGCGCGGAACGTCATGTATGGCGGGATCAGCGTTTCTACCCCAGGTTCAAAGCTGCCGACCGGAAAAGCGACGGGCTCGACCAACGAGATAGACGGGATTAGAGGGCGGCGGTTATGAGACCGGCCGGTTAGGCGGCGGTACCGCCGATCGTCAGGTTTTCGACCATCAGCGTCGGCTGTCCGACCCCGACGGGTACGCCCTGGCCGTCCTTGCCGCATGTACCGACCCCGGGATCGAGCTTCATGTCGTTGCCAATCATCTTAACGCGGGTCAGCACATCCGGACCGTTGCCGATGATAGTCGCCCCTTTTACCGGCGCGCCAATCTTGCCGTCTTCGATCAGATAGGCCTCCGAGGCGGAGAACACGAATTTCCCCGACGTAATATCGACCTGCCCGCCGCCGAAGTTCACTGCGTACAGACCGTTCCGAACTGACCCCAGAATTTCTTCCGGATCGTGATCGCCCGAGAGCATATAGGTATTGGTCATCCGCGGCATCGGTGCGTGGGCGAAGCTCTCGCGCCGTCCGTTGCCTGTTGGCGAGACACCCATCAGCCGAGCGTTGAGTCGATCCTGCATGTACCCGGTCAGAATGCCGTCTTCAATAAGGACGGTTTTGGACGTAGGTGTTCCCTCGTCGTCAATAGACAAAGAGCCGCGGCGGTCGGTGATGGTGCCGTCATCGACAACAGTAACGCCGGGCGCCGCGATGCGTTCGCCCATCAGTCCGGCGAACGCGCTGGTTTTTTTGCGATTGAAATCACCTTCTAGGCCATGGCCGATGGCTTCGTGCAGCAGGATTCCCGGCCAACCGGGGCCGAGCACAACGTCCATTGCGCCTGCGGGTGCGGGTACCGAGTTAAGGTTTACCTGTGCCTGGCGGAAAGCTTCGTTGATTTGCGCCTGCCAGGCATCCGGTTCGATATACGCTGCGTAACCGGTTCGCCCTCCAGTTCCATGGCTGCCGGCTTCCATGCGGTCGCCGTCGGCACAGACTATGGATACGTTGACGCGGACAAGCGGGCGGATATCATCGCGGCGTTCCCCATCCGCGCGAAGGACCTGGACGGCCTGCCATTCGCCCGATATCGATGCCGAGAACTGCGCCACGCTGTCGTCCATTGATCGCGCATAGTCGTTCATGTCTTCCAGAAGTTTGACCTTTGCGGCGAAGTCGAACTCGCCGAGGGGATTGGTGTCCGTGTAAAGGTTGGCGTTGGTCGCCCGGGGCGTGACGTCTGACATTCCGACTTGTCCCGTGCGCACAGCGCGAACTGTTTTGCCGGCGCGGGAAATGGCAGCCTCCGACAGCTCCGACGCATGGGCATAGCCTGTCGCCTCGCCCGAAACGCTTCGCAGCCCGAAGCCTTGCGTGGTGTCGAAAGACGCGCTTTTCAGACGGCCGTCGTCGAATGAAAGGCCTTCCGATTGACAGTACTCCAGGAACAGTTCGCCATCGTCTGCTCCGTTAAGCGAGTCCGATACGATGGACTCGATTCGCCCCAGGTCCATACCGGCCCGCTCGAAGAAGAGGTTGTCCGTGCTTTCGATGTCGCTCATGATTTTTTTCCACAGATAAATTCCACTCCAATATGGAATGTTCCGGGTCCATCGTCACCTTTTTCCTGATCTGTCGCTAAACCGCGAAAAACAGAGGTAAATATGCGACATTACGTCGCGAATTTTCATACGA
>TARA_B100000674_G_scaffold203117_2_pt1 | contig 30652 bp, 31 predicted proteins | sample TARA_B100000674 | Tara Oceans TARA_B100000674 (sample SAMEA2622759) | marine metagenome | biome: marine biome (ENVO:00000447); feature: surface water layer (ENVO:00002042); material: "saline water (ENVO:00002010), including plankton (ENVO:xxxxxxxx)" | depth 5 m | reverse complement strand
GATTACAAATCAGCCGCTCTGGCCAACTGAGCTACAATGGCAATTTTTCAAAAAGCGCTTTGAATACAGCTTGTCAATATAAATAGGATTTTTTAAAATAAAAAAATATTTTTTATTATTTTTTAGCACGATTTTAATTTTATTTATTTATTTAAGCTTAATCTTTGGCTAGAAGAACTAATTTTTTAATTAAATTTTGAAATGAAAGTCCTATTGATGCAGCGCTTTTTGGGAAAAGACTTTTATCTGTCATACCTGGATATGTATTAAGCTCTAAAAAATATGGGTCGTTATCAGAATTTAAAATAAAATCTATACGACTGTAATGACGACAATTCATCTTTAAAAAAATTTCTTCAGAGATTCTAAGTATTTCTTTATAAACATCATTATTAATATTCGCGGGCACAATATAATCCGTATCCAAGGAAATATACTTGCTGTTATAGTCATAAACTTTGCTTCCTGGTATGATCTCAACTATTGGAAGAGCTTCACCATCAAGAACTGGCACAGTTATTTCTCTACCATTTATTTTTTCTTCAGCCAACAATCCATTTTTGTGTTCTTTGTTTTTCTTAAAGGCCATTTCAAGGTCTTTTTGATTAAAAATTTCATAAAAACCAACAGATGACCCTTCATTATTTGGCTTCACAATGAAAGGAACATCAAATTCATTAAAAGCTGAACTGTCGTAAATTATTTTTCCGTGAGGAACCTGACAATTTAATGAACTAACTATTTTTTTGCTGGCAAATTTATCAATAGCTAGATTACATGAATAAGAACCTGATCCAATAAATTTAATTTCCTCTTTCTCAAAAAACAACTGAATCGAACCATCCTCGCCGTATCCTCCATGCAAACAATTAAAAACAATATCGCCTTTTTTATAATGATCTTTAACAATTTTATAATCATCATTTAGCATTAGCATTTTAGAATTAAACAATCCATCCAATGCACTATGAACAGCAATGCCTGTTTTTATTGAAACTTCTTTTTCGGAAGAATTACCACCATATATTATCAATATATTCATGTTATGATTTTCACTATTTCTAAAAATTACATTAGTAAGTTATAAAGTAAATTAACTAGATTTACAATTATGAAGAATATAAAATACTTTTTATTAATTATTTTTTTATCCCTCTGCTTATGTGATCAAAAAAAATCTAACCTAGATTCCCTTACAATTAATTTTGGAAGTATGGAGTCTGAAAAAGAAATAGAAAACAATAATTTTTATCATTTAATAAAAAGAGACTCAGATTTATTCAATTATGAAATATCGTTCGGCAAAATTTTTCCAATAAAAGGGAACATAATTCATTTCAAACCTGGGAATTCAATTTCTCTACTTATCAACACCCCTTACAAAACTCCTGAAATATATAATCGATTTATGTTTGATATATCTTCTGAAATTTCATTTATGAAAATGGCAAATAAGCCCGCGCCTTTCAAAAATAGTTTTAGTGCAGTTTCTTTTCATATAATTTTAAAAAATAAACAAAAATCCTTCAATTTATTATACGGATTAGGTTTTGCTCAACATTTTAACTCAACAATAAATGTTGTTGTTCCCTCATTGAAATTAAGAACAGAATATAAAATAAATATGCTAAACTGGTACTTATTTTTAACAAATAATGAGTTTTTAGATACTAACAGTAAAACTTTAGATTTTTTTCAAAAATTGCACCTATTGATAGGGGCTGAACCTCAGCTTACATTTGGCTTACCTATAAAAGGCCTTACAAATGACCCTATTATGATTGCAAACATATATTTTAGAATAAATTTATTTGATCTTTAATTGATGGAGCTAATCCACGAATCCACATATTCCTTCAATTCAACTGAAGGCCTGTAACCTAATTTCTCAATAGCAAAAGAAATATCTGCAAGTGTTTCCTTTGCCTCTCCAGGTCTTTTAGGAATATACTTAGTAGGAAAATTATACATTGCAGCAAGCTCATTAATTGAGAAATTTTTAGCAGTTCCTAAATTAAAAACTTCTCCTTGCCATCTATTTTTACTCATAAGAATTAGCCCTGATACTATGTCGTCAACATGAGTAAAATCACGCCTCTGATTTCCATCACCCGTTATTGTCAAAGGCTTACCTGCTTTGTACTGTTCTTCAAAAATCCCAACAATTGTAGCATACTGACCAGTTGAAGGCTGTCCATATCCATAAACATTAAAAAAACGTGCGTTAGCCGTCGAAACACCATACACTTGACTATACATTCTACAGATTTCTTCTCCCTGCCATTTTGAAAATGCATAAGGGTTTAAATATGGACCAGCATAAAAAGAGCTTGAACCAGCATAAATAACTTTAGCTTTAACTCTTTTAGCTAAATCACAAATATTAGCAGTTCCTTTTGTATTTATATCAATAGTCTTCAAAGGCTCATCAAAAGAGGGCTGAATTCTAGCTAATGCTGCTAAATGAAAAATTACATCATAGCATTCTAAATCATTTAAATTTGATCTAACATCTCTAACTATGTAATTAACTTTTTCAATTTTATTTTCTTTTTTCGCCCTAGAAAAATCATCCAAAACATGTACTTCATTATTCTCCCTAATTAAACGTTTAGTTAAATTAGTTCCAATGAAGCCGGCTCCTCCAGTGACCAGAACTTTCACTATTTTACTCCTATTTGAAAATGTTTAAAACCAAAGCTTTTTAACACTCTATTATTATAAATGTTTTTGCCGTCAAAAATTATTTTATTTTTCATTATCGATTTCATCTTATCAAAGTTGGGACTCCTGAAATCGACCCATTCAGTACATAGAACTAAAGCATTAGAAGAGTCTAGTACATCATAAAGATTTTCGCTAAATGATAAATTTTTATGATTTAGTATTTTTTTTGTGTTTTCAATAGCTATTGGATCATATGCTGAAACATGTATACCTGCATCTAAAAGGATTCTTATAATATCTAAGCTTGGAGCCTGTCTAATATCATCAGTTTCAGGCTTGAAAGATAGCCCCCAAATAGAAACCCTAATAATTTTATCAGAAATATTTGACTTTAGGTGATCAATAATTTTGTTAGCAAACTTCAATCGCTGTTCTTGATTTACATCTAAGACTGCATTGATGATTTTAGGATTATAATTCACATCTTTCGAAAAGCTTTGTATTGATTTTAAATCTTTTGGGAAACAACTACCACCAAATCCAATTCCAGGATATATAAAGTCAAATCCAATCCTAGAATCTGAACCAACTCCTGATCGAACATGGTTAATATTAGCTCCAACCTTTTCACATATATTCGCTATTTCATTGATAAATGAGATTTTAGTAGCTAACATAGCATTAGCTGCATACTTAGTTAGCTCTGCACTTTTTATATCCATTGAAATAATTTTATCATGATGCAGATTAAAAGGTCTATACAATTCTTTCATAAGATCTAAAGATTTTTTTGATTCATAACCTAATACAATTCTATCTGGACTTTCAAAATCTTTAATTGCCTTACCCTCTTTTAAGAATTCCGGGTTACTAATAAAGTCTACAATAAAATTCAACTTTTTTTCTTTGATGTAATTATTTATCAAATCCTTAATCATATGAGTGGTTCCAACAGGTACCGTAGATTTTGTGACAACTATTTTATTACTGTTTAAGCTTTTAGCTATTATGTTTGCCACATTAACTATTGAAGAGAGATCTGTTTCTCCAGTACTAAGGCTTGGTGTCCCGACAGCTATAAAGATTACATCACTAGACTCTATAGCTTTTTTTGCATTTGAAGTAAATTGCAAGTTTTCAGATTCTATACCTGACCTGATTTTTGATGATAATCCTGGCTCATAAATAGGAGATTTAGCATTATTAAGTAAATTTATTTTGTTTCGATCTATATCAACACATATTACTTTATTGCCTACATTAGATAAGCAAGTCCCTGTAACAAGCCCAACATATCCTGTCCCTATCACTGAAATATTCATATATTCTATATCTAATCCTATTTAATAAAAAAAAAGAGCATTTAACTAAATGCTCTTTTTATAAATTGATATTCAATTTTTATCTACCCATCAATTCTTAAAGCTAAACCTAAATTACTAACTTTTGAGAACTGAAACTCACCATCATCAGTATCTACAATATTCTTGTATTGGAGACCTAAGGAAAAATTCTCACAAAATGGTAGTCTATAAAATATATCAAATGAAATAAATCCATAATAGCCTAATAATCTTGTCTCACCATAACCCAAGCCAGCGCCAAAATTCAAATCTACAGGTAAGCTAAGCTCAGGTGTAAGAAGTAGACCAATTGAACCCATAGACAGGTAATCAACATCTAATTCATCATTTGATTTTAAACCTGAAATATTCAATGAGAAACCAGTTCCAATATCTGTACCAAAAAGAGAATAAGATTTATCACAAGCAACAAGCAAATCTGCTGAAAAACCACTTTCATATTCATCCATATCTCCAGTATTATTCAGCAAACCTAGAGATAATGAAGTTTTATGGCCTAAATTATTTGTTTGATAAGGTTTTACATCTCCAATATGAGTGGATGGCTTTTTCAAACCCCATTTACTTGAAGCTTCAAGTAAATTAGGAAGTAACAAAAACCCACACAAAAAGAAAATATTTATTTTTTTCATAAGAACCCTCGATTTTAAATTAATTGATGCATAATATACAAATTTTACAAACATATAAAGCAAGTATTTATTTTAGCATATAGCTATACTTGAATCAACTATTTTTGAATGTAAAAAATTGACTTTTATTTTTATCTTTAAACAAATTTTATATGATTTTAAATGAAAATCATATAGCCTCTAAACTTAAATTTTAGGCTTATAATCTTCGATATATCTATTAAGAGTCTTTTTTATCTGAAAATCATCTTGACTCTTACAATTTTGTCTAATATTCTCAACACAATCAACAATTAAATTCCAGTCTATTTTCTTTTCGTGAGCTTTCATGATTCTTGGATGAACCGTCGATTCCGGATTATTACCAATAAGTAATTCCTCGTATAATTTTTCTCCAGATCGTAAGCCAGTTATCTTGATTTCAATATCTCCGTTCTTATTTTTTTCATCGATGGGAGTCATTCCACTTAGATAGATCATTTTTTTTGCCATATTTAGAATATTTACAGGCTTACCCATATCTAAAACAAAAACCTCCCCTCCTAAAGACATTGCTCCAGCTTGAATTACTAATTGAACTGCTTCTGGTATTGACATGAAATATCTAATTATCTCTGAATGAGTCACAGTAACTGGACCACCTTCTTTAATCTGTCTTCTAAATAATGGCAAAACAGAGCCTGCTGAGTCAAGAACATTACCAAATCTTACCATTGAAAATCTTGTTTTATTGTTTTCTTTGTCATTCAAACCTTGGAGTATAAGTTCACAAAAACGTTTAGTGGCTCCCATAATATTTGCTGGCCTAACTGCTTTATCTGTGCTAATAAGAACGAATGAATCCACATTATATTTAGATGCAATACACGATATAGTATATGTGCCAATTATATTATTCCATGCGCCATCACAAGGATTCATTTCAACCATTGGAACATGTTTATAAGCTGCTGCATGAAATACAGTATCAATATTATATTCTTTGAAAATTTTCTCGACTTTAAATTTATTATGAATGGATGCAAGTACTGGAATAACTTTACAATCTATCTGATCGATTTTAGACAATTCATAATTTATGGAGTATAGATTAAATTCAGACTGCTCATAAAGTATTATCGTTTTAGGCTTTAAACTTAACACTTGCCTTGAAAGCTCCGAGCCAATTGAGCCTCCGGCGCCTGTAATCAACACATTTTTATTTTTTATATCTTTATCCAATAATTCTTTCAAAGGTCTTATAACATTTCTTCCTAAGATATCTTCAACTTGAACATTTTTAACATCATCAATGCTAACTCTTCCATCAATAATATTCTCAACACTTGGAAGCTCCATGACTTTAACTGGAAATTGAGATAAATTTTTAAGTAATTCAAATCTAAGAGATTTACCTAACGATGGAATTGCAAGTAAAATAATTTTAAGTTTTTTTTCTAATATGATTTTTTCAATTTTTGTTGAGTCGTAAACTTTTACAGAGTTAATAATTGTTCCAATTTTTTTTCTATCGTCATCAAAGATTGCTTCTAATTTATATATATCACTAGTTTGTATACTTTCTGCAAGCATAGCGCCAGCTTGTCCAGCACCAAAAATTGCAACTTTGATTTTATTTTTAGATGAATATGGAAATAAATAAATTGACCAGTATGCTACATAACGGATTCCTAAAGTTACAATTATAGCTATAAACCAGTATATTATGAAAATTGATCTAGGAAATGAATCCTCCCTCGTCATCATCATTAAGAAACCTATAATTATTACAGATATTGTAATGGATTTTATTATTGAAAGAATTGTTTTTTGACCAATATGCTTTAAAACTGCTCGATAAAGCCCTAAAATAACAAAAAATGGTATTGTAACAATTGGCAGAAGAATGAAGAGCCATATATCTTGATTTATAAACTTTTGAGGATATAACTCTTCAAACCTTAACATAAAAGATAGGTATAGTGAAATATCTAAAACCAAAAAATCGACCACTAGCAATAAGGATTGCTTTTGTGTTCTAGAAAATTTCGAAAATTTAAACAATATCTTTCTTAAAAAATCCATTACAAGTGAATTTAAGATGAGTAAGATAAAGGAAAAACTATTTATTTATCGTATTTAGTATAATATTAACAATCCTATTCTTATCTTTATCGCTTAAGTTTGAGCCAGAAGGTAAACATAAACCTTTTTCAAATAGATTTTCTGAAACTCCATTAAGATAAGAAGGATGACATGCAAATATCGGCTGAAGATGCATAGGCTTCCAAAAAGGTCTTGATTCAATATTTTCTTTTTCTAGGGCTAATCTTATATCTTCTCTCTGTTCAAAAGATTTTGTCACAATACAGCTTAACCATCTATTAGAAAAAAATCCATCAGGCTCTTCTAAGAACAATAAATTACTTCCCTTTAAATTCTGCTGATAAAATCTGAAATTAGCGCGCCTAGCTCTTATTCTTTCATCAATAACCTTCATTTGTCCTCTACCTATCCCAGCTAAAATATTGCTCATACGATAATTGTAACCAATTTCTTTATGTTCGTAATAAGGGAATGGTTCTCTAGCCTGAGTGGCTAGATGTGTCGAATACTTACAGTAACTTTCTTTATTTGACACCAACATACCTCCTCCAGAGGTAGTAATTATTTTGTTTCCATTAAAAGAATATACACCTATCTCCCCAATTGTACCAGTATGTTTACCTTTATAGATTGACCCTAACGATTCTGCTGAATCTTCTATAACAGGAATATTATATTTATCTGACAATGATAAAATTTCATCCATTTTAGCTGGCATACCATATAAATGAACTATAATAATTGCTTTTGGGAGCTTACCTTTTTCAATTCTTTGATTAATAGCTTGCTCTAAAAGTTTGGGACAAATATTCCAAGTATCATTTTCAGAATCAACTAAGATAGGAGTAGCACCAAGGTAGCATATAGGATTGACTGAAGCAGAAAATGTAAAGGAAGAGCAAATAACCTCATCGCTTGGTTTAACACCTAACATTATTAATGCTAAATGAATTGCCGATGTTCCAGAGGATAGCGCAGATGCAAATTTTGCATTAGTATATTTAATTATATCATTTTCAAATCCATCAACATTTGGACCTAATGGTGCGATCCAGTTAGTGTTATAAGCTTCATTAATATATGTTATTTCTTCCCCACTCATATGAGGTGGAGAAAGCCAAATTTTATCTTTCATAATAATCTAATAATTTGTCCTAAAAATTGTCTTAAATATGATTACCAAGTCTATATAAAGTGAATTATTGTAGTAATAATCTAAATTAATTTTAATCTTTTTTGGATAAATAACTTCTAAATTATATTCAATAGGGTTATCAACCTTAGAAAGCAATTCTTCTTCATTAGCAAAAAATAAAGATGCTGGGCCTGTTATACCTGGCTTCAAATCTAGAATCTTTTTATCTTCTCCGTCCAACTTATCTGCAAAACCAGGCACATCTGGCCTTGGACCAACAAAGCTCATATCGTTAATTAGAACATTGTATAATTCGGGTAGTTCATCTAGCTTAAATTTGCGTAAAAATTTACCAAGCTTTGTAATTCTATCTTCACCTGCAACAGAAACAGAGCTTCCACTGTGGCTTGAAACCATTGTTCTGAATTTATAAATTGTAAAAATTTCACCCTTATAACCTACCCTATTTTGCTTAAAAATAGCTGAAGATGAAGGGTAAATCAATTTATTTAACAAAAAAATAGTAACTAATAATGGAGAAAAAAAGATAAGCCCTAAACATGATACTACAAAGTCAAATAGTCTTTTTGATTTATATGAGCTACTTTTATTCATTGCTCCAGTTTTTTAAAATAAATTCATGAAGAAAGTTAAATTCTTTATCAGATAATTTTATTGAATTTGACAAATCAGGGGGAGAAGGCCAACTATTATCATAATATTTTTTCCCTTCAAAGTTAAATGACTTGCTATATCTAGGTATAACATGAAAATGAGGATTTCTATCAACCATCATTAATGCTAGATAATTAATTTTATTGAATTGAAAGCATTTTTTTAAAGATAGCTCAATATCCTTAAAAACAATGTCAAGCTCTGAAAATTTACTTTTTGACATATTTGCAAAACTAGTACTATCTCCTTTTAGAGCAAGTACAAGCGATCCTAGAGTAACTTGTTTTGGCCTAATCAATACGACCCAATAATCATATTCCTTAATAAGCGAACTGGGGTAATTAAATTTGTATATTGTATCATTCATATTGTAGCTAAGTATTTTTATTTTCAATCTTAGAATTCATTAAAAGTAAGGGTAATGATATAAAAAAAATAGTATAAAGAGAGTCTACAAATCCAATAGAAAAAAAACTCACACTCTCAAAGACTCCTAAGAACATAACTCCTATTAATGAAGATATATAAATACTTTTTAAATTTCTATCTAGATTGCTCGACATGACTTTTACTAACATAAATACAAGTAAAAAAACTAACATTGTTAATTCTAAAAATCCACCCGATACTAAACTATCAATATAGATACTATGAAACTGATCAAACACAAATCCTTTAAACTGAGCAATTTCTAATCCAGTAAAATAACCCACACCTGAAATTAAGTTAATATTAGCAACATCGATCCCCATCTGCCAAATACCAATTCTACCACTATATCCCGATTCTACTCTTATCAGTTTTTCAAAAATATTATTTAAATCCACATTTGTCATTACAATAAATAAAAAAAGAACGAGTAAGCACGAAAGAAATAAGTATAATGACCGTCTACCTCTATTAATAAAAAAATATACTGCTAAAAATACAATTGTCGTTATAAATGCTCCACGAGATAATGTTAAAATGATATTCACTATTATAAATAATAATTTTAAATAATCTATTTTTCTTACCTCATTAAAGTGCCATAAATAAAATTGAGCTATTAGAGAAACCATCAAAAAAGAACCAAATTGATTTCTATTTACAAAAAAACTTTTAAAATCTACATGATAACTATTTGTTATATTTGAAATTAGTAAAATATTTTCTGCATTAGATATGATATTATAAGCACATGCCAACATAGTAAGGTTAAGAAGATATTTTAAAAAAATTATTATCTGCTTTTCATTAGTTACGCACATATAAATCACACCAAAAAAAAGAGCAAAATTAATTGCTCTAGATAAAATATTAATAAAATCTAAATTGTTATATTGAATACCTAAATAGGAATTCAATATTATAGATATGAGTTGAACACAAGCAAATATGAGAGCAAGAATTATACTTGGGAAATGATTTTTACTTGAGGAGTAAATAAATGATATAAAAATAATCAACTGTAATACGTATGCAAAGGACAATAAAGGTTGTAGCATTTCAGGATTATCTAATAATGTAAAACAAATAAAGAATGGGATTAAGGGTATTAAAATCAATAGAAATAGGACTAGACCAATCTTTGATTCATATTTTTTTAACGCTAAGTTCATATCTGTTAATTCGCTATTTTATAATTTTGTTTAAAAATAATTTTTATATAACAAAGTAGCTGAATAAGTCTACCAAGAGCTACTGAACAAGCAAAACCATATAATCCACCAAAATAAACCATTGGATAAATTGAAAGCATGAATGTTAACGCGTAAAAAATATTAGAATACAGTACTAACTTAGATTTAACAGTCAAAATTAAAAATGGTTTAAATAAAATGTTTACCAAAGACAATGAAACAGCTAAACTAATTGGATAAATCAAATTTATTGCCGGGAAATAATATTGAGGATATAAAAAATTAATTGCAATAAAGCATAATATTAAAGAAGCTGAAAAAAATACAATTATCATTGGTAAAAAATATTTAATAGCAAATCTTAATATGTTTTTTTTATCTAGGTTATCATTAGTTCCCATTTTTGATAATAAAAAACTCGATAAGGGGTTTGCAATCAAAGCCAAAATTTTTGATGTTGATGACGCACTGAAGTAGATAGCCATTGAACTTGCACCTAATATTGGTAAAATTATAACTCTATCCATATATGAAATCAAATTAATGATTATTGCAGTAATTGATAAATTAGAAAACATTTTTTTCGTATTTTCAAATTCTCTGGTTCGTTCAAATGTAATGGAATGTTTATTTAAGTAAAACAAATCTAGACAAATAAATAAAATAGATAAAATTTCCGCAACTAAAAAAGGTGCGTACAATAACTGATAATTAAAAAACAGAAAAAGTCCACAGATAGAGCCAAAAAGATAGAATATATTTGCTTTTAATATAGATTTAAATTTTTGATCTATTTTATAAAAAGACATTAGAAAGTATCTACTAACTCCTAAACTAATTATTAAACAGAAGATAAATATTTTTAGCCAGGAAATATTTATAAAAATATTGGCAATTATTACTAAAAATATCAGACAAATAGTTAAAAAAAATAACAAATAAAAAAAGTCTCCATCAGCGTATTTTTTATCGTACACTTTATTTCTTGCTATTCTAGTATTACTTAATTCATCGCCTATTACAATGCAAAAAATATTAAAAAACGTGATAAATAAAATGATTTCTGAAAAAATTTTCTCATTTGTATTTCTAGAAATTATTGGCATAATTAATACTTGCTGTGAAAAAATATATAAACCAAAAGCAAAAGTATAAACACTAAAATCTCTAATGTTTTTATTTAAAATATTTTTCATAACTATTTTTTGTGTCATAATACTTGGCATGAATTGATTCTTGACGCACATTAACTGGTGGAAGAGCCATAAAATCTCCAAATCTAATGTAAAGATATTTATCTATTAAATTGGGCCCCATAAATATATTCTTTTCAAACTCAACATCTTTAGGTTTTGAGAAAATTGAATAATCAAAGATACCTTCTTCAAATTTTGCTTTTGTAATAAAATAATAAAATGAAAAATCTTTGACTAAATCATCATATTTATAGATTAGTTTATAACAGAAATAAGACAACAGTCTGTTAGGTAAAAGTTTCAATAAATTTAAAATGACATTTTGAAAATTTGTTTTTGGTCTCCAATTTCTTTGAGATAGGCCCAACAAAGTCAAATACTTTGAAATAAAATAAATAAAATATTGTTTAAACATATTATTGGGACATTTATGAAGAATCATAATATCAACATATATACCATGATGCATATCTTTCCTATTTTGAAAAACTTCTTCTATAAAGGTTGTTCCATTCATGCGTAACTTAGAATACTCTAAATAATTTTTAGTCACAGACCATTCTTGTAAATAGTATTTATCTTGCTGCATATTGGAAATAATTTTTTTAAACTTTGAATAATTTGAAGGAGTCATAAAAATATCAAAGTCGTCATCCCATGGAATAAACCCTTTATGTCTTACAGCTCCTAATGCGGTACCTCCCATTAGGAAATATTCTAAATTGTTGTCTCGACAAACTTTATCAATGAAAATTGCTATTTCAAGAATTTTTGCTTGAACAGTTTTTACATTATCCATTATTAAGTCAAATCTTCTTTGCTAAATAGTAATATTTAGCTAAAATGTTTTTTATAAATGGAACTTTAATAATCTGTCTTGCTGTAAATTTAATGGTTTTAAACAGATAATAATTTAAAATTGAAAATATAAAATTACTTCTCCATCTATGTGGATGAGTACTAATAATAATAGTCTTATACGTACTAATATTTTCACACAATTCTTCTAAATCAATTGAAACATCTTTGTCTGAAGTATTAATCACATCATTATTTTCAGGATCAAAAATAATTTTCCAGCCGTAACCAGCATCTGATATGTAAGTAAAGTTACAATTTAGTCTATTTTTCAAATTGACCATAACCTCTGTAATATTTTTATATTTTTTTGATATAGCAGGATCACGAAAAAAATCTCTATTAGAACTATACCCAATTCTTTTCATCACAGGATTACCATGTTGACAAGTCGTATTGACTGGAAAGTTGTTTTTTTCAAAAATTTTTACATTTCTTTCAAATTCCAAGTCAGCTTCAGTAATATTACCATTATTACTATCCATTACATCGTGATGATAAGATACCTCGTGACCTAGCTCTTGAATTTTACGTAAGATATTAATATTTTTTTTATTTTTAAGTAAATATGCTTGAACATAATAAGTACCTCTATGTCCATATTTATTTTCAATTTTGGCTAATTTTAGAGCTCTTTTAGGAGCGGTTTCAACATCATGCTTTAAGCAAATAAAATTTTGGTTGTTATTAGTATTAACGATAGTGTTGACATCTATACTTTTAAAGCCATTTTCTGTTAATTTCCTACAAAATTGATCCCATTTTTTATATATAAACATTATTTCTCTTTGTAGATACTCAACAAAACATTTTTCAACATTGTTGATGAAGTATTATCTGTATAAGGAATGTATTCAACTTTTCCTTTACCATTATCATTCATGTATTCAGCAACCTCATTAAAAACTTTACTCCCTTTCCAGTCACTACCTACAAATATTACATCAAACTCGTATTTTTTATATGCTTCTATCTTATCTCTATTTTCTTGAGGCACAACCATGTCAACGTACTTTATCGCCTCAACAATAGATTTTCGCTCGTAGTAACTGATAACAGGACTTTTATTTTTATATTTCTGTACCAATTCATCCGTACTTACAGCGACAATTAATTTTTCACACTTTTCCTTTGCTTTTTTAATGATATTTAAATGACCTACATGAAATAAATCAAATACCCCTGACGTGTACCCAAGTTTATATTTTTTTTTCATTATTAAACCTTTTTCGTTCTTGCAAAATTGATAAAAAACAAACGTCTTAATGAATTAGGTAACAGTAACTGAACAAAAAATCTAATGAAAATATTCTGTACTACAGTTATTGTGTTTATCATATTTTGCCTATACATGTAAATTTGCAACTTTGACTCACTCAAGAAATATTTAATACCTCCTCTTCTTGAATACATATCTTTACTTACTCTAACACTTACCAAAATATCATTTAAATTTTTAAAAATAAACTTATTTTTTATCATTCTTATCCATAAATAATAATCCTCATTACAGTGCCAATCCAAATAACCTCCTGAATCTAAAACATTGGACTTACGAAACATTACTGTCATCTGATTCATTGGACATCTTCTTTTTGCAAAATCAACAATTTCATCATGACTATTAGGGACCTCTTTGATGCTAACAATATTATCAATAGAATCTTCAAATTCTTCAATATTTCCACCTAAAACTGAAATTTCTTTATTACTATCAAAAACTTTTATTTGCTTTTCAAATCGATTTTTTCTACAGATATCATCAGCATCCATTATTGCAATTAAATCAAATGTGCAGTTTTCGATACCCACTCTTCGGGCTTCTCCATGTCCCATATTTTTTTTTAAATGAATAATTTTAAATATTTTATTTTTTTGATATTTACTTACTACATCATTTAAAGTTTTATTAATAGGACCGTCAACTACTAGAACTATTTCATCTGGGATGAGTGTTTGTTGCAAAAGACTTCTTACTGCTTCTTTAAAAAAAATAGGATTATCTCCATTATAAACATTTATTGAAACAGAGAATTGAGTGCGATGCATTAGATTCTATACTTTGCGCGTAGAATTTTTGTCTCAAAGCATACTTTTAAAAAAAATAAAACTATTTTTAATATGCTTTTAATCCTTGACACCATAATATTCTTGATAATAATTATAGTAATAACCAGTTCCATAAGAGTGCTCTTCTGACACCGCATTCATAACTACTCCAGATATATTAAAATTAGAATCATTAAAAACATTAAGAACTCTATCTAAAGCACCTTTTTCAGTTACTCCTGCTCGAACAACTAATACAAACTGTTTTACATATTTCATCATAACATATGCATCAGTTACTGCAATTAAGGGAGGAGTATCGAATAATATAATATCATATTTTTTTTCAATTTGCTCCATAAAATCATCCATAACGGAAGAATCCAATAATTCCGATGGATTTGGAGGATTCACACCTGCTGTTATTACGTCCAAGTTATCCACATTTGTAGTTTGCACTATTTCTTTTAAATCAGAATTACCCGTTAAAAAACTTGTCAAACCAGGGCTTTTATCAAGATTAAAAACATCGTGAAGAACAGGTTTCCTTAAATCAGAATCAATCAGAAGAGTCTTTTTACCAAGATTAGCATATGTTATTGCCGTATTAGCAATGGTAGTTGTTTTTCCTTCACCTGGACCTGCACTACTAATTAATAAAGTACGACACTTATTATCATTTTTACTCGAATACATTAAACTTGTCCTTAATGATCTATATGCTTCAGAAATAGGAGACTTTGGGTCTTCATGGGTAATGAGACGTCTTTGTAGATTCCCTATATTTAAATTTTTCCTTAAATATCTTTTAGTTTTTCTTTTTCGTTTTTCAGAGCCGATAGCTGGAATAATTGCAAGAATAGATAACGCTCTTCTTTCAATCTGTTCAATGGTTCTAATTGAATTATCTAGATATTCAATTAAAAAGGCAATCAAAACTCCTCCAAATAAGCCGCAAATCAAAGCGATCAAGAAATTCATTGTTTTGTTTGGGGTAATTGGTTTTGTGATTGGTACCGCTTTATCAATTACTCTGATTTTACCTAACTGTGAAGCCTCTCCTATTCTTGCTTCCTCTAACTTCGCTCTCATAAAACTATAGGTCTCAGAAAGAATACTTCTGTCTCTTTCAAATCTAGAGAACTCAAGCATTTTTTCTGGTAAAGCACTAAGCTTATTATCATATTCATCAACTAGTACTTTAAAAGCATTTGCTCTAGATTCTAAATTTGCTTTAACAGCTTTTATACTAATAATTGAATCAATTAACGATTGTCTAAACAATATAGGGTCTGAAACGACTGAACCCTCTAATATCAATTTTTTTGTCTCATCCTTAATACTGCTTTTTAATTTTTCAAGTTTACGAATGATCGTTTTAACAGCAGAATGCTCTTCTCCATATTGAGTTAAAGTAGAAATTAAATCTATTTCTAAGCTCGATATCTCTGATTTAATTGCAAGAATTTTATCACTAGTGGAATTGCTAATCTTTTCACTTAACTTTCTCTCTTCAGAATTAAGCTGACTATAAATATACTTTTGCCTTTCATTTGTGATTTTAATATTAGCCATAATATTATTATACTCAGTTTCAAAATCAGTTAAATTATTTAGAAGAATTGTAGAATTTTCATCGAGCGTAAAAATTTTTTCTTTTTCTTGAAAATTTTTAAACTTTTCTTCTATTTCATCTAATTCCTGCTCTTTTTTTGACAATTGATCATTTAAAAAAGACTTTAAATGAGTCATTTCTCCAACAACCCACTCTAAATCACGCTTTCTATATACATCAATAACTTTATTTGCAAGAATAGCAGCTTCATGAGGATCCGTACTTTTAACAGATATTTTTAACATATCTGTATTTCTTTCATTATAAACTGATATGGACTTCATTAATTTTTTTGTAATCTTATAAATCTCATCGTCAGTTATATCTTCCACTTTTCTTTGTTTTTGAAATCTATCCAACAAACCCAAAGTCAAATAACTTCGATAATATACAGGTTTATATTTTTTAGTTTCAAAGAGATACAAATTATTCTTGTGAGTGCTATTTAATAATTCTTGAATAGCTAATTCAGATGTTGTTCTAGACTGTAATACTTGAATTTCATTCTTGAGATAGTTTCTCTCATTATCTAGCCCCAAATCAAGCATTGACATCGTACTCTGATCTTCACTGATCATTATTGAACTCTCAGCTTTATATATTGGCTTTGTAATTAGTGTAAAATAAGTAGTTATAAATAAAATAGATAAGCATACTAAGCAAATCAGCTTACTATGTTTTTTAATAATATGTAATATTTCTTTATATGAGTATTCTCTTTGACTTTTATCAATAATATCCATTTTATTTAGTTCTCTCTAAAGTCAAAGCAATATTTAATATACTTAAAAGAATTGATGGTAAGTTTGAGGACATTAAAATTTTAGAAGAAATCTTCTGCTTAATGTAAATAGTATCATGTGGTTTAAATTTAATTTCTTTATTTTTTATATCTTTGGAGCTGTAAAGCTTTTTCAAATCCATTTTTCTTTTTGAGCCATCTTCTCCATAAACAATGACATTTTGTAAATCAGCCCCCGGCAAAAAACCTCCAGCATAAGACATTATACTCATACAGTCAATCTCATCGTAAACCAGATAAATACCTGGATTCTTAACATGCCCTATTACGTTAACGTACATTCTTATTACACCATCCTCTCCAGTTATATAATCTTCATTAGAAAGCAAATGACCATTGGAAAGTTCATAATTATAAAGAAACGAAGTTAAGACAAAAATTAACACATATATTTTATTCATATTTTTTCCATAACTAAAAATTTATCTATTTTTAAAAAAACAATTGTATCTAACTAATTTTATAAAACTGATAAAAGACTAACTTTCACAGTTAAGACATATTGAATTGTATTTATTTTTTCCATTTCAACTTGTCTCTTTGCGGTTTTTCAATCTCAAGGATATCTTGTGTTTTATAACTCATCGATTTATAGACTGCGTCTAAATCTCTAATAAGCTTTGAGAAACCTGAGGGTTCTAAAGATGCTGCATGATCAGTACCTTTCCATGTTCTATCTTTTGTAAAATGTCTTTCAATCCAATGTGCACCCAATGCGTAGGCTGCAATATCAGCTGCAATACCTAAATGATGTCCTGAAAACCCAACTGATTTAACCTTATCTCCATACTCATCAATTAATTTCTTGATTTCAAGCAAGCATAATTCGTCAAATGGAACAGGATAGCCAGATGTACACGCATATATAATTACTCTATTTTTTAAAATATCATCTTTATCAAAAAAGTTGATAATTTTCTCAACTTCTTTAGGCGTTGTCATACCTAGAGAAATATGAACATCTCCAATATAGTTATCCCTCAATATTTTCAACATATCTAAATGGTTATTACAGGCAGATGGAACTTTTATCATTTTAGGATTCATAGAAACAATTTCATTAGCTGATGTAACATCCCAAACAGAGGTTGAATACTCAATTCCTATCTCATTGCAATAGTTCATAAGCTGTTTATTTTGATCTAAATCAAATTCTAAAAATTCACGATGGGCACCATATGTTTCTCCATATGAATTGTGAGAGTTAGGATGAGGAGCATTATATTGCTCTTCAGTTAACAATTCTTTCGAATTTCTTTTTTGAAATTTAGCGACATCAGCACCACATTCTTTGGCTAAATCGAGCAATTCAAATGCGATCCCAATATCACCTTTGTGATTACATCCAATTTCTGCTATTACTTTTGGTTTTTGATACATTTTTTTGCTCCTATATTATAATCGGCTTAATTTCTGTTAAATTATCTTAAATACAAAGATAAAGTTTTACTTTAAGTGTTGAGCACTTTCTCCTTCAATATTTCAAAGAAATTTTTATTTAAATTATGCTTAACGTGTTCTAGTTCACCTTTTCCTTTAAAGAGTTTTTCAGAATTTCGCTTTAAGGTATCAACTGTTTGATCGGATCTAATTATGCTATACGCATCTTTTAAACAGAAGTCTCTTCTAGAATCATTATGAGCATCTGAGCCAATTAAATGGCAGTACCCATTAGAGAGCATGTTTATTGATGTTTTTCTAGCTTTAACTCCAAAATTTCCAATAAGACTTCCCGCATCAATTTGAAACAATACACCCATTTCACTTATTTTCTCTAGTTTATTTATATCTTCTTGTACAAAACGATATCTTTCAGGATGAGCTAGTATAGGAGTAATACCCTTAAGCTTTAATTGAAAGAATGTTTCCTCAAAGTTATTAGGGACAATAACTGAATGAAACTCAATCAACATATATTTATTAATAGTTGCTATCGGATTGTCAATTAACTCACATAAGTTTGGAAGATAGTACACCTCCGAGGCAATCTTTATATCAATATCTATACCATTAGATTTAGCTTTATCAATCACCTTATTCGTAATATCTTGAATATAATTAAAATCAGTATTTTTACCATCCATTTTAGGATGCTGAAGATGAGTAGTATTAATTATTTTTTTAATACCTTGATTTGAAGCAGTTCTGAGCATATTTAATGTCATTTCCATACTTTTTGAACCGTCATCAACATTTGGCAATATATGATTATGAAAATCAATCATAAGATATTGAGATTTTTCAATTGTGGTAGATTCAAATCTTTTTGACTAACCTTAATGTCTGATTTTTTAAGTTCCCAACTGATATTTAAATCTGGATCATCAAAAGAAACTCCTAAATCATGATTCATAGAATAATAATTATCAACTTTATAATTAACTATAGCATATTTGGATAACACTAGAAATCCATGAGCAAAACCTTTTGGAACAAATAACTGACGACCATTTTGTTTGCTCAACTTTATTGAAATATGTTTTCTAAAAGTTTTTGATTTTTTTCTAATATCAACTACAACATCTTGAATTTCACCATGAGATACGCGAACAAGCTTAGATTGCTCAAATGGACTTTCTTGAAAATGAAGCCCCCTTAAAACCCCTTTATTAGAGTGGGATTCATTATCTTGAATAAAATTAATATCGTCTGGTAAGAATTCAGAAAACTGGTCTAATCTATAAACCTCAGAAAAACTGCCTCTTGAATCATCATATTTTTCAGACTCAAAAAGTAACAGTCCGTCTATTTCTAAATGAGTACATTTAATCATGACTTAATAATTTTAATTAAATAATTACCATATTCATTATTGTACTCTTTGGATATTGCAAGTAATGAATCTTCATTAATAAAGCCCATTCGATAGGCTATTTCTTCAGGACATGCAATTTTAAGTCCTTGCCTTTGCTCTGTCATGCGAACAAACATAGCCGCATCAACTAATGTCTCATGCGTTCCAGTATCAAGCCAAGTATTTCCTCTTCCAAGTAGCTTAACGCTTAATTCTTTTCTTTTCAAATACTCCTGATTAACCGAGGTTATCTCTAGCTCTCCTCTCTTGGAAGGCTTAATATTTTTAGCAATATCAATAACTGAATTAGTATAATAATAAAGTCCAACTGCCGCATAATTTGATTTTGGATTTTGAGGTTTTTCTTCAATACTTGTTACATTCATTTTTGAGTCAAAACCAACAACACCAAAACGCTCAGGGTCTAATACATAGTAACCAAAAATAGTTGATCTATTATTTTTTTCAACATCAGAAACTGTATTACGTAATGTATTGCCAAAATGATTTCCATAAAAAATATTATCACCTAAAATAAGACATACAGATTCATTGCCAATAAATTGTTCTCCAATAATAAAACAATCTGCAATTCCTTTAGGCTGCGCCTGAACATCATAACTAAGATTAATACCAAGGAAAGATCCATCACCCAAAAGGTCCTTAAAACGATCAATATCCTCAGGTGTTGATATAATTAAAATATCTTTTATGCCAGACAACATCAAGGTTGAAAGTGGATAGTAAATCATCGGCTTATCATAAATTGGCAATAAACCTTTATTAATAATTTTAGATGCAGGATGCAAACGAGTACCCTTTCCTGCCGTTAATATTATTCCTTTCATTTTATCACTCCTAAACGACTAAGATAGTCACTTTTCATTAAATCTTGGTACCACTTTTTATTATTGCAGTACCAATCAATTGTTTTAGATAGGCCATTTTCAAAAGAATACTTGGGAGACCAACCCAAATCATTCTTTATTTTTGAATTGTCAATAGCATATCTAAAATCATGACCTGGACGGTCATCAACATATGAAATTAGTGACTTATAATCAAAATCATCTATACGATTGTTTTTATTAAAATAGCGACATATAAATTTTACTATATCAATATTTCTTCTTTCGTTATTAGATCCAATCAAATATGTTTCTCCAATCTTCCCTTTGCTTAAAATAGAATCAATAGCATTGCAATGATCTAAAACATGAATCCAATCTCGAACATTTTCACCTTTTCCATATACTGGTAAATTTTCTTTATTAAGGCACTTAATAATCATTAGTGGAATCAATTTTTCAGGAAACTGGAATGGTCCAAAATTATTTGAACAATTACTAATTAAAATAGGCAAATCAAACGTTTCACCCCATGCCCGAACCAGATGATCAGAAGAAGCTTTTGAAGCGGAGTAAGGAGAGTTAGGAGAATACGGAGTCTGTTCATTAAATAAACCCGAATCGCCTAATTCACCAAAAACCTCATCAGTAGATATATGTAAAAAACGGAAACTATTTTTTTCAAATAGAGACTTATAATATTTATAAGAGGCTTCTAATATCACTGCTGTGCCTAAAACATTAGTTTTAATAAATTCCATTGGAGATTCAATGGACCTATCAACATGAGATTCTGCTGCAAAATTAATAATAACATCTGGCTTAAAAATATTAATAGATTCAAATAATTTTTTTGAATCGCATATATCTCCTTTTATGAAATGATAATTAGATTTATCAGAAATTGAGGATAAATTTTTTAAATTAGCTGCATAAGTTACTTTGTCGTAATTTAATATCTCAGTAGATGAATCTGCAATCTTACTTAATATATAATTAGAGCCAATAAATCCCAATCCTCCTGTGACAAATATTTTCAAATCAACGCCCTTCTTTGATTAATTTTTCAATTTTCACTGCTAATTTTAGCGCATCTATTCCATCATTTGCGCTTACCAGTGGTATATCATTATTGATTATACAGTGAATAAAATGAGAGAGCTCACTTTCCAAGGCATCCTCATCTTTAACATCAATTGATCTCACATCGATAAAATCATCTTTATCATTATTAATTTTATAAACATCGAGTTTTTTCTCAGACAAATCAATACCTATATATGACTTATCCTGAAATATCCTGATTTTTCTCATCTGCTTACTTGATATTCGACTAGCTGTTAAATTTGCGACAAGACCATCTTTAAATTCAATCCTCGCATTCGCCAAATCAATAAAATTAGTTACAATAGAGGCACCTGTTGCATGAATTTTTTTGATTGGATTACCTTTATTTATCGACAATAAAATATCTAAATCATGAATCATAACATCCATTACAACGGGAATATCTAAGGATCTATTAGGAAAAGGTGAAATTCTATGAATTTCAATAAACTGAGGCTTATTAATAAATTCTAGCGATTGCTTAAATGCATTATTAAAGCGTTCAATATGGCCCACCTGAATGAGCCTATCATTCTTTTTTGCTATATCAGATATTTTTATCGCATCATTAATATTATCTGTAATTGGTTTCTCAATAAAAATATGCAGACCTTTTTCTAAAGCTTTTAGAGCAACCTCAAAATGATTAATTGTAGAAGTTGCAATTGTAATTGCCTGACATTTATCCAAAAGTATTGCAATATCTTTAAAAGTTACAACCCCATATTTTTGTCTACATCTATCCATTGAATTTTGATTTGAATCGTGTATCCCAATTAGGTTAACACTTGGAATACTTAGAAGCTTTTCAACATGATATGTTCCTAGTTTACCTGTACCTATTACGCCAATATTTATTTTATCATTCATGATTAAAAAACTGATTTAATGATTTTAGATATATTTTTTATACTTATCTCATCAAGATAGGGATGCATTGGTAAGCTTAAAATTCTATTACTAATATTTTCAGCGATGGGCAAATCACCAACTTTGTAGCCTAATTTTTCAAAAGTTTTTTGAAGGTGTAATGCTTTTTGATAGTAAACTACAGAGGGTACCCCCTCTAGTCTTAAAGCATCAATAACATCGCTTCTTACTTTATCATTTTCTAATAAAATCGAATATTGAGCCCAAACTGATTTATAATCTTTTGGAATGAATGGAACCTGAATTTTTTTACAATTTCCTAAATTTTCAGAATATAAATTAGCAACTTTTTGCCTTAACTCAATTTCTTTATCATATATTTCTAATTTAGGTATTAAAATAGCCGCTTGAATCGTGTCAAGCCTTCCATTCAAACCAATTCTATCACAATCATATTTACTTTCTCCTTGTCCATGTACTCTTATTGAATTCATTAATGAAAATAATTCAGTATTATCTGTAAAAATAGCACCCCCATCACCATAACAACCAAGCGGCTTTGCAGGAAAGAAGCTTGTTGCTGCGATATCTCCAAATGAGCCTGCTTTTTTATCTCTTATAGAGCCTCCAAAGCCTTGTGCTGCATCTTCAAGAACAAACAAGTTTAATTCTTTAGCAATATTTTCAATCAATCTATATCTAGCAGGTAGCCCAAAAAGATCAACTGGTATAATGCCTTTGGGTTTCAGACCCATATTTTTAGCTTTATTTACAGCATCAGTTATTTTATCTGGATTTAAATTAAATGTTTCAGGATAAACATCTACAAAAATAGGGGTAGCACCTAACAATGAAATAACCTCTGCAGTAGCAATATAAGTAAATGGTGTTGTTATAATTGCATCTCCAGATTTCACACCCTTAGCCATTAAAGCTATTAGTAAAGCATCTGTACCTGAAGAACAAGATAAACAGTATTTTGAACCGGCGAATTTTGCTAATTTCTCCTCTAAATGAGCAACTTCTGGTCCCATAATATATTGACCGTGCTCTAAAACTTTATCAATGTTAATTTGAATATCACTTTTTAAAATCTGATATTGTTTTTTTAAATCAATAAACTGCATCAAATAATCCTCTTTTCAATATTTTCATTTATTCGACATAATATTTCATACGATATAGTATTATGAACTCTTGACAAGTCTTTCACATCATCAAATATACAAACTTCTTGATCATTTCCCTCTATTGCGAGATTGTTCATGGATACCCTACCAATTATACTCCTTCCATCACTAATTTTAGAATTTTTATACTCATCAAGCCTCATAAATCCGTCTCCATATCCAATATCATACGTTGAGATTTGCATATTTCTTTTTGCCTGAAATACTCCACCATATCCAACTCTATCACCTTTTACAATTTTTCGACAAGAAATTTTTTCAGCCCATAATGACATAATTGGTTTTAAATTTGGAGATTGATTTGTTTTTGGCAAATCTACATAACCATAAAGAGCTAAACCTATTCTTGCTAAATCATATTCATCATTATTAAGGAGAAAAATACTTGGTGATGAAGAACAATGAAATCGAATAGACATATTAGGATATCTAACTTTTATATCCGCTTTCAACCTATCAAATTTTTCCTTTTGCTTAAACAAAGAGCTTTCTTTATAAGGATCTGCGAAGTGAGTAAATACACCTTTTAATAAAAGCTGATGAGAATCTATCATATCTAATGCCTGACCAACTTCACTTAGATGGATACCGTTCCGATGCATACCTGTATCAATTTTCAATTCAACTTTAGAACTCCTAGGAATGCGTTGAATTGAATCTATGTCATTTATTGCAATGTGTATATTGCTAGAATTAAATTCATTAACTGTATCCGACAATACCAGAACAGTATCAAAAAAATCTTTTACTAAATTAGCTTCTTTGCAATTTATTACAACTGCGTGTTTAATGCCATTATTTGAAGCAAGTTTTGCTATTTCAAGCAGACCATGTCCGTAAGCATTATTTTTAATTACTATAGCAATCTTATGAAAGTCTATAAAATTTGAAACAATATCAATATTATGCTTTAATCGCTCACTATCAATCAAACAAAAAGACATCCTATTTTACTTTCTCCATTTCCATTAGTTGTTTAACCCCAATATCTTTGTCTAATATAACATAATAGAATCCAAATATTGTCAATAATAAATAGCCATATCCATGTAAAATAGTAATAAAAGATAAAATAATACTTTCATCAATAATAAGAATGGATGACAATGCTAGCTTTACTGCTAAATGAAAAGTTCCGATTGCACCAGGTAAAGATGGTATTGATAAAGCAAATGAGGAAACTATTAAAACTATTAATGAATGATAATAGTCTGCCTCAATACTAAATGCATGAAAAATAATATCAATATTAATCCAATAAATAATCCAGATTGCAATACTAATTAAGGTAGAACTAATAAATTGATGTAGGCTGAAACTATCATAAGCTAGAACAAAATTCTTAATTAAATTTTCAAAGATATTAATCCTAACAATTTTCAAAAAGTTAAATAAAAACACAAAAAAACATAGAATAAGTACAACTATAATTAAATACCAGTATATTGATATGTTTGCAATGACTTTTACAGGTGAAACATATATTCCAACTATCATCATGAAAAATAAACCAAACATGTCTAGAAAACGCTCTATTATGACGCTTCCAAATACATAGCTTTTAGACATATTACTTTTTTTACCTAATAAAATACTCTTTAAAAATTCCCCAGCCCTTAAAGGCAGTGTATAATTAACAAAGTATCCAATCATCTGTATTTTAAACAGTCTATATAAATTATTTTTTCCACCTAAAATTATATTCCATCTTAAAGCTCTGAGCCAAATAGTAACATAAAGGAGAATTCCTGCTAAAAAAATATAAATGTAATCAACACTTAATAAAGCTTTAAAAAAATTATTTGAATCTATTTTCTCATAAACCAAATAAATACAAAAAAAACTTATAAAAGCTGAAGTAAATGAAATAATTTTTTTTTGCTTAAGTTTCATTATCAAACGTGAATCATTTTGTGAAATCAAAAAATTCTATATTCTCATTATCTTTTATAGTATTAATGAGTAATTTATTTTTGTATGAATTTTTATCAAGTTTGTTGCAGTTAATATTTTTAAAACTAAATTCATATATTTCATCTGAGTAAAAAACATTAACTGAATGAGCTGTAAAGGATACTGTTAAATTATTATTAAAGTCTAGAACTGATTTATTAAAATTGTATCTACCGCTATCAATTTCACCTAAAGGACTGTAATTATTAAAATTAAAAAAATCACTAAGCAATTCTTGATTAAGGAATTTTTGAATTTTTTTGTCTGGAAAAAACTTAAACACCTGATTATTGCTTTGGTTTAATTGCAGAATAACTTCTCCATCATAAAAGATTATATTATCTAAAAACTTCATTTGGTACGTTGAATCTGCAAGAAAAAATCTAAAATAAAATTTATTGTCAATTATATTCTCATTACTATTTCCGATTTTATAGCTTTCTAATCTCATTGATAATTCAATCGGAATAGAATCCATCGATTCATTTATATTATCAAGCCAAGACTCAAATGTAAAAGTTTGAATAAGCGATACAAAAAAAACACTAATTAAAAATTTTATCAATATACGACTCATCTACTAATACGCTCCTTGCTTTACTTCCACTGTATCCACTGATTATACCTAGAGCTTCTAATTCATCAACTAATCTTCCAGCTCTACTGTAACCAATTTTAAGCTTCCGTTGTAATAAAGAAACTGAAGCTTGCTGATTTTGAACTACAATTTTAGCAGCTTCAATCAAATATTCATCTCTATCTTCTTCTGGAGCATTAACCTCAGAATTAAACTTTTCTTTTTTACTTTCAGGTAACATTAATTCATCAGGCTTTGCTTGTGATGAAATATGCTGCATAATTTTTTCGATTTCATCTAAAGTTATAAATGCATTATGAAGTCTAGTTGGAGCTCCCTTACCAGGCTCAAGAAATAATAAATCTCCCCTGCCAAGGAGCTTCTCAGCGCCCATTTGATCTAAGATTGTTCTAGAATCAATTTTTTGAGCAACTTGAAACGAAATCCTGGCTGGAAAATTAGATTTAATCAATCCTGTAATCACATCAACAGATGGTCTTTGTGTAGCAACAACTAAATGAATTCCAACAGCTCTAGCTTTTTGAGCAAGTCTAGTTATAGGATCTTCAATTGCTCTTCCGGACGTCATCATCAAATCAGCTAACTCATCTATTAGAACAACAATATAGGGAATTTTTTCGAGGTCCGAATTTTTTTTCTGCTTTTCATGATATTCTTCAATATTTCGAACCCTTGCATCTGCAAAAACTTGAAATCTTCTTTCCATCTCCGTTATTGCTGAATCTAGGATACCTACAGCATTTTCAGCTGTAGTCATTACATATTCATCTAAATCTGGAGCTGTAATTAAATGATAACCAACAAGACTTTTATAGGTTGCTAATTCTAACTTCTTTGGGTCAATTAGAATAAATTTAACTTCATCTGGCTTTGCCTTATATAATATTGAGACAATAATAGTATTGATACAAACCGACTTACCAGCTCCAGTAGCTCCAGCAACTAGTAAATGAGGCATTTTTTGCAAATCAAAACAAAAAGCATCACCCTTAGTTGTCTTACCCAACCCTATTGTAAGCTTAGAGTTAGAGTCAGCGTATTTCTTTGAATTCATAATATTCTTAAAATATACTATTTTTGGATTTTCATTTGGCAGCTCTATCCCTACTGAATTTGAGCCAGGAATTGGAGCCAAAACCCTTATTCTACTAGCTTTCATAACTCTAGCAAGATCATCTGCTAAATTAGTGAATTTATTCACTCTAACACCCTCTGCGGGCTCAATTTTGTACATGGTAATTACTGGACCTTTTTCAAAACCAACAAGTTCTGACGATACCCCAAATGTTGCTAAAGCATCAATAATTTCTTGACCCTTAGCTCTTAAAACTTCGTCGGAAATATCTGACTGGACATCAGGCTCTTCATTTAAAAAATCAACTGATGGTAACTTGTAATTAAACAATTTTGATTTTCTATTTGATAGACCATCAAGGTCCACTGAATCAATTTTAGCCTCTTCACTAATTTCAATGCTTGTAGATTCAAGTCTACTACCTTCATCTAAAGAATCTTTACTTTCAGAAAGCTTTATATCATCGCAGGGATCTATATCTGTTTGTTCAGTAATATTAATTTCATTCAAATTATCAAATTCATCTGCCCACATCTCAGAATTAGGACTCTGATTTTCATGTAAGCTATCTTTAGAAATCTCACTACTAGTCTTAATAGATACTTCCCTACTTTGTGGATGTTTGTTTTCTATTAATTTTTTTACAATACGATATAACTTTAAAGTGATCGTTTTGGAAGTCTGAAAAATGGATAAAAATAGATTGTAAACAGATATTTTATAATAAGTACTAATTATCAATAAATATGATAAAGGTAAAAAAAAGTAAACTCCAAAACCTAAAATAGTTTTAAAATAAATAAAAAGGGACCAGCCAAATTTCCCTGAATAATTAGTGTTATTATCTGAAATCCAAGCACCCATCATTGAAGTTAAAATCATTAAAATGAAGGCATATGCTGTCAATTTTAATACTTTACTATACTCATTTCTATTTTTAAACAAAACGAGCCCCCAAAATAACAAGGTAACAGGGAAAAAAACTGCGCTCAAACCAAATCCCGAGCAGCGCAAAATATTATAAAAAAGATCTCCAACTCCCCCCATTAAATTATCAGATGGAGAGGAAATAGAAAAACTATAAGACTCAGAACAACCACTAATTGATCCATAGCCCATAAAATTAGGTAATTTGGTAGTGGCTATTAAGCTTAAAAAAATAAAAGCACTCAATAAAATGAGAATTAGTCCAATTATTTCATTTTTTTTATTTGACAATGAATTACTCAAACAAGGATGTATCCTTTAAAAAAGGAGGCTTAACAATAGTTGCTAAAAACATTCTATCTCTAATTTTAACATATAGATTATTTTTATCAACTCTACTATAATCAACAAATGCCATAGCAATCCCTTTTTTTAAATTTGGAGAAAATGCACCACTTGATATGAACCCCACATCATCATTATTTGATATTATTCTATAGCCTTTTCTTGGAATGCATTTATCTTTCATCTCTAAACATACAAGCTTTTGCTTCAAACTATTCTTCATATTTATTATAGCATCACTACCAATAAAGTTATTACTAGTTAAATCTTTCACAACCCACCCTAAACCACATTCATAGGGAGAAATTTTTTCATTCATATCATTTCCATATAATCTATAGCACATTTCTAGTCTTAATATATCTCTTGCAGCTAATCCAATAGGAGGAACGCTTAATTTTTCAACTAATTGACTCCAGATATTTTTTATATAATTATGAGAACCATATATTTCATAACCTAATTCGCCTGTGTATCCAGTTCTACTAAGGATTCTTAATTCTTGATTGTCAGAAATATCTTTAAAATGATAGAAATCTAAATCATTGACACTATCTTTAAAATCATCAAAATTTGTCAAAATAGTTCTACTCTTAGGCCCTTGAACTGCAATTAATGAAACATCTGATGATAAATTTTGAACATCTATAGAAGAATGTTCAAATTTAGAGCAAAACTCTTTTTGCTTATTTACAATCCATTTATAGTTTTTATCTATATTTGAAGCATTGACAACTAACATAAACTTATCTTGATTCATACGATATAAAATCAAATCATCTACAATCCCTCCCTTTTCATTACACAAGAGGGAGTATTGGCATTGATTGTCAACTAATTTTGATACATTGTTACTTGTCAAATATTCAATAAATTTTAAAGAACTCTTGCCTCGGATTAATATTTGTCCCATATGAGACACATCAAATAGACCAACATTTTTTCTTACAAAGTCACATTCTAAGTTTATTCCAGATGGGTAACTAATTGGCATATTAAAGCCTGCAAAATTTACCATTTTAGCATTAAGCTGAATATGTTTACTATATAAACTAGTTTTTAACATTTTTACTTAACTTTTTTCAATGTTTCTTTTATTAATTGCTCAATTTCAATATCATTATTTTCTGACACAATTAGCTCAACTTCTCTTTTAATATTAATACCTTTATATCCAAGTAAATTCAAAGCCTTAACAGCATCTAAAACTATTGACTGATCTGATGATATTGATGGATTAGAATTAGAAAAGTCTAGTATTTTGTCCTTCAATTCAACAATTATCCTATTTGCAGTTTTAGGTCCTATCCCAGGTAATGATGAAAGCATTTTAGCATCCCCAGAGGAAATCCTTTCTTTAATATCATCTATCCGCGAAGAAGATAATATCGGCATTGCAGTTTTAGGCCCTATACCATTTACACTAATCAATAGTTGGAATAAGCTTTTTTCATCTAAAGATGAAAAAGCAAATAAGGTATGATTATTTTCAGATATGCTTAAGTAAGTATGCAAACTAACAAGCTTTCCTTCTTTTGGTAGAGAATCAAATGTTGTTGAGGAGATATAACACTCATACCCTAAGCCATTTACATTAATAGTCACCCTATCTAAAGCTTTATTTATTACTACGCCATCAATAAATACTATCATATTTTAAAATTTTGGTTGTAGCAAATTGCTGCAGCTAATGCATCTGAAGCATCTAAAGGTGTTGGCAACTCACTCATTAATAAAATTTTTTGTACCATAAATTGAACCTGATCTTTTGTAGCATTTCCGTTTCCAGTCAACGACTGTTTAATTCTTCGCGATGAAAATTCATATAAAGGCATATCATAGTTAGCAGACACAACCATTGGAATAGATCTAGCATGACCCAATAATAATGCAGACTTTACATTTTTACCATAAAAAATATCCTCAATAGACATAATTGAGGGACTATAATTTTCAATTATTTCTTTAACATCAGAATAAATTGTCTTTAAGCGCTTACTTAAAGAATCTTTAGCATCTGTTTTAATAATTCCAAAATCTACAACTTGCAAATTATTATTTGAAGATTCTATAACTCCAAATCCAGTACAACTCAAACCCGGATCTATACCTATAATCCTCAATTTAAATCTTCAATTTCAAGATTTGAATAAACTTTCTGTATATCTTCATGTTCTTCTAATAATGTTAATAATTTTATAATTTCTGATGAATTTTTAGATGATATCTTAACAGTATTTTGTGC
>TARA_B100000674_G_scaffold122769_1_pt1 | contig 30803 bp, 34 predicted proteins | sample TARA_B100000674 | Tara Oceans TARA_B100000674 (sample SAMEA2622759) | marine metagenome | biome: marine biome (ENVO:00000447); feature: surface water layer (ENVO:00002042); material: "saline water (ENVO:00002010), including plankton (ENVO:xxxxxxxx)" | depth 5 m | reverse complement strand
CATGGTAAGATACCTCATGGTAAGATACCTCATGGTAAGATACCTGCGCCACCTCCTCCACCACCCAATTTAAATGATCCGAATAAAAAATCATACATAGTACCCAAGATAAAAGCCTCTGATTTACAAAATGTTATACTAAAAAAAAGTAAACCAATTCAGAAGCCTAAGATAAAAAGAGATCCTAATCACTTTGAACCACCAACAATTGAAGAATTACAAAGTACATTATCCAGATTAAAAAAAATTAATATTGAATAAGATATACTTTTATACTGAATTAAGTAATATTTGTCATTGTGGATGGAATACCAGCAATATCTTTTTCTACTTCGGATACATCGTCTAATTTAATATCTTCATGTAAATCTAAAATACATTCTAATACATCATTGTTTTTAGCCCCAAGCTTAATCATTTCTCTGATTAAGTAATCTAGTTTAAGAGCATTAAATTTCCACTTGTTTAGTTCAGACAAACTATCCTTTTCGTCTATATGTATGTTTTCTCCTGTTTTATCGTGAATATTAATCTGAACGTAAGGATCAATAAAGAATTCTTTATCGGTTCTAGGATGATATGGTGGTTCGTAATTAAATTTGTGTGGAACAAGGTAAAATCTATGACCTATCATTGTTTTTAGTTTAAAGGATCCTCCTTTTGGTAAAATACCCATATAGCTAATAGCATTTACTCTACTATCTATATCTTCAACCATATAGTTTCCCATAACCCAATAGATTAGATAGTTTTCACTTTTTAGATTAAAGAGTTTAACTAATCTTTTATCATCTTTAATTTGTGGTGTCTCGGTTGTGTTTTGCATATGATAAATCAAACAGGAATTCTTTATCATACTGAAAATTGAGTGACATTTATTACTATCGGGATAATCATCGGAAGAATAATACTTGCTCCTTGGCAAATAGTAGATATCTCGGAGCCATGAACTATCCGTGCTATCAGACAAGTGTCCTTTCAAGTTTTTTACTCTTAACCAATGACGATAAACTATGCGGATATCTTCTTCCTTTATGGAGTCTTTAATATACACTGATTTCACAAATCTTTGAAAGTTAATCACGTTTTTTACAGAGTTCCTAAATTTTGATAATTCCGCTCTTCTTCTTGGTGGATTTGAAAGAGGTGCTCTTGGTGTATATTGAATAGGTAAACTGAATAAAGTATGAGTATGAGATTGAGAATGAGATTGATTTGTTCTCCTTTGAGGGCATGTTGATCTGTTGTGACCACTTTGTCGGCAGATACTGCAAGGCATCTTGGTAATATACGATGTTTTTCTTACTTAATATTTGTAAAAGTAACATAATCAAATTTTTGCCTCTTCTATTTCAATCTCCTTAAAGATCTTATTTTGATTTTGACTCTTCTTACGATACATCTTAAATACATTTACTTCTTTTGTTTGTGTCTTAGAATAACTATGATTAATATAAATTGAAGGTGGTATAAATCCATTCTGTATATTTGTCGTAGATGATTTATCTATATATTCTTGATGGGTTAGAGTTCCACCAAAAATATCTAACTGTATCTTTTCAGGAGCTATCTTTACTCTGGAACGTGTATTGGTTACTTTATTATAATATAAATTTAAGAGGCTATATTTCTTGAATAAATCTTCGCCATGATAAGTATCAAATAAATATCTTCCAGCACATGAATAACAGCAAAAACTACCATTCATATAAAATGTTCCATTTATATAGTTAATTGGATAACTAATATTTTCTTCTATTTGATGATTACAATTCCAACACACACTTTTGTTACTTTTAGAATTTACTACTTGATGATTTGTATAATTATCAATACCATTAAATTCATCAATTGAACAATGATTCTGATTACTCTTGACATTTAATGATGATATTAAATTATCTACCTTTTCATGATCGAATTTAGGATTTTCATTTATAATAACATTATTTTTTGGTTTTCTACCTCTCTTTTTCTTTGGTTCCATTTATAATGTTAAAAAGATATTATCTTTAAGTTTAAATAGATTAACTTTTTTAAAATAAATATTAAATAATGTCTGCCGAACTCTCTTTTGATTCAAATATAATTCAATTATTATTAGTAATTGGAATAATTATTTTAGTTGCCGGTTATTTTTATTATGAAAATATCAAAATAAAAAACCAATTACTTGAATTTGAATATAAATTATCAAAATTAAATGATTTTGGATACTCTGAAGATCCATTAAGAATGTCTTCACAACCACATGCTTCGAAACAGTCACAACAGCCACAAGCACCACAACAACTACATGATCCACAAGGACCACAAGGACCACAAGAGCTATCAGAATTTAATATTCAAATGGAGCCTATGATTAACAATATAACTGAATCATTATCACCAGAAGAAGATAGATTTATTGAAGAAGTTATAGAAAAAAAAATACATGAAGTTCCACAAGGAGTATCGGAGGGTGTTCCCAAGGTTTTACCGGAAAAGGATGATAGTGAATGGTCTGATATAGATAAACAAATGAAAAATGATAATATCCTAACAGAAGATAAGAAGGAAAATCCATCCGATCCAGCTGAATTAGAATCTTTCAGTATCGATGAAATGTTGAAAGATATATCAGATGAAAACAAAGATGAAAATAACAGCGAAAAAACAGATAAAATTATAGATATAAGTGGCGATAAAGATTATAAAAACATGACCGTTTCTCAATTAAAGGATATTTTAATAGAAAAAAATTTACCTGTATCGGGTAATAAAACAAAATTAGTTCAAAGGATTTTAGATAACGATAAATAAATTTATATTTTTTTTTTATATTCTTTCTATATATAAATGGATTCAATGAAAGTTACCGATAATGTTGAATTAGACTTCCCTGCTCGTATGTCAGATGGTAGAATGTTTACTGATTATCGCCAAAACTGCTTGTTAAATAATGGATTAGCCAAGGGAAGAGGAAGCTGGGAATATCGCAACTATTTAACAGAAAATGCGGATCAATTAATGATAGAATTTACCAAAGCACAAGAAGCCGTTACAGAATGTACAAAATGTACTGATAATACGGTCTTGCCGGTTAGAACTATCCTAAATTGCGATCCGGAGGGGTGTAATTATATTTTAAATAATCCCAACGGTTTAGGTCAAGGCCGGCAATATTAACTTATTGTTTCCAATGATTATTACAGTCTAAGCATGTAATAAATTGAGTCATTGGTTCGTCTGCTGACCTTGTTTGCATTTCGTAATAAGTACATGAACGACTACCACATCTTCTACATTTAAACATATCTGTCATAGCTTCTGGTTTTAATTCATAACGTAGTTTTTCTTTTTTCATTTTATCTTCTATTAAAATTTTCCATCTTTCTGGAAATATATCCAAGGGAGACAATTTTGATATACTAGCACTCTTAATATCATCTTCTAAGATACGAGATTTTAAAGTTAAATTTTGAATATATGAATCACTTTTTATATTAGAATATAAACTCCGAATTCGAGACAAATATAAAGATTTAAATATAATACAATCCCATGATCTTTTTATATTTTTCTTTTTTGAATCATCAATTACTGAATTATAAATATCTTTTTCAATTAATCTAGATTTTTTTTCATCTTCTAAATGTTTATACAGCATCCCAACACATTTATTGCGTATTTCATCATTATAACTGCTATTCATGTTAATATTGATATATATCTTATAAATTTTAAATCAAATTTTAATACTCTGTGGTATCAATTTCTAAATTATCATCGGAGTCTTCTTTTATAAATTCATATTCTTCATCTGTTTCAGAATCGTGTGTCGTATATTCTTCATCGGTATATTCATATTGTTCTTCTTCATCACTTAGACAATCATCAAAATTATTAAATATTAAATTGTAAAATTCACCATAATCAGAGATACTTGTATTTATTAATTTATCCCCTTCAAATCTCATTATGAAAATATCTCCGAATAGTAATTTTTCTGATGAATCTTCTTCTAAAAAGTTGCTAATACCATTAGGTGGTAATTCATGTTTATTTTCAAATCCCGCATCACCATCATAAGATCCATAACATTTAGTTGTAATGTTTTCATATGTCCATGTATATAATTCTGTTATACTATCATTATTAATAGATAATTTTGTCAAATTTTTTAAAATATTGTTACCTTTAACTTTAACCTCTTTCATAGTATCATCTTTTAAAATTTGAACACACAACATTTATTTTTAATATTTAAGGCATAACTTTAAATATTATGTTATAATATAATAAATGGGATTTAAAGATGAATTTACTTTAGATGATAGATGTAGTGAGGCAGTTAAAATTATGAAAAAATATCCATCAAGGATACCAATTATAGTTGAAAAAAATGATAAATGTACATTTCAAGATATAGATAAAAGGAAATATTTAGTACCAAAAGATTTAAGCATGCATCAATTTACATTTATTATCAGAAAGCGTATCAAATTAAATCCATCTCAAGCTATATTTTTAATGATTAACAATACATTATGCCCGAGCAATACTACTATAGGCGAAGTTTATGATGAATATCATGATGAAGATGGTTTTTTATATGTTATTTATTCATCTGAAAATACATTTGGTTAAAATATTCATTAAATAAAAAATATTTATATTTATTATAGTATTAAATGGAAAATATACTACTTGTTGCTATTTTTATAGTCGGTTTATTTTTGCTAAGTAAACCAGAATTCAAATCAAATATTAAATCTAAAGTCAATAAAGCATGTAATTATGTAACTAATTATGTAGAAAAACCGTTAAAGAATTCTGTTAATAAAATAATCAATAATTATGAACCAACCCAAGAAGATATTCAGGAGAAAACTTATGTTGATAAAACTCAGCTAATCAAAGAATTTCCTTATCCACAAATTAGCAGAGGGGTTAAGAAATTAAGTGAAGGTAAATCCCCCTTCCCCCTTAATAATGATGATAAGTTTAAACCAAATGGAGATAGAGATTTAAAGTTTATTAGAAGAAAGGATACCCCTTCTAACATGACAAAAGAAAGAATGTATTTACCCGATTTCTATAGAAAAGATAGATTATCTGGAAATCCTTCTGGAACAGAAGAATTAAGGAAATTTGAACTCAATAATGATAAATCCGACCAATCATGGACAGATGAAAATGTATCCGAACATCCCAAGTTTTACAATGCTGATATTAAAAATGAATTAACCAATATTGGAGCCTTCTTTGATAAGAATAATCAATATAATGGGAAAACATCTACTAAATCGGAACCTTTAACGAGTGATAAGTGTTATAAAGATAAAGATGGCAATAAATTTTGCGAAGATAATACTCGTTTACAACTTATACCTCCTTCACTAATAAGCGATCCTCAAAAATGTTATGCCCTTAATAGTTGGGGTATGTATAAAGACATGCAATTAACAGAAGCAAATGATGATAGGGTTATCAATGGTGGAATGTTTTTCAATGGGATTAGCGCATCCAAAAAGAATAATGAAACATATTCGAGACCAATTAGCCAACAAGTGGGAAGTTGTGCTTTTTAAGATATTTACATCTATCGTTCATTTTAATTTTGTATCTTTTACACCATTCATAAGATAATTTTATTTGATTTTCACTTGGTTCACTATTAAAACATTTAGATCTAATTAGTTCTATACCCTCTTGTATCTTTTTTATCTGATTATTACAATATAACTTGTTTACATTCATCATTTCATCTAATAAATCCTTTGATATAGGAATATCAAAGTGTTTTCCAAATCCGCGACATAATATATTAATAATATCACTATTGTAACCTTTATAATTTTTACATATGATATATTTTTCAGAATTTGAGTTTCTGCTTACACATGGTTTATGTATATAAACACTATTATAAGAACGTATTAAGACAGATAATAATAATATTGTCTCCTTATGAAATATATCAAATATCTTACATACAAAGTTACCACCCTTCTTCTGAACATTGAGTGCTATAAATATTTCGGAATATATCAATTTATATGAATTTATCTCTTGTTTACTATAATCAAATGAATAATCAAATCCACCATCACCTGTGACTAAATCCACAGATTCTCTCCCATATTTTTTTATGAGTGATAATACATTTTTAAAATCATATAAATCTCCATCATCATTTATTCCATTATAAAATGATATCTTTTCATTATTTATTAATCTAGTATTCCATTTTGGTACACTTTTAATTTCACTTTGCAATGAATTACCATATATTTTAATAGTTTTATCTGATGATAGTAAATGAGTTATAGCTTGTATGAATCCACCAGGTGCTTCTGCCAAACACACTATTTTATTATTCAATTTATTATTTAATATATTATAATCATAATATATTTCGGTGAATTTAAAATATGAACGACTAATTGGCGATAACTTACTTATATTATTTCTATAATTTGATGTATAAATATACTCATAATCATGAATATTTTTCTTAACAAGTTCCCATTCTTTTGGAAAATCGTCAATCAATGTCTTTGTATTGTTTAGTCTTTCGCATAGTTCAGTCTGTATTTTTTCATCTTTTAAATAAACCAAATTATTGTCAAGATTTGTATTCTTAAATAAAAATTTCATATTAACAATTCATAAAATCTTTTTAAATTAAGATAATATATGAAAGAATGTTGTAATCATGATAATAAAGATAAAATATGTTTTCGTAAAAAAGATAAGAAAACCTTTAAATTACCTAGAAAGTTCTCTATAGAAAAGTGTAAAAATCCTAAAGGATTCACCATGCGTAGTAGTTGTGCTCCTTATAGAGATTGTCATAAAAAACAAAGTGGTGGCAAAAATAGCAGTAAACATAGCAGCAAAAAAAGATTTTTATATAATCCGAATAATCCTAAGAAATCATTTGATGTTTATATAGATAAAAATCCTGAAGACACAATCCATATCAAATATACCACTCTTCAAGATGTTAAAAATACTATTCAAAAGCTAGAAAGATTTTATAAGAATGATAAATATACACATAAAAGAATATGGCAAGTTGCTATGATCATGAAAGTTCGTTTAAAAGTTTTAAAAGATAAGAAATCACAACAATATAATTTATCTTATCGATATTTTAAACATTTAGGCAAAAGATCAAAGATAAAAAATAAAGACAAAAAGAAAGAAAAAAACATGAGAAAAAAATTAACTTTTAAAATTTGATTAGTTGTTAGCTTGAAAACTAACAATTTTAAATGGATACTTACGAATATATCTTTTATCTTTTCTTATACGTTTGGGGTTTCATGTATTTTAAACATTTATATGAAAATGATATTAATTCATATAATTTGATAAATCTTCTAGTTTAGTTAGTTAAAGATACGAATAGTATTACTATTAAGTTTATTATAAATTTAAAAATGGGTATCCCAGTTTATTTCAAAACATTAATTTCAGATTATGGTGACACTATTTTACATAAAGATATTTACGATGATATTAATCATCTTTTTTTTGATCTAAATTGTTTAATTCATCCATGTGCGAGAGGATTAAATGACGAAAATGAAATAATAGACAAAATACTAAACGAGATACATAAATTAATAAAATATACAAGAGTAAAAGATACGATCTATATTGCGATTGACGGTATTGCGCCAAAAATGAAAATGCGACAACAAAGAATGAGAAGACATAAATCTGCGTTAGAACGAAAATACAATACAGAATCCTCGTGGAACACAAACGCAATTTCCCCTGGTACTAAATTTATGAATATATTAAATATCCGTTTAAGAAAGAAATTTTCATGTTTAGAAAATATTATACTGGACGATAGCGATAATAGAGGTGAAGGAGAACATAAAATATTACATTATATATTAAATAATAATCTGAAAGGTAAAATATGTATTTATGGTTTGGACGCTGATTTAATACAATTATCATTGGTATCCCATAAACCAAATATAGTATTACTCAGAGAAACAACAGATTATAATATTGAAAATACAGATAGTGAATATATTTATTTGAAAATTGATTCATTAAAAAAACATTTGTTAGAATCATTTCATTTACAGCGAATCGTAAAAGAATCTATAATCATTGATGATTATATTTTTATGTGTTTCTTATTGGGAAATGATTTTATGAATCATATACCATCATTAAGTCTAAGGTATGGTGGCCATGATATACTATTAGATACTTATAGTAAATTACAAGATAGATATAGTGGTTATTTCAGATTAATTGACAGAGAGATACCAAATATAATTCATATGACATTTTTTAAAGAGTTTATTTCAGAATTGTCATCTCTAGAGAGTGAAATGATTAGTAAAACCATTATGATTCGTAAAAGACAAAGAGAGAAAATTTCTAATCAATATTATAATGATTATCAAGATTTTAAAAAGTTTATCTTGGAACATGGTGAAAATGAAAATTCAATCGATGACGGGTATTTATCTCTGGAAGATATTTATCGCTTTCAATGTAATACTACATCTGATAAGGATAGTATTAAAAAGATGATTGAAAATTTACCTATTTTAGTATCTGATAAAGAATTCAAACTTTATAAATCACTACAATGTGATAGTGAAGAATGTCAAGACTATTTAGATACATTAGTTCATACAACTCATTATTATTTTAATAAATGCGTTAACTGGAGATATTCTAGTAGTAAATCTAAAGGTCCATTATTAACGAATTTATGTAAATATATTCCAAATTATAAAATAGACATTACAAGAAATAATAAAGAGTATAGTAACAAGGAACAATTGGAATATATTTTTCCAAAGGATTCACATCATTTACATGAATATGATATTTCAGGAAAAGAATACAAAATGATAGTCGATTTGAAATTTAATAGATATATGTGGGAGTGTCATCTAGAATTCATCTAGAATTCATTTAAACTTTGTTTAAAAGATAGAATTCATTTAAACTTTTTTAATTGCAGTGAGCACCACCAATTCTTCCCTTTCTACTCTTCTTATACTTGCTTCGCTTAGACTTGCTTCGCTTAGGCTTGCTTCGCTTAGACTTGCTTCGCTTAGGCTTGCTTCGCTTAGGCTTGCTTCGCTTAGGCTTGCTTCGCTTAGATTTTCTTCTTTTAGCTCCACCACATTGTGGTTGAGGAGAAGGAGAAGGAGATTCGGTAGGGACAGTTTCTTCAACATTATTAGACATTATTTATATAATATAGAAAACAAAATAAATTTGGATAATTAAAAATTTATAATGAATAATAAATAAAGAACAATGCCTTTACTTAATTTAAGTAAGTATAAAAATATATTTGGTGCCCCTGGAACTGGAGTTCATAAATATAAATTTAAGGGAACTGCTATTGTAGACTATTTTTTAACTATAGCAGGAGCATTCATAATAACTTATTTTACGGATATACCTTTAGTAATTACAACAATCGGATTATTTTTGATTGGGATTGTATTGCATTATCTATTTGGAATTCAAACGCAAGTATTAAAATTTATTTTTTCATAGTGTATTTATATTCTTTTTGTAATTTTTCATTATAACATGTTAGACTCAATGATTTATCATCGCATTTCATATAACATGCTCCTATATTCGGTGAAAAATACTCTAAAACTGAATCATCTTCTTCTTTCATCTTATCTACGTAAAAATAAGATTCATCATAATATTTTCCACCTGTTCCTATGACTAAAGTAGGGATTTTATGTTTACCCACCATTATTAAACTTTTACAATGATCATGACCGCAAATATATAAATTTATTTTTACTCTTTTTAGTAAATCATCCATAAACATTTCATGCCTCGGTTCAGCATTTCCGTGTCCTCCAACTGAACGCCAAGTGTGATGACCACATAATACTTTCCATTTCTTATTTGAATTCTTAATAGATTTAACTGTATCTCTCAATTGTTTTTGTATGACACTTTCAGATAACCATTCAAAGTTGGTATCAATAAAGAAAAAATCACATGAAGGGAAATTTTTAGTGTACCATTTACTGGGCATATTCCATTTTTTATCGTCATTATATTGACTGTATGTATAATCTACTTGCGAACGAGCATTTTTATGATAGTCATGATTTCCTAAACATAAATAAAACGGTAAATTTATATTTTGATAAATATTTCTGAATTTGGTATTAAATTGTTCATCATGAATATCATCGCAACCATCTGGATAAATGTTATCTCCCGCGATTATCACAGAGGATATCTTAGGATACCGTTTGATTAAGTTTTCAATTGATGTAGCGACTTTATATTGTTCTGGTTCACCAGAACCAGTGTCGGCAATTAAAATACATTCCATATAATTAATAAGTTAAAAGAAAAATAAATAATATAAATACTAAAATATATAAATGAGTGAATTAGATTATTATAAATTACCTCAATTTGTGGATCGTGTTTCCAAAGGTCTAGAGGGACCTCAGTCTCATATTAGAATCCCTACTATGTGTGGAAATCAAATTCATAATATTTCATTTTTGGATCATTGCGACGAATTATGTAAAAAGCACAATACGGATAGATTAAGATTATTATCTGTAATTCAGCAAAAGTTAAATGGTGATATGATTGTCAGATTAAACGAATCCCCTGTATTTCGCGATAAAGTAAAACTTGTTTTAAATGAATGGGGTGAAGAAATTGATCCAATAGAACTATTTAAGTGTCCGGCTAATTGTTACGACAATAATTGTTTTGTAGATATGAGAAATTTATACCAAAGAAATATTGATACGTTGGAAAGTTTAAATCTAAATGCCGATAATTTAGAATCAAGTATCTATAATTCAGTTGAGAGTTTAAGAAATGAATTTCATGGTTGTGAAGATATCTTGAGAGATAATTTATCTCAAATTGAAACCAGACAATATGAATATGAACCTAAATATCGTGCCATATTATGTGATTTGAGTACTAGACAGAAGCCGTTTTATTTGGATGGATTAATGAAATCCGAAGAACAAGCTAATATGATTCAGCATGTTAATCGTAAAGTTAATAGACATATCCCTGATAATATCAATGTTATTTTTCTGAATATCGTCTTGATACCAACTCTGATAGCAAAAGAAATGGAAAGATTAAGAAAAGAATCTCTTGTTATTAAACAAGAAATAGAAAAGAGACAAAAGATATTATCAGATATTATGGAAAGAATTGGTCCTAATGAACCACTTTCTGTAGGTTTTTTAAAGATGTTATCTGGATTAACCGATGTATTTAATGTTGCTAGCGATGAAGACTTACCTGAAGATGAAGAAGATGAAGTAGATGGAGGAGATGATAAAATTGAAAGAGTGATGCAAAGTATAGTTGAAAAACAGAAACCAACTGATAACAAAACTATTAAAGATGGAGAAAAGATGTATTATTTAGACATGAAACCGAAACCCAAAGATGAAAGTTTGGCTATCAATGAATCAGATAAGAATGATCCTGTTAGTGATAATTTGAGTGTCGGTGTCAGTGATGGCGTTAGTGATGGTGTCAGTGAATTATCAACCGAAAAGAGTTTAAGTGAAATGTCATTTTATTAAAAATTTGATTTGTGTTTTATCCATTTGAATAAAACAATCAAGAGTATGACTGTTCTCAGCAAGAATCAGAAGCGACTGCGAGCAGTTGAAAAGAAGATCCGACACAGCAAGCCCAAGAATGGTTCTTGGGACATGGAGAAGATTGAACGTCTAGAAAAACAGAGAGAGATTATAATGAATCTTATTCAAGTGGAGAATAAGAAGAAAGAAGAAAAGGAAGCGTTTAAGAACATGTCAGGGGATCAAGCTATCGAGTTCTTTAAGGAAGAACCAAGGGAGAAACAGGTAGATCATACTATTCCCAATACACCACATACACGTCGCATTAAGAAGAAGGTCATTCAAAATTTAAATGAGCATATGATGAGTGAGATGATGAACTATCAAGTTCGCGCTCGGATGAACATTATCAAGCAACTTGAAGAATCAAGAGAAAATGGTGAAGAAAAGAAGGAGGTTGAAAACGAATTTGAAATAGTAAAGAACCAGATTCAGCAGATTTTTACATCTTAAGACCGTATAGATGTGTCCTTAGATCATTCTTGTTTGTAACTTTATCAATTTCCGAAACATGCTTACCCTGAACAAAGATAGGTGGATAATAATATTTTTTAAAGAATTGTAAATCAATTAAATGAACATCATAATTTTTTATCTTATCGGTAATTGTAGTTTGGAATAACTGCATTGCTTCTTCAAAAGTCTTAATAAATAATGCGTGAGCCATTAAGACACTAAATTTTCCATATTCTATATCATTTAATCCCTTTTTAGGATGAACATTTATTTTTACCTCACCAGCTTTAGTTATTTGAGGAGGAATAATCCATCCACCTAGATAACAAGATACTGGTGGAGGTGTAGGTAGTTTATCAGATAAAGTAGCATCAGCTTCAAGGATAATGTTGTTATCTGTTTTATTCATGTAAATTGCTAAAAGTGCCTTACGATGAGCAGCGATAGTTCCTAGTTTAGCTAGAATTTTTTTTCCATCCGTATTCCATCTGGTATTAAGATCTTTTAATAATTTCTTATTACATTGAGTCAATTTTAGATATTCTGCTGGAACCCAATGAATATGACAAATTTTAGACTTGTAATCTTTAAACAACTCTTCTGATTTACTTAAAAAATCTTCTTCGGTTTTACAAATAATATAAATATTGTATTTAGACATAAATATATTTATATTCTAGATAATAAATTTAATTTATATGCGATCATTGATGTATTAATTTCTATAGTTAATTATATGAATCATATTTTAATAATAATAGGATTCTTACTTTTATTATATTTTTTAAGCGATGTTAAAGAAAATTTCAGTCAATTATTTCTTCCAAATTTTACAAATATAATCTATACTGGTAAGTATTATCCAGATAATATTAAAGTTATTAGAGAAAATAGAGATAGAAAACCTTCGTCAGTTGAAGACGTAGAACAACCACCTCATGCTAGATTTGTAAGTGGTTCTGAAAATATCTCAGATTCTCCGGAAGATATTCGTGAAATAAAGAATGATATTGATGAAGTTGATTCAGAATTAAATATTTTAGCCGGAGTAGATTTAGATTTCAATAATGATCAATTGAATACACGTGCAATATGTGGTGAATCAAATAAAAAATTAAGTCCCGCTAATTTCTCAACTCCATGGAGGAAAGGAAATGAAAATTATAAAGCAATTAAACTATTTGAAAGATATATTATTCAGAAGTTTTCACCGGAAGATGAAAGTTGCTTTTGGGATGATGGTTGTGGCACACTTGATAATGACTGTATATGTAAATATAAAAGAGTGAATGGAGACTCAACGGATCCAGATGCCGAAACGGGACGATGGACCAATAGTTCCGGTGATAGTGGTATAACAGCAACAAGTAATCTGATCCAAGATTGTACTGGCTATAATCCATCCGATCCCATTAATGGTAGCACAGTATCTGAAGCACCTTCTTCTTGTAAGAGATTATGTTGTAATAATTTATTATTTCCGATTAATAATTCAAATACTGACGAAAATGATAGAAAAATATATAAAACATATTTGAAATATTTGTATAATACTGCCCAAGAAATACCGTATGAAGTTCCATATATAGAAGATTCATTGGGTGGAACTTGTATGAGCCCCAGTCCCTCCCCAGGACCTTCTCCAGGACCTTCTCCAGGACCTTCTCCAGGACCTCCATCTCCACCAGCACCACCGTGTTCAACTGGTCCAGCACCATCACCGGAACAAGATGGTGGAATAGATATTACCAAGCAATCTGATTCAACAATACAGATTGTTAATTTAACAACTGAACCTTGGTTACATGTGTTTTTGGAATATAGTGATAATGACGTGATAGATGCCCCCCAAGAGAATGCCTGTGGATTAGCTCAAGGTGGAAAACAAGGTGCTGTTAATTTACCTGTTCCAAATAAACAATGGGAAGTAAATACTTCATGGGGAGATTATGATTTAAGTGACCCAACAGAGCCATACGATATGGATTTTTCTGATTTAGGGGGGGGAACGAGATGGCAGAAATTAAGTTTAAAAAATAAGTCGTATGTCATATTAAATATTCCAAATTTTACAGAAGGGTGTCCATTTAGAATACAACCACTTAAAAGTTTAGTTAATAAGATAAATCCTTCAAATACGAATAAAGAATGGTGTAACTATACTGCTTTATATGACCCAGTTCCATCTGGTTTTGAAAAACAACGAGCCGATTGTGGGATACCGATTAAAATTGAAGCAGGTAAAGAAGCTGGTGCAAACATGAGTGGTGTTGACGGTGTAAATTTTAAATTAAAATGGGAATTTTCAGACAAAAACACAACAGATAATAATGGCCAATATATAACAACATTCTTTCAAAAAAACCCATGTGAAGAACAAAATTGTATTACACAAAATGGAATCAAGAATGGAATCAAGAAATGTGGTTGTATAAATCCAGCTAAATTAGTAACTATGGATAAGAAATATAATAAACCAGGTGTGCCTGGATATGTCTCTGACTCCCTGAAATGTAATAATTCAAAGGGCTGCCCAATAATGTTTCAATCAGATAAGGGACCTGGCGATAATTTAAATGACCCTATTGGACAACCTTGTTATCACGGTAGTTGTAATTTAACAGGTAAGTTTAGAGAATGGGCGTGCGATCTTCAATATGGTCAGTGCGCTAATCCAAATACTACGTATCAAGGTGTGGAAAGAGCCACCAGTTGCGGTGAAGGTAAAGGGTATACAATATATTCATATGATTTCGATGATGCTAATTCTTTAGCATGGTTTTCAAAACCTTACAAAATGAAATTAACTTTTTATGATTTAAATTAATTCTAATTTTATCTTAAGAATTTTAAAATATTTTTCATGTTTCTTTTATCCTTAAACAATTTATGTCTTTTCCCACGAACTCTAACCAATGCGGGATAAGTTTCGATTTTATACTTTTTAACGAGAAGAGGATTTTCTGATTTATTGAAAATCTTAGTCGTTAATTTTTTCTTTTTTAATAATTTTGGCAATAAAGTATTTTGAAAATCATCACACCATTTACAACCATCCATTCTGAAATAGTGTAATTCATAATTAATATTTTTTTTCCTATTTGTTCTGTTTGATTTGGGTCTTTTATGGGTCTTACTCTTATTACGGGATACCATATATGATATAATATATATATTATTTAAAGAATCTTTCAGTATTAATAGTAAATGCAAAGTATCATTGACGCTGTTGAACAAGAAAAAGAGAGTAGATTTAAAAAGTCATGGGCAAAACTTGATAAAGGTTCTAAATTAAATCGTTTAACACTTTTTATTGAAAGTGAAGTGGCAGATAAGGAACTAAGCGAAGATTCACAGAAAAAACTTAAGAAATTATTATTTCATGTTTGTGAAAATGGATCATTAAACAAAGTAAACGATGTTGAATATAGTGAAGAAACTTGTGAAATAGTAAGTATCAAAAATTTAATTTATGATGAAAATAAAGAATCATATTCATTTAATTTACCTAAAAAGGTTGTAAAACCTACCGCAAAATCTAAATCTAAAATAGATCGTCATTTTTCACGCAGTAAGGAAAATAAAAAATAAAATAAAAATTTATATTTTATATATATATATATATGAAAATTAGTTTAGAAAAGATATTGATTGGAATTTTAATTGGTATCTTATTATTTTGTATCGGTAAAAAGATGTTTATGGTGGAAGGGGTGACAGACATCCCTGCCACCCGGTTCGTTTGTAATACTGGAGCTTGTTTAGCTCCAGGTCAACAGTGTGTGTACGATCAATCATGCTCTTCGGACAACGCCCCCATCGGTTGTAATGCTGGGAGCATTCATCAAAATTGTAAATTTTGTGGTTTTCACGAGTATGAAGATTGTGGTGGATCTTCACCACCAGCACCAGCACCATCTCCATCACCGTCGCCAGTTAGACCGTCTCCATCGCCATCACCAGTTAGACCATCTCCATCGCCATCACCATCGCCAGTTAGACCGTCTCCGTCACCATCTCCATCTCCATCTCCGTCACCATCTCCGTCACCATCACCATCTCCGTCACCATCTCCGTCACCATCGTCAACGGGCCCATGTGATAATATATCTTATCCATTGTGTAGAGCACCAATTATTTATGATACAGATGGTCATTGCGTGAACACTGAAAACAAGGATACTAAGGGCAAACACCCTTGTAATGAAGGGAAATTGACAGAACAGGACTGTGAAAGTCTTGGTGACCCTTTCAAATGGTGTCCAGTAAAACAAGCTCCTGGACCACCGGACAGAAGCCCTGCCCCACCTGCCCCTGACAGTGATCGTGCTGCGTGTGATGTAGCTGATAAAATAGGAAATACTTATTTTAAATGGAATGATGGGAAAATACCGGGTTGCAGAAATGATCAATGTATACGTACGGAAGAACAAATGAAACAAAATCCCAAACTATCAAAAAGAGTATGTGGTCCAAAAAATGTATGGACGGATGGAGATGCATGTCGCGATAATTGTATGGGCCTTTTAGGACTTGACACGATGAATTTGTGTGTATTAACAGATAATTGTAAGAAAAATCCTTGTGAAATAAAACTAATAGATGCGGAGAATTATGGCTCACCAGGAAAATTAGTATTTAAGAACTATACAAATCATCCCATCTATGTAGTTATAGATAAAACTACACAAGGTTATCAGCAGGCAACCAAGCCTTGGGGTCAACATGGCTCAGTTGGTAACTATAATTTTTACCAAGTGGCTCCGAGTGGTAGTATTACATTTAGTTTTACTACTTGGGAATCGGGGAAAGCTTTCATAATTCCTTACTTAACCGAAACTATCAGAGGCGGAACATTTAATGGAAACGGTTTAGGGGGATTGGAATGGACGGTAAAAAGATCAGATGATGATACTGGATATATAGCATCAGGGAATTTGAGTGCTGTAGACGGTATAAATTTTAACTCCAAAATGACATTTTATAATATTAAGTGTGGTGATTACAATAATCGTGAAACAAAATTAAATTTCGATAAATTTAATAAATTCCGGGACACCCAAACTGATGGTATACCGACGTATATTTCCCCTATTATCGGAAAGTTAGGGAAGCCATTTGTAAATGATATTTGCCTTGATGCCATAACAGATATGTGTGGCGTAGGATGGATTAAAAGCGATGAATGCTACTTTGAAAATATTAAGAACAAGTGGAACTGTCTCGAGACGATGGCCAAAGCAGAGTTTAATCTTAGCGATGATCAAAGGAGTCAAGATTTTAGATCTTGGGTTGATTTTGTTAGTAGTGGAGACAACACCAATATATACGCTTGGGCGTATGATGAGATACAAATACAAGATCCAACGAAGGGACCCCCCAAATGTGGCGGAATGCCTTGTGAACTCCCGGCGGATCATGCTGGATGGAAAAAATCTAAACATTTAAAATGTATTAGTGATGAATTATGTGGCGATGAATGTTACGGGTATGTCGGGAATAATAGGCGAAGGAGGCCTTTGATAGTTTGCGCCGAACCGTCACATATTATCCCTTCCGTTGTATTTGAAATAACTGAAATTCTTCGATAACCTTAGAAATCATCGTCATCAAACGATATACTGTTGTTTTCACTGTCAATGTTTGGATTAGCTTTGTTTGAATATTCACCTACTCTCTTTTCAAAGAAATTTGTCTTACCTTGAACCGAAATCATTTCCATCCAATCAAATGGATTTTCACCGTGATAAACTTTTTCTAATCCAAACATGAGAAGTAACCTGTCCGCAACATAGTCGATATATTGTGACATAAGTTTCGCATTCATTCCGATTAATTCACATGATAATGATTCAGTAATAAATTCTTTTTCAATTTGGACGGCGTCCATAATAATTTCTTTAATAACTTCTGGAGATGGCTTTTCTAGTAAATTCTGATACATTAATACCGCAAACTCTGTATGTAGACCTTCATCTCTTGAAATTAATTCATTGCTGTGACATAGACCAGGCATTAATCCCCTCTTCTTTAACCAGAATATTGAACAGAAAGCACCCGAAAAGAATATTCCTTCAACGGCAGCGAATCCAATAATACGATGAGAGAATGGAGAATTCTTATCATTGATCCACTTTAGTGCCCAATCAGCCTTCTTTTTGATGCTTGGGAAGTGATCAACAGCATTTAGGAGCTTTGTTTTCTCTTCTACATCTTTGATGTACGTGTCAATCAGTAGAGAATAAGTTTCACTGTGAATATTCTCCATGGCGATTTGGAAACCATAAAAGAATTTCGCTTCAAGTATCTGAACTTCTTGACAGAATCTCTCAACCAGATTTTCATTGACAATTCCATCTGAAGCAGCAAAGAATGCTAAAATATTCTTGACAAAGTATTTTTCATTATCATTTAGTTTTACCCAATCATTCATGTCCTTGCTTAAATCTAATTCCTCTGCTGTCCAGAAGTTTGCTTCAGCTCTCTTGTACATTTTCCAGAAAGGCTCATGTTGAATCGGAAAAATGACATAACGATTTTTTTCTTCGTTTAGCATTGGTTCCCTTTTGTTGATTTCCATACTACTCATTTCAATAATTCTATTTATAGTTAATTATTTAAATCCGTTTAATAAAATCAAATTTTATTGCCAAATTATTTTGTAAAGAAATAGTTTTACGAACAATTATTGTTCTTAAATATTGCGAAAAAATATAAAAATTTGATTTGTTGTATCTTCTGTTCTCTATTAGAATACAACAACAAACCAACCAATAAGAGAAAAAAAACATCTTAAATACCTTAAACAACTACCAGAGCAACCAGATCAACCAAAGCAACCAAGGCAAGTAGTTCTTCGCGTTAGATATGAGTCTGTCTCGCACAACCACCGCCCGCGGCGCAGCCACACCTGGAGACACGGTGATGACCCAGATGAAGATGTACAAGGAAAAGTGGCAAAAGGATTACCCATCCAACATGACGCAGACGGATATGTTCCGAAAGTGGGTCCCCAAGGAACCAGTGGACTTCACAGAGACATATCGTAGCATCGGATTTGACCAGATCTTCACTTCGGATAAGGTCTGCCTCAAGATGATGGGTCCATACAACTCCAACATGCTTTATCGAGACTCGCTTGGCGAGTGTAAGATTCCAATCTACAACGATGGCGAGTTTACCGTACAAGGACCTATGGGTATCCCAGGCGTCCATCTTGGTGACAAGCATGGGTCTAAGGCATCTCATCTGATGATTGTTCGGCATACAGAGGACGGACCTGTAACCTTCAACGAGATGCTTCCGTCAACACCTGATGAGACAGCGGATCTGAAGAAGCGTCTGGATGTGCTTGATCTTGCTGTCAAGAACATCAGGGACAATGTGCTTATTTCTGAATGTGGTCCAAAGGTTATGCGTCGGGCAACTCGGGGATGGGCAAAGGATGGTGAACCAGACCAACCACTTGGGGATGTGGCAACAATGACCATCCGAGATTATATGGTGAATGTTATCACAAAGATGCCAGAAGATATTCGCAATGGACGTCCGGGTTATGTTCTTAAGGATTCAGAAGACCATGATGTTACTCTGTATCCCGTATCAATCCGGCATCTTATCGACACACTTTACGATGCCGAAAACATGAAGACATTCAAGGCAATTCAGCCTCCAACCGAGAATAGTCAGTTTCTGTCTCACATTCACTGCTTCCAGCTTCCAGATGGCGTTGTTCCAGAGTGTATGCAAAATACGTATTTTGACTGCGAACTTATCTACAAGAACAAGCTTCTACTCCAGGCTGAAGATGATGAAGAGATTGAAGAAGAGGTTGATGAAGGAGCAACACTAGGACGCCAGCGAAGTGCCCCTCCACCAGTTGAAGATGTTCTTAATCGGCAAATGAGTCCTGTTCCTCCAGTAGCGTCATGTTAAAGTCTTAGTATATGATTAGATAGTTAGATAGTTAGTTAGATTATTTTTTATTTCACTAATTATTATATTACATTAGATATACGATGATATATTTTTTATTTGATCTTGATGATACACTTATTATTCATGATCATGGGAGGCATCTAAATTATGAAATGATACAACCGGATTATAGATTAAACAATTTATTAAGTAAACTACGTGGAGAATCTCATATTTATACAAATGGAACAGCTGGCCATGCTTTAGAATGCATTGAAAGAATGAATATCAAACATAATTTTACTAAAATTTACTCTAGAGACACATTGCCTTTCATGAAACCTGATTTTAGATCTTTTAAAGTTGTTCAAGGTGATATTCAGAGAAATTATAATGATAAGTTTTTATTTTTTGATGATCAATTAGATAATCTTAAGATTGCGAAAAGTTTAGGTTGGTTTACTTTTTGGATTCATCCTGATTATACAGAAGCAGGGAATTATTCATTCATAACAATGGCATTTCCAAATATTTATGAATGTTTAACTTACTTAGAAAATAAATATTAATACATCATATAAATGACAACCATAGATAATTCCAGATATATTATAATGATGAATAGTGATAAAACAAATCCACCTCCTATTATACAGAATTTAGAAGGTGACAAGGGTCGGAATGATTATATAGAACGAAAATGGACACTTTTTAAAGGAATTGAAAAAATTTTACAAAATGAGGAAAATAGATTAATACAAAATGATACTATAAAAAATTCTAATTGAAATATATAATGAATAATAAAATCATCAATGAGACTACCGATAAAACTAGCGATGAGACTACCGATAAAACTAGCGATGAGACTACCGATAAAACTAGCGATGAGGCTGGCGATAAATCAATCAAAGAATCAAAAGATCAATACACTTGTACAATCTGTATGAAAGAAGATTTAAATAAAGATGAAATATATTATACAAATTGTGGTCATGAATTTTGTAAACCATGTTTAGATGATTGGTTTAAGAGAGGTAATCAATCTTGTCCTCTTTGTCGTTCGGAAATAAAATACTACAAACATAACGATGAGAAATATAAATTAATTATTCATAAAGTAGAAAATGATGAACGGGGACAAGAACGCGTAAACCAACTACATCATATCAATTTAAATGATTTGATTAATCGTAATTTAGCCGTAAGAAATATAGTAAAAGCAAATATACGATTAAGATTTTATGGATTTTCTATGACATTCTTATTATTTTACATGATAAATAATTATCTTTATGAATTACAGAATATAAATGATCTGAATAATGAATTAAAAATATGTAACATAAACAATACACATTTGCAAGATAGTTTAAATACTTGTGAATCAAATAATCATTATCTGAGTATTGGATATTATGTTAGTATGTTTAATGGTGAATTGTCTAGAAGATGTTTTTATCCTTTAAAATTTTATAATATTTGCTTTAATAAATAAATATTTTTTCTATAATATATTATAAAATGAATTTAAGTGTTGAGCATGTTTAAATGATTGTTTTAGTTGCTTTTGCTCTACATTACCTTATGCAGAATTGTGGGTGTCGCGTGGAAGGAATGAACCCAATCGCACCCCATGATAAGGAAAAAGGACAATGTTGTCATTGGGGGGATTGTAAAATTGGTTTACAGTGTGATGTGTCAGATATTGGAGATTGTAGTTTTGGATGGTCTGGTAAGTGCAGGCATCCAGGGAGATATCCAGAGGTTTAAAGCACTTCTTTCGCGACGACACCGTAATAGCAAAAAATTATTTTCATTCAATAGGGAGTATCTTTGGATTCAAATAAAATTTTATAATATTTGTTTTAAATAAATGAACTCTATCATATTTTTAACCGTAATTTTAGCGATTTATTATTATATCTACAATAATCATTATGATCGTTTTGAAGATAAATATCACTATTATTTTTATGGAATCGTAGCAGTGTATTTGATAATCTTATATATTTATTACTTCGAGTATGGATTATTTTATAGCTTGTTGAAAAATATATACGATGTGAATAATACTCCTTTATATTCGTTTAATTCCATGAATTCAAATGCTGAATTATTTCAATCACAATATCCCAATTTTAATATTAAACAAACACTTTTACAAAAGCAAAATGGTCGGTGTTACGCATGTAGTAATTTTATAATGAATGATGATTTACATCATACTAAATTAAAATATAAAACAGATTTGAGGAATGGTGGTCAAAATACAATTGAAAATATAGGTTTAGTATGTCCGCAATGTTTTAAATTTGTATAAGATTAAATATTTTAAATAAAATATATTATAATATTAATATGTATCCGCAATCACAACAAGGAATGGTGAGAGAGAAAAACCCAGCAGATATTTTAAATAATTTGACAGTTCAAAATATATTATCTGGTGTTGGAATTAAATCTTCTAATATGGATGATATACTTGAAGGATCTCTAGTAGATGTGGAAAATAGAATATCAATGATAAAAACAAAATTAGATCAAAATGATATGGTAGTTCAAGATAAAAAAGCACAAATTTCAGCGAAGATGAATGAATTTAATAGTAATTTAAAATCACAGAATGATTTATATAATTTCGGTGGTGGTGATAGTGAAAATAATTTATTTTCTCAATTAAAAGTTTACAGAGGTTCATTACTCTCAGATACAAGACAATCGTTGCAAAGTGGAGTTTTATCAAATGTCATGGGGATAGATGATTTATCAACTGATGACTCAAAAGATACATTTTTAAAGAAATTAAATGAGACAAGAATTTTTAAGGAACCCGAAAGGGAATTGACATATCTATCCATGGTAAAAGATATTCAGAATAGACGTAGAGGAGGTGAAAGAGGTCCTGATATAACAATGATAAACACTGATTTAAAAGAAATACAAAGGAAATATATTTCTCAGCTACAGAGTTTATTAAATTCAGTCGGTGCCGAAAAACCTTATTATACGGGTGTGAAAGATTATGGAATTATTGGATATCAGGATAATCGGGGTGAAGGATATCTTCAAATGCCCGTTATTATGAATAGTGCGAGATATAAATCTGCGAATGTAACAACTTATTTACATCATAACATTGAAAATGATTCATATATTGGAATTGATTATGATACATTTGGTGTCCCGGGTGTGGGGAATGCCACAAGTTTACAACTAAGAGATGTTCGTGCAGCAACTGATAATAATGAAGTTCCAGCTGATAAAACTCAAATAATTAGAACAAGGGGATCAAATATGGCATTATTTGTAGAAACAGAAGAAGGTAGTGGAGATAATCAAGGTCTTTCAGATTTTAAGTTAACTCCACCAGTTAATTTATCGGATAATGAAATGAATAATGTTCAGAGAGATTTAATGATACAACAACAAACCATGTATAATGGAGTTGAAAGCCCACCTAATATTATTAGAGGGACTGGTAGAATAATTAGAACAATTGTGCGAGGTAATGGTACATATATTGAAGCAACTGATTCACGTAAGTGTTTAGCTGGATTAATCCCTTTTGATGAATCTTTATTCATGAATTTATTAGATGAAAAACAAGGTGGCATGATTCAAAATATTAATACTACATCTGGTGTTACAGACACACCTATTAAGTGGAGAGGTGAAGAAATTACTATACAAAGAGGTAAACCAAATAGTTTATATAGTAAAAAAGAAGAACTTAAATCAGTAAATGAAATATTTCCAAAATTGAAAAAGGGTTTAACTGATACATCTGATTATAATATGATAAATGTATTAGAATTAAAGGAAATATGCGAAGAATTCTCAAAAGAAGTATTAAAGTGTAATGAAAATGGTCAAGGGGATGGATGGGATGGATTGGGTTGGTTATTTACTCCATCGACTAACGATGAAATTACTGGAGGAGATTTCAATCCTGAATATAGAGATAATGGTGCTAATCGACATCTCATGAAAGCTAATTCACAAAATATACGTGTAGTGTATAAACAAGTTAGTAATATCGGTGGTTTACAGTTGGGGAGTGTATATCGATCGGTAGAAAATGATGATATGAATGACCGAACCAATGCAGCAGCCATGACAGATGCTTTAGATATAACAAACTATGATAATTTAAGACCTGCATATACAAATTCTGATGAGAGACGGGGTAAGTTAATAGATTATGCTGATTTAATTGATACAGATGAATGGAATTTTTCATCATCCAGCGAGAATGCTAAAAACATAGCGGAATTAACAAGGAGGCGATGTATTTTATTTTTGTTTCATTTCTTAGAAAAAGCATTTAACGCAACATGGTATTGTTATAGAGGAGGTGAGACAGGAAACTACAAAGTCGTTTTAGATCCGAAAGAAGTTTATAAGAAATTATCTGATTGGGATTCTGTTCAAAAGTGGTGGTCTTACACAAAGAATTCAACTAAATGCGTAAATAGTGCTGGTGCAGTATGTACCTATAGAGGTGAAAATGGAAGTGAACTTCTACCTGAACAACTAAGTCCAGCTGAATGCTTATTATGCTTTGCCAGACACTTATTTATAGGGAGGGGTAAACCAGCTGATAATGGAATGGGTTGCCGAAACGCATGGGAGAGTGACGCAATGCTGTGGGATGCGATTGAAAAGTTATTGCCTAAATTATACCGTTGTGCTATAGTAATCAAAAATAAAGAAACTGTTAAAAATTTTTATACCAAACTCAATACCCTTAAACAAACAAGTCCACTTTTAAGTGAAGCAAAGAAAGTAGGAAAAGAAAAAACATCACGTTCTTCTGCAACAGATGATAAATTATTAAATGAATACCCACCCGATATATATAGAGATTTATTGATAAAGATGTACGATATTGATTCTAATGAAGGTGAAAGAAAATATTGTTGTTGTAAGAATGAATGGAGTGGATTTTCTGGGGGAGAAATTGGAAATATAACACCTTGTGATGTATGCGCTGTAGCTCACTATTTCTTTGATATGCCTGAAGCTGTTTCTTCATATGATTATCGGTTGTATAATGATGAAAATTCTCCAGAAATAAATAGATTGGAAGCAAATGTAGATGAAAATTTTAGGACAGTAAACGGTGCCGGAATATTATTAACAAATAGCGCAAAACATGCTGTAAGTGATTGGCATCAATATACTCTGTCTACGAATACCTCAGGTGATATTCGGGATGAAAATGGAAATATATTAAAGGGTCTTAATGAACCATTTAATCCACAAGAACAAATACGTATAAAAAAAGCGACTTCTGTATTAAATTTTGATACCAAACAGAATAGTATAAATTATGGTTCTTATGTTGTAAATGATCCAAACTATGCGAAAAAAGAAGCAGAATATAAACTAAAATGGCCTAAGATATTTATTAGTTTTGAACAAAACCCTACTACAAATCGCAGTGTTTTTACATTAGGAAATCGTGAGAAACCTGATCCCAGTACTACTAGTGCGAGAAAATCTCATATACAAAAACATTGTAAAGAAGGGACACCACCTTATCCTATCAAGCATCTTAATTTCAAAGCATATCTCATAGACAATGGTCCGTTATTCTTTGATATGAAACGTATTCATGGTCAGGCAAAGAATATCTTAGTAAACTATATTTCAGGATGGGAAGCGAGAAAAGAAAGATATGATATATCTAAAAAAGATAAAGTGGATAAAAAACAAGATCAGAGAAAAGATGTATTAGATTCATCAAAACCACAAGGTGATGTAGAAAAGAAATCAGATGCTAGTTTAACTGAAGTAGAACAGACTGTGAGTACATCAGAAGAAATTCCAGGAGATAAAATAGAAGATCTTTTACCATATGAAGAAAAAGGCTTAGATGAAACTGTATCATCTCCCATTGAAGAAGCTAAGAGTAAACAAGTAGTGGAATTTTCAGATTATAAAGAATTAGAAGATGAATATAATAGAGTGAAACAGGAGATATCTCGTAGAAATTCTTTGCTAGAAGATATGATCAGTTCTTACCGAGAGAATAAGATGATTGATACAAGTGATAGAACTGCTCAAAGAATAAGAGAAGAATCTGATAATAAAAGAATCATGGTAATGCGTTCTAAAATAAAAGAATTAGAAAGAAAACAAAAACAACAACTTAACTTTTTAAGAGTTGCTATGTCAAATATGCAAGAAAAATTTGAAATTTATAAAAAACAAGAGGAAGAAATTAATCAATTTAAGGAAAATGAAAGAAGATCTAAATTAGAATCTGAAATGAATCGCTTGGTTGCGAATCAGAAAGAAAAAGATTCTAAACATATGAGGGATTTACATATTCAAAATTTAAGAAAAAAACAAGGTGAGTATATGGGATTATCAGAAGATTCATTACATGGTGATTACGATATCATGAGATTAAATTCTAAGATGTCTTCTCGTTCTCTTCCACCGATATATTCTGAAGTAAAGAAAGCGAAAAAACCCAAAAAGAGAACCCAAAGCAAGAAAAGAGCAAATAAGAGAAATTCACAAAAAAAGAAAAAAACACCTAAGAAATAATTAAAAACATCCGAATCTTCTCGTTTTTTCTTTATCAGGAGATAATTCTGACCACTCCCCAATTGTATAATTATCACTCATTGAAAGATTACATCTAGCACAGATTGGTTTTAAATTATTTATATCTAATGTACCTCCTTTACTTTCAGGTGTATCATGACCAACATGAAAATCAAAGACTGTCATATTATTCTTACACCATTTAATATAACATTTACTTTCATATTTTTTACCAACAGTAGTTAGCCAACATTGTTCTCTAACTGCTTTCGGAATATTTTGTTTACGTGTCATCTTAATTATATATAGTGATATTTATTTAAATATAATTTATGAGGTTTAAATGATAAAAACTTACTACTATGCAACAGATTGTGAGTATAACCCGATGTATTTATATTCCCAAGTTCGATGAAAAGACTGATGAATATATAGATGTTTCACCTTATAAAAAATATGAAAGAAATCCTATTCAGTATGAATGTCGTTGTAGAGCAGGTAGTATAATGACAAATACAACAACATTTAAGCAACATGTAAAATCCAAAACCCATAAGGATTTCATTAAAAATTATAAAAAATATTATGCTGAATTGGATTCAGCAAAAGATACAATTAAAAAATTAAGAATTGAAAATGAATTTTTAACAAGAAAGAATATTAAATTACAAAAACAAATATATGAATTAGAAAATGAAGAATTTCATGATGTTGAATAGTTATTTTAATTATTCAAAAAAATATTTTATAGTATTATAAATGTTTGGTTTAAAAGATCAAGATTTAATGTTTGTTTTGTTTGTTGTATTCGGATTTTTCCTTGCTAAAATGTTAAGTAGTAAAAAAGAAGGGATCAACATGCAAGATTGCCCGGCATATGATAAAGTGATTTCAAATGGTCATTGTGATGGCGCAGGTGGTGAAGATTTTACTTTAACAAAGGAATGTTGCGAAGATTTAAAAACTATAGATAATAAAAAATGTAAAGATGCTATATATCAGTCTGTTCCAAAACCGGGAGCTGATATAATAAATAATAATATAAATGAATGTAAAAGAAGGAAAAGAAGGGAGAATGCTATTAGTAAATGTAGCAATGATTATCGCAATTGCATTTGCGATGGTGGCACGGAAGCTGAGTGTAACCGTTTAGAGAAGAATCTAGAATATGAAGGTATTAAATGCAGTGATATAGAATACAATAAGAATGTAGAGGAATTATATTGTAAAAAAAGGAAGAATGCTATTTTTCTATGTAAAAATTATTGGAGCAATTGCATGTGCAATAGTGGCACGGAAGCTAAGTGTAACCGTTTAGAGAAGAATCTAGAATATGAAGGTATTAAATGCACTGATATAGAATACGATAAGAATGTAGACTGTCCAGTATTGTTCTGGACAGATTGCGATTGGGAGCCGGAATGTCCGCCGGGATCGCGGCCGTGGCCCGGCGCGTATCTCAGCACAGATGGATGCTTCCCAGGTTTTACCCGTGCGGGATGCACGCGCTCGCCGAGGCGGACTCTGCCACAGTGATCCTGAGGCGCCTCCCTGCGCGTGGTCGCTGCAGCACAAGTGGGTGCTTCCCAGGTTATTCGAGACGGGGATGTTTCTAAGATACTCGGTTTTATTAATTATTTTTATTATACATACTATTTTATCATTATCGTGGATGTAATTACTTTGATCTTCCTTTTTACAAGCATTCCCTCTATCAATAGGATTAACTATCCCCTTTAACTCTTCCGAATCACCTACCTAATGAATTTTTAACGAGAAAGAATATTAAATTACAAAAACAAATATATGAAGAATTTCATGATGTTGAATAAATTATAGATAAATTGTTTAAATTTAATTTTTATTTTCTGATAATTACTTAATTATGTCTAATTTCTTTTTAGATTCGGTTAAAAAAGATACAAGTTTAACTTCATTAAATGAAAGAAATGATTTAACTCGTTTGGCATATAGTAATAAGAGTGCTGATATCCCTTTAAAAAACAATTCAAGGACAGATAGATTTGAACCCGATACATTTATTAATAATAAAGAGAGTTTTGAAAGAAATAATTCTCGTATAAATTCATTAAATGATGAAATTAGGGAGTTAAAAAATAAATTAAAATTAGTTTATGAAAAAGATAGTGAAATTCAGAGCCTTAAAAATGAAAAATCACAATTAGAATCAAGATTAAAAGAATCGGAGAGACATCAAAATGAAAATAATAGATTAAGATTAGACAATGATTCATTAAAACGAGAATTAGACATGCTAAAGATAACTGGTTTAGAAACTGATAAATTAAAATCTGAAAATGAAATGCTCAAAAGGAAATTATTAGAACTAACTAAAGAAGATAATAAAAATAAAAATACAGATGAAGTGAAAGAAATACAAGATACAGAAGAAATAGAAGAAATAGAAGAAATAGAAACAGATGGATATTCTAAAGAAACTGTATCTGTAGATGTTCCGAAATTAAAAAATATATTATACAACAGATTGAAATCGTATCATGAAAATCATATTGAAAAATTAATTTCACAATATGGTTTAAATGAAAAAAAAGAGATTGAAAAAGAAACGATGGAAAAAATACTATTAGAAGCTATTCATGTTTAAATTATTGTTTATTCTTAAGTGTTATAAATAATTCACTAAATCCAAATGTCAATGACATCATGAATAATAGAGCATACATTTTATCTCTTGTTCCATTTATTTGATATAAGATTGATGCGGTATAGGATATAAATAGTAATGTAACTAATCCACCATATTTAGATATACGACAAGCAAAACTTTTTTGATTACTCTTTGTATCATTTTCAGTCTTTGTTTTATATGAACATTCTTGTAAAAATAATGATTCTATCACGAAATTGAAAAATATTAATACAAACATCATCACATATACTGGGATATTACTATTTCCTACTCCAAAAGTGTTTCCAAAAATGGCTATATCACCACCCGTACTATAGTTTATGAAAAGTATAAATAATAATATCAGAAATATAGATGAAGTAATAAATCTAAATATATATTTATTATTTTCTTTTGAATTTCCATAATTAAAGTTCCCAGTTATGAATCTTTTAAATAATAAATCAGATGTCATGTAATTTGGATTACTGTCATCATTCCCATACAATGAAAGTAAAACTGGTGCTTCATTTATAAATATTATGATTAGTGGTAGTAATATTATAAATATATATTTATATTTGTCATCTAAAAAACTTAATATTGGGGTTTGGGCATCAATCTTGTATAATAAGATAATCATTAACATCAAAATTGCAAACAAATATAAAACAACAAATAATATTCTTGATGTAGTTGAATCATCTATATTTTTACCTGAATTAAACATTAAATTACCACTAAATGTATCTTTCCAATCACAAGTTTTCTTGTTTTTACTAGTATCTACTAACTGTTGTATTATTGTAGATCCAAACCATGTAACTGATATCATAAAAATCATTATTTTCATCTTATATTCCAACACGGATGTAGAAATTATAACTGCGAATAAAATAAAAAGATTACCTAATTCCCACCAATTTAATCCTTTACCCAAATTTTTGATTAATATTAAACCAGTTATGATAACAGCTAAAATAGGAGTTAATAAATTATGAACTTCATTAGGGACCATAGTTATATAATATGATACTATAAAAAAATAAAGTGATAAAATAGGTCTCGCCGGGATTTGAACCCGGATCATTGGATTCAAAGTCCAAAGTGCTAACCATTACACCACGAGACCAAATCAATTATTCTAATTGAGTTATTCACCATCAGAGTCGAACTGAAGAACTATCATTAAAAAATAATGATCGCTTTACCTCTTAAGCTAGTGAATATATGATAGCGGTGGGATTCGAACCCACGAAGCATGATGCAAGAGAACTTGAGTCTCTCCCCTTTGACCGCTCGGGAACGCTACCTTTGACTTATAAAAGTCTTTACCTAAGGATAATTACCTAGGCAATTTTACCCTATATGGGACTCGAACCCACAACCCCCAGATTAGAAGTCTGATGCGCTATCCAGTTGCGCCAATAGGGCTTATTGCTTTCTCCATGAGAAAGACTTATGCTCCACCATGGAGACTTATTCTCCAACATGGAGACATATGCTTTCTTCCTAAGAAAGACTTTTGCTAGAGGTGGGATTTGAACCCACGAAGCGTGACGCAAGCGATC
>TARA_B100000674_G_scaffold147212_2_pt1 | contig 30848 bp, 26 predicted proteins | sample TARA_B100000674 | Tara Oceans TARA_B100000674 (sample SAMEA2622759) | marine metagenome | biome: marine biome (ENVO:00000447); feature: surface water layer (ENVO:00002042); material: "saline water (ENVO:00002010), including plankton (ENVO:xxxxxxxx)" | depth 5 m | reverse complement strand
TGACTTTGTTGTTCCTCCAACACTGGGTTATGATACCTATAATAATATCAGCTCAACGAAGAAAGAGATTGTGATTTTTGAAAAATCGGGTCACTCACCAATGTCTAATGAGTGGGAACCTTTTTCTGATGCAATTATTTCCTTTATTGATTCTTTGTGAGTAGAATTTTCTTTTTTCTCGGTTAGTAAAATCAATTAAATAAAATTGGATATCTTGCAGTCAATGAAATTTGAAGAATTTGATTTAGCTCCTGAAATTATTGAGGCAATTAGTTATATGGGTTTTGAAACTGCCTCACCAATTCAGGAAAAAGCAATACCAGCTGCAATAAAGGGAAAAGATGTTTTGGCTGTAGCCCAAACTGGAACTGGAAAAACGGCTGCTTTTACGTTGCCCGTTTTGCATAATATTTTGCAAAATAAAATAACAGGAACAAGCACTTTAATTATAACGCCTACTCGTGAAATAGCACTGCAAATAGATCGCCAAATTCAAGGATTTTCCTACTTTTTAGGAATTAATTCTTTAGCAATATATGGAGGGGGAGATGCTGATGAATGGGAACAGCAAAAAAAAGCATTGAGAGATGGAGTTGAGGTAATTGTTGCTACTCCAGGTAAATTGCTTTCACATTTAGGTATGAATTATGCCAAAACGGATAAAATTCAGCATCTAATTTTAGATGAAGCCGATCGGATGTTGGATATGGGTTTTTTGGATGATATCAAGAGAATTATTTCTAAGATTCCTAAGAAAAGACAAACACTTATGTTTAGTGCAACCATGCCGCCTAAGATTGAGGGTTTGGCAAAGCAAATTTTGAATGAACCCGAATTCATTAGTATTGCAATTTCAAAACCGGCAGAAAGTGTTTTTCAAGGCGTTTATTTAACGTATGAGAATCAAAAAACTCCCTTAATCAATCACCTGATTTCCGATCAAGAGGAGTATAAAAGTATATTGGTATTTACCTCAACCAAGAAAAAAGTAAACGATATTGTCCGAGGGCTTAGAAACAAAAATTATCGAGTAGAAGCAATTTCATCGGATTTTGAACAAAGCAAGCGTGAGGAAATAATGACTGAGTTTAGGGCGAACAAAATTAGGGTTCTTGTAGCGACAGATGTTATCAGTAGAGGAGTCGATATTCCGCAAATAGATTTGGTATTTAACTATGATGCTCCAGGAAATGCTGAGGAATATGTTCATAGAATTGGTCGTACAGGAAGGGCGGGAGCAGAAGGAGTAGCTTTGACTTTAATTAATGAACTTGATATGGAAAAGTTTGATGCAATAGAAAAACTGATTGAAAAAAAAGTTTACAGAGCTCAAATGCCTGATTTTATTGGTGAAGGTCCAAAATGGAAAGTTAAAGTTAGAAGAGCAACAAAAGGAAAGAAACCTTTCCGAAAATAATGCGATAAAAAACGTCTTAATTTACTTGTTTCTTTAGTAACTATAATTGAGGGCAACTAATCTTATCCACTCTTTTTTGGTGTCTTCCTCCTTCGAATTCTGTTTTAAGGAAGGCATTGACAATTTCTAAACCATATTCTTCAGAAATATAGCGTGCCGGAATTGCTAAAACGTTAGCATTGTTGTGGAGTCTGGTCATTTCAGCTAATTCTGGTTTCCAACAAAGTCCTGATCTAATTCCCTGGTATTTATTAGCTACCATATTCACTCCGTTCCCGCTTCCACATATTACAATTCCAAATGTAAAATTTCCTTTTTCTACCTCTCTGGCAAGTGGATGGATATAATCAGGGTAGTCACAACTTTCACTTGAGAAGGGACCGAAGTCTTTGATTTCAATACCTTTTTCTTTCAATGTATCAATGACCTTAGTTTTTAATTCGAAACCCGCATGATCTCCTCCGATAGCTATTTTCATTTTTTGTGATGTTATTTGAGGTAAAAGTAACTATTTTAGTTTCGATTCGATGCTTAAAAGAGGTTTTATTATCACATGGTTGTTGGTTGGAATTACAATTTCGATTCCTCCTTTTTTATTTTTGATTGAACTCTCAATGTTCTTTTTGGTTATTTCTTTTACATTTCTCATATTCATTACAATTCAGTATTTAACTCAATTAAGGTTCTTTAGAAATTCCTACGGAATTGGTGACGGAAAAAAATATCTTTTAACTCAATTTAAAAAAGAGGTACTTTTTTCTTTTGCTGTAGGGTTAATTCAGGTGTTCATAATTTCTATTACTGGTTATTTTGCTTTACCCGCATCGTATGATTTTAAAATGTTGAATATTTATGCTTTGTGTATTGGATTGTTGCAACCTTTCCTGTTGATTTTTTTACACAGACTTTTTTATTTAATTCAACAAAATACTTTTTTAAAAAAAGAAGTTCACAGCTTTCAAAAATTATCAAAGATTACTCAAAAGAAAACTCTGCAAGACTTGGTAAGTCCGCACTTTTTATTTAATTCATTGAATACTGTAGCCAGTATTACGTCTGAAAATCAAGATGAAGCGATTGAATTTGTCGAAAAATTATCTGATTTGTATGAATTTATTTTAAAAAATAATGAAAATCAATTGATTGAATTAAGTGAGGAATTAGAGATTGTTGAAAAATACGGGTTTTTAATTCAAACCAGATTTGGTGATTTTTTTAATTTAAAAATCAAAATTTCTCAAAAACATCTGAGCAGTAAGATACCTCCCTTGACCATACAGAATTTAGTAGAAAATGCAATTAAACACAACTCAGTCACTCGAAAAAAACCTCTTAAAGTGATTGTTGAAGTTGATAATGGGTATGTAAAAGTTGAAAATAATATAAACCCTAAAAAAACACTTAAAAGTGAATCCACTAAATTAGGTCTTAGTTATATTAAAAATCAAGTTCATCAATTCTCCTCAAAAGAAGTTCGTGTTATTCAAAAAGACGGAGTTTTTCGAGTTGATATTCCCTTAATCAATCATTGATTTAAGGTTGTATATTTTTCAATATTGTTTATAAATTAGCCAAACAAAAGTTATTCAAACGTGAAAATCCTAATTATAGAAGACGAAATTCCTGCTGCAAAGCGTTTGGAAAAGTTAATTTCGGAATGTAGACCTGATGCTCAAATATTAAGTGTAATAGATACGGTTGAAGATGCCTTAGATTGGTTTCGAAGTGAAGAAGAACCAGATTTGGTAATTTCTGATATTCAACTCGCAGACGGTATAAGTTTTCAAATCTATGAAGAATTGAATTTAGAATGTCCAATTATTTTTTCAACCGCATATGATCAATATGCTATTAAAGCTTTTGAATTGAATTGTATTGATTATTTATTAAAGCCTTACAGTAAAGATGCGCTCCAAAAAAGTTTTGATAAATTGGATAAATTTTCACCCATTCAGCAGAATTTCCTTAAGGAATTGGATTTGACTTCATTAGTCAAGCAGTTTTCTAATGGAAACGTATATAAACAAAGGTTTCTTATTTCTAAAGCAGATGCATTGATACCAATTTCGATTGAGGAGATTGCCTACATCTACACAGAAGACAAAGCTGTAATGATTAAAACTATCGAAGACAAGAGTTTTTTCATAAACTATTCTTTAGATGATTTAGAAAATCAATTGGACCCGGCAAAATTTTTCAGATTAAACAGGCAGTTTATTACAAGTATTCGAGCAATATCTAAGATTTCACAATATTTTAACGGGAAACTTAAGGTGGAATTAAAACCCGTTCAGGACGGAAAAGTAATTGTCTCAAGGGCCAAAACGCCACTTTTTAAAAGTTGGTTGGAAAAATAGTTTTAATGTTAATTCTTTTCATTTTTTCAGATGATCCTCACTTTTAGGGGATACTCTTTTGAATCTTTAGCAAGAAATATAACTATGTGCTCATTTGTTTTCTTGTTAAATAGATGTTATTTTTGTTTAATAAAAGATTATATTTTTTGAACAAATTACCTACAACGTTTTCCATTAAAGATTTAGAAAATCTTTCGGGTATAAAAGCTCATACCATTCGGATATGGGAAAAACGGTATAATATTCTGATTCCGGAAAGAACCAATACAAATATACGTTCCTATAACCTTGCAAATCTTCAAAAATTACTCAACGTCACGTTTTTGTATAACGCAGGATTAAAGATTTCAAAACTCGGAAAATTATCGAACGATGAAATAAAAGAAGCTGTTCTTGACCTGGCGGCAAAGAAGGGCGACAAAGATTATTACCTGGATGAACTTAAGCTGTCCATGGTTACTTTTGATCAATTTAAATTTGAGCAAACATACAGTAAAATGATATCTGAGATGTCGTTTCGTGAAATGTTTACGGAAGTTTTTATTCCGCTTCTTGAATATATTGGTTTACAATGGTTGTCAGACAGTATTACCCCCTCACACGAACATTTCGTAACCAGTTTGATTATGCAAAAGCTTTTAATCAATATCGAGAGAGTTCAGTCCGTTCAACCGAATAAGGGAAAAGTGTTTGTACTTTTTCTACCTGATAATGAAATCCATGAGCTTGGCCTACTTTATTTAAATTATGAATTGTCTCGAGAAGGGCACCAGACGATATACCTTGGTCCAAGTGTGCCTATTGCCAGTTTGGAATCAATTGTTGCCTGTTATCCTGAGCTATGTTTTGTTTCTTATTTTACAGTTTCGCCTCCAAAATCAGAAGTAGACTCTTATCTGAAGGCAATAGATGAAACCTTATTAACCAGGCATGATTTGAGTTTAAACTTACTTGGTAAGAATGCTCAAGAAGCTACATATAGTAGTGATAGAATTAAAGTGTTTAATGATGTTGTGGATATGTTAAACAAAATTACTGTTTAAAGTTGGCTTATTTTGAAAGCTTTTCTTATTTTTAATTAAATGCAATCAGTTACAATTATAGGATCAGGATTTTCTTCGTTATCTGCAGCATGTTATTTGGCTAAAGAAGGAAATCGTGTTACAGTGTTTGAAAAAAATGATCAGTTGGGAGGTCGTGCCAGAGTTTTAAAACACGAAGGTTTTACTTTTGATATGGGACCGAGTTGGTATTGGATGCCCGATGTTTTTGAAAATTTTTTCTCTGATTTCGACAAAAAGCCGTCCGACTATTATTGTCTGGAAAAACTGAGTCCTGCTTATAAAGTTTTTTTTGATGATTTTAAAGACGTGGAGATTCCTTCAACGTTTGAAGACATTATTGATGTATTTGAGAAAGAGGAAAAAGGAAGTGGTGAAGAACTTAAAAGCTTTATGAAAGATGCTGCTTACAATTATAAAGTGGCTATAGAAAAAATTGTTAATAAGCCCGGTTTTAGTCCTCTTGAGTTAATTACTCCTGAAACGATTTTAAAGGTTAATCAATTTTTTACAAACATAAGTTCTAAAATTCGCAAAAAGTTTAAAAGTCCTAAACTGATACAAATTCTGGAATTTCCAGTTCTTTTTTTGGGCGCAAAACCTCAAGATACGCCCTTGTTTTATAATTTCATGAATTATGCAGATTTTGTATTGGGAACCTGGTATCCTCAAGGAGGTATGGTGAAAATTGTAGAGGCGATGGTCTCTTTAGGGAGAGATTTAGGAGTAAAATACGTTACGAACGCTGATGTTTCGAAAATACACACTAAGGGTAATGTTGCTATTGGTGTGACAGTCAATAATGAATTTTATCCATCGGATTTTGTGTTGAGTGGAGCCGATTATGCTCATACAGAAACTTTATTGGAGGAGAAGAACAGACAATATTCCAAAACTTATTGGGAGAAAAAAACTTTTGCTCCATCTTCGCTTTTGTTTTATGTGGGATTCGATAAAAAATTGAAAAACGTAAGGCATCATAATTTGTTTTTTGATAAAAGTTTCGATAATCATGCTTCGGAAATATATGATAATCCCAAATGGCCGAGTGACCCTCTTTTTTATGCAAGTTTTCCAAGTGTTACCGACTCATCGGTTGCGCCAAGCGGGAAAGAATGTGCATTTTTTTTAATTCCTCTTGCTCCCGGTTTGCAGTATGATGAAAATCTGCCCAATAGGTATTTTCAGATTATTATGAAAAGACTTGAGGAGCAAACCAATCAAAATTTAGAAAGTCATGTGCTCTTTAAAATACCATTTTGTGTAGAGGATTTCAAAAACGAATATAACTCATATAAAGGAAATGCTTACGGAATGGCCAACACCTTAAGCCAGACTGCTTTTTTACGTCCCGGAATAAAAAGCAAAAAAGTCAAAAGGTTGTTTTTTACTGGTCAATTAACCGTTCCTGGTCCGGGTGTTCCTCCAGCGTTAATTTCTGGAAAAATCGTTTCGGAACAAATCAGTAAAGAAACCCTTAAAATCCCTGTGTCATGATTCACTTATTCGATGATGTAGCTTTTCAATGTTCGCAGAAAGTAACCCATGGTTACAGCACCTCTTTTTCTTCTGCTGTTAAAATGTTATCTCCAGCCATTCAACCGGCTATTCATTCAATATATGGTTTCGTTCGATTTGCGGATGAAGTAGTCGATACTTTCCACGATAAGGACAAGAAATTATTACTGGATAAGTTTGAATGGGATTTTTATCAGTCATTGGAGATGGGAATAAGTTTAAATCCAATACTACACTCGTTTCAGAAAACAGTTAAAGATTTTAACATTGATATAAAATTAGTAGATGCATTCTTAAAAAGTATGAGAATGGATATCGAGAAAAAAGATTACAAGACTAAAGAGGAGTATCAAGATTATATTTACGGATCTGCTGATGTAGTTGGATTAATGTGTTTAAAAGTTTTTGTGAATGGAAGCGAAGAAGAATATAATAAACTAAAGCCTACTGCCATGAGGTTGGGTTCTGCCTTTCAGAAAGTTAACTTTTTAAGAGATTTGAAGAACGATGCGGAACTCTTGCAAAGAAGTTATTTTCCGGATGTGGACTTAAAGAATCTAAGCCCCGAAGTTAAAGCTCAAATAGTTGAAGAAATTAAAGCGGATTTTGATGCGGCTTATGAAGGGATAAAACAACTCCCTCCTTCATCAAAATTCGGGGTATATACAGCTTATAAATATTACAAACAACTTCTAAAAAAACTTCAAAAAACTCCATCCAGTAAATTGATGGAAACCAGAATTAGAGTTAATGATTATCATAAGTTTGGCCTAATGTTGCAATCTTATCTCAATATTAAATTAAATATTGTTTAAAAGCTCCTAACATACTTATGAAGGAATCTCTAGTCATACACGTAAATGAATTTGATGAAGTTTTAGGATTTTATCCAAAACTACTTGTTCACGAAAAAGCAATGCTCCACAGAGCCGTTTCTGTTTTGATTTTCAATTCCAAGGGTGAGTGGTTGCTGCAAAAAAGAGCCGAGACAAAATACCATTCCGGAGGCTTATGGACAAATACATGTTGCACCCATCCTTACCCCGAGGAAGACATAAAATTTGCTGCAGAAAGAAGGTTGATTGAAGAGATGGGTATGCGTGTCAAATTAGAAAAATCATTTGATTTCATATACAATAAAAAACTAGATAAGGGTTTAACTGAACATGAGTTTGATCATGTTTTTATTGGGTATTCAGATTCATTACCTGAACTAAATCCTGAAGAGGCCGAGGATTGGACTTACTTAACGACCGATGAATTAGAATTGAGTATGAAAATTGAACCGGAATCATACACGGAATGGTTCAAAATACTATTTTTAGAAGCCCGTAAAAAAGTGAAAATTTTAAAAAAAGCCATATGATGTTTTGGATAATAATCTTCTTGACATTTTGCTTAATGGAGGGGGTAGCATGGTTTACCCACAAATATGTAATGCATGGGTTTTTGTGGGTACTCCATAAGGATCATCACACACATGAAAATACGGGGTTTCTTGAAAAAAACGATAGCTTTTTTTTGATTTTTGGATTGCCAGGCGCTTTTTGTACCTTTTTCGGCTCAATGTTTTCCAACTCTATCGTATTGGCTATTGGTCTTGGTATTACAGCTTATGGTTTGTGTTACTTTCTTGTACATGATGTATTTATACATAGAAGACTAAAATGGTTAAGGAAAGCAAACGGATGGTACTTTAAAGGAATTCGAAGGGCACACAAAATGCATCATAAACATAGAGGTAAAGAGGATGGAGAATGTTTCGGAATGCTTTGGGTGCCTTTAAAATATCTTAAATCTGCAAAATCCAAATAGGTTGAAAAAAGCCATTATCATAGGAGCTGGTGTTGGTGGACTTGCGACTGCAATTCGATTACAATCCAAAGGATATCAAGTTTCTGTTTTCGAGGCGAATAGCTATCCCGGGGGTAAACTGACCCAAATTGGAAATAATCAGTACAGATTTGATGCGGGTCCCTCGCTTTTTACAATGCCTGAAAAAGTGAATGAGCTTCTTGATATTCATGGTGGAACATCTCCTGTTTTTCATTATGAAAAATTAAATGAGGTGTGCAGGTACTTTTATGAAGATGGTACAGTAGTCAAAGGTTGGGGAGATCAAAATATGTTTGCTCAAGAAATTAAAAACAAACTTGGAGTTCCTGAGAAAGTGGTTTTGAATTATCTTTCTAAAACTGAATTTATTTTTAATTCCGTTAACAGTTTATTTTTGGAAAAATCTTTACACAAGGTTAAAACTTATTTTTCATTTCATACTTTATATTCCTTCTTAAAGCTTCCTTTTTTAAATGTTGGAAACACAATGGACGAGGTAAATAAAAAACACCTCAAAAATCCTAAATTAGTTCAACTTTTCAATAGATATGCCACATACAATGGATCAAACCCATATAAGGCTCCAGCTATATTGAATTTAATTCCACATCTTGAATTTGGTAGGGGGGCGTTTTATCCAAAACAAGGAATGCATTCTATCACCAATACCTTATTTCAAAAAGCTACTTCAATGGGAGTTCAGTTCCATTTTAATGCTCCAGTAAGCAAATTAAATACTCTTTCCACTCATGTCGATTCTGTTCAAATTGGAAATAAGAAATATTATGCTGATTTGTTTGTTAGCAATATGGATATAGTTCCTTTTTATGAAAAACTATTGGCAGATAAACAGCAGCCAAAAAAAATAATAAAACAAGAAAGATCCAGTTCTGCACTCATTTTTTATTGGGGTGTAAAAAAGGAATTCAAAAACCTGATCCTGCATAATATTTTATTCAGTCAGGATTACAAAGAAGAATTTGAATTTATTTTTAACAAATCAGATGTTTATCATGATCCAACCATTTACATAAATATATCTTCGAAATTTTCCTCTGAAGACGCACCTAAAGGGAAAGAAAATTGGTTCGTAATGATAAACGTTCCTGGAGACAAAGGTCAGGATTGGGATGATTTAATATCCAGAAGCAGGAAAAATATAATCGATAAGATCAATAGGAATTTTGGAGTTGATTTAGAGCATTTAATTGAATTTGAAGACGTTTTACACCCGAAATTAATCGAAAAAAAAACAAGTTCATTTCAAGGTTCTTTGTACGGTACTTCGTCCAACAATAAAAAATCGGCTTTTTTCCGTCATCCTAATTTTAGTAAAGAATACAGTAATTTATATTTCTGTGGAGGTTCAGTTCATCCTGGAGGAGGCATTCCTTTAGCGTTGTCGTCTGCAAAAATTTTAAGTGAGTTAATCGATTGATTGTAACAAAAAATCATATTATACCTATTCTTCTTTTTGTTTTTTACACAGTAGGGATTATAGGCATCTCAATTCCTCAATTTAGACTACAGGTTATTGGATTAACTCCTCTTAATTTACTTTTGACGGCCTTTTTGATGCTTTGGGGAATGAATGGTTTAAGCATGAAGGTATTTTACGCAATTTTATTTTCATTTCTAATTGGTTATACCATAGAGGTGTTTGGAGTTGCATCGGGTATTTTATTTGGAGAGTATAATTATGGAAAACCTCTAGGGTGGAAATTTTTAGATGTTCCTGTAATAATTGGCGTCAACTGGTTGATTCTTAGTTTTTCTTCATTGGGATTTATTGGGAAATTTATCATTAATCCATGGTTGAAAGTTGTTTTTGCATCATTGTTGATGGTTGCTCTAGATATCCTTATAGAACCCGTTGCGATTCATCTTGACTTTTGGACCTGGGCAGAAACGGATGTTCCCTTTCAAAACTACTTGATGTGGTTTATTGCGGCATTAGGAATTAATTCCATTGTTTGTTTTTTAGTAAAGGAAATAGATTTTAAAACTAGTGCATTTGTGTTTTTATCTCAAGTCTACTTTTTTACGTTTCTTAATTTAACTATTTAATGGGATTTTTAGAATCAAAATACTTATATCTTGGTCTCTTAATTTTGTCAATTAGTTATCCTCTTTTCCAGAGTTTTGAATGGCGAATAAAATTGTATAAAAATTGGAAACCTTTGTTTATCTCCATTTTTTTCATGATGCTTTTGTTTATTCCATGGGATGTTTGGTTTGCCAAAGAAAATATTTGGTGGTTCAGTAGCAACTATACAGTTGGAATTAAATTTTTAAACTTGCCCATTGAAGAGTGGTTGTTTTTTATAATTGTTCCTTACGCCTGTGTTTTTATTTATGAAGTCCTTAATTTTTATGTTAAAAAAGATTTTTTAATTTCTTATGCAGGATCAATTTTCATTGTTTCCGGACTCCTCCTGTTAATACTTTGTATGTTTTTTTATGACAAAACATATTCTCTGGTCACCTTTTTTCTTAGTGGAATAGCTTGTTTTTTTATGGCATATAAAAAGCCACCTTGGATGGGACGATTTTTACTTGCCTATTTGGTTTCATTATTACCCTTTTTATTGATTAATGGAGCGTTAACAGGCTCGTTTACCAGTTCTCCGGTTGTGAATTATAATCCAGATGAAATCATTGGTTTTAGAATACTTACAATACCTATCGAGGACAGTATTTATAATTTTTTAATGCTTCTCATAGTTATCTCGTTATTTGAGAAATTCAGACTGGAAAAAACGTATTGAGTTTAGCATAATTTAATTTCTCTATTTATGAAAAAGGTTCACATCTCGTATCGGATATCAAGAGGGATTTTTGAAATGATGAGGTAAGAGAAGTATTGTATTTAAAAGCAAAGTAAAATGGTCATATTTACCCACATGTCTTTGTACTTGCTTATAAAATTTTTACCTTTAGGGCTTTTCAAAAATCAACAAAATACATGAAGTTATCAGCTTTTAAGTACGATTTACCAGAAGAATTATTAGTAAAGTATCCTACTACTCACAGAGACGAGTCTCGTCTCATGGTCGTTCATAAAGATACAGGTAAAATTGAACACAAAATATTTAAGGATGTCCTGAGTTACTTTGATGAAGGAGACACTTTTGTTTTTAATAATTCTAAGGTTTTTCCAGCTAGAATGTATGGTAAAAAGGAAAAGACAGGAGCAAAAATTGAGGTGTTTTTATTAAGAGAATTAGATTCTGAAAGTAGATTGTGGGATGTGCTGGTTGATCCTGCCAGAAAAATCAGAATTGGTAATAAATTATATTTCGGTGAAAACGAAGAGTTTGTTGCTGAGGTTATAGATAATACAACCTCAAGAGGAAGAACATTAAGATTTTTATACGATGGTCCGTATGAAGATTTTCGAAAAAAGTTATACGACTTAGGTGAAACTCCTTTACCTAAGTATTTAAATAGAGAGCCAGAGTTTGAGGACATAGAGCGTTATCAAACGATTTATGCAAAAGAAGAAGGTGCTGTAGCGGCACCTACTGCTGGACTGCATTTTTCCAGAGAGTTGTTGAAACGTTTTGAAATCAAGGGAATAGATTTTGCCGAATTGACCTTGCATGTAGGTTTGGGTTCATTTAGAATGGTTGAAGTAGAAGATTTAACAAAACACAAAATGGATTCAGAGGAAATTATAATACCTCAATCTGCTTGTGATATTGTTAACAATGCCAAACAAAATAAAAAGAGAGTATGTGCTGTTGGAACGACAGTAATGCGCTCCATTGAAACCTCTGTTTCTACATCCGATACGTTAAAACCCTACACAGGCTGGACAAATAAATTTATATTTCCTCCTTATGATTTTTCTGTTGCAGACAGTATGATTACTAATTTCCACATGCCAGAAAGTACTTTACTTATGATGACCTGTGCTTTCGGTGGTTATGATTTGATAATGGAGGCATATCAGGAAGCAATAAAAGAAAAGTATAGGTTCTATTCATATGGTGATGCCATGTTAATCATATAAAAATAAAAGTCTACCTTTTGGTAGACTTTTATTTTTTAAGTACAATTCTTCCACAATAGGCATGTCCCTCGCGATGAAGTATTTCAAAATCATACTTCTCTGATAGCATATCTCTTATTTTTTCTGGATCATAGTATGCCCAGTTGAACCAATCGTCGCTTTTGTTTTTGTATTTGAGTCGAAATTTTACAAATCCAATATATTCTAAATTCATAGGTAAAAGAATACTTCCGTCTTCTTGTTCATAGCAAAAGCTTATGTCTGTTGAATCAAATAGTATTTGACCTCCGTCATTGAGAATCATAAACGATTTTTCTATGACTCTGTGAAATGAATTGATGTCTCCTCCAATCCCGATACCATTCATCATGAATAGAATAGAATCGTATTTTTCATTTGTTTCCCATGAGAAGAAATCCTCTTCAATAATTGATTTTAAACCTCTTTCAGCTGAGGCTTTACAAAGCCCGGGAGAATAATCAAGTAGTGTGGCATTAATTCCACGCTCTTGAAGATATAAACAATGACTGCCTACACCTCCCCCTACATCAAGAACTCTACCTTTTGCAGAATCTAAAGCGATCTGCTCGCATTTTGGCATTTCTTTAAAGGTTCTGAATAGATGTTTTACGGGAATTATATCATCTTCCATAGTTTCTGATTCAACATATATAAATTCATCAGAAATACCCTTTAAAAAATCCAATGCTGCTCGACCAAATGCATCCATATTTTAATGTGTTGTCATACAAATTTAACTTTTAAACACAATAATTGTGGATTAAACATTTCTTAAATCATAAAGTTGGAAGTTAAACGGCGTATTATTGTAGTATTACAACTATGCGCTCAATACAATTCTTCATTTTTTCGTTTCTATTTTTAAGTAGAGTATTTTCTCAAAATGGTCCAGATGTTGTTTTGCCCGATACCATAAAACCTTTGTATAAAAAGGTTATGATTATTCCTTTTGAAAAAAACATGTACTTGTGTCCCGTCCAAACTCATTTGGCTCAGGAAAGCAGAAAAACGCACAATGAAATTGTTCAATTTTTTCGTGAATCAACAGTTCTGGAACTTCAAAATCAATTTTTGTACCGCTACAATACTGTTTCATTATTACACTTCAATGATTCCAGTAAAGACCTTTATAAGGCTTACGATGCGATATCCTATAAGTTTGAAATTGCCCCTGTGGAGAAGGAAGAGGAGCCACCTAAAAATGCAATTGACAAAGCAAAAAAAATATTTAAGAAGAAAGAACAGAAATCATCAAAATTTCAAAGAGGTTCTACCAATGACGGACAAATTGTTTCGTTAAAAAATACCGATCAAAAGTTTGCAAGTGTAGTAGTTAAAAAGAAAGAAAACTTATCCTATTTAAGTAAAAAATACAATACAGATTTGTTTGTTTACGTTACGGAATTTGACATTGAAAATGATATGAGTGATCCTTCAGCTTTCGTAAGTGGTGATTATAAGAGATTACTTAAACTTCATTTTAGCATGGTAAATGCCAAGGGAGAAGTTGTGGAAAAAGGAATCGTTTCTATACCTTTTCCAAATAATCAAAACAACATATACAAAATACGTACATTGTATCTTCCTTTGGCTGCGAAAAAAATGATGGAAAAACTTCCCTATACGCCTCAGCCTATGGTTCAGGATAAAAAGGGAAAGGCTGTTAATGCTTTAGATAAAGTTAAGCGCTAAAACTAAGAACGAATTACCTTCCGTTAAAATCACTCATTACTCTTTCAATGGGATTTGTTGTAAATGATTTAATAAGGTCTGAAACAATTTTAATACGTTCTTCTAATATTTTTTTTTCTTCAGAGTTCCATTCACCCAAAACATAATCAACTTGTTTCCCTTTTGTGAATTCGGCTGCGATACCAAATCGTAATCGAGCATAATTCTTGGTGCCTAAAAGCTCTTGAATATTTTTCAGACCATTATGACCACCATCACTTCCTTTACTTCTGAGGCGTATTTTACCAAACGGAAGTGAAAGTTCATCTGTGAGGACAAGGAGTCTTTCTTGAGGTATTTTTTCGTGTTGCATCCAATATCGAATTGCCTTTCCAGACAAATTCATATACGTAGATGGTTTCAAGCAGATTAAGTTTCTGCCTCTGTGTTTTATTTGAGCAACATCTCCTAAACGTTCTGGCTTAAAAGAAGAATTGGACGCATCTACAAATGCGTCCAATATCTTAAAACCAATATTATGGCGTGTTTCTTTATATTCAGAACCAATGTTACCTAATCCTACGATTAAGTATTTCATGATGAGTCAAATTATTCTTGTGCTTCTGCTTCTTCGTCCGATGATGATGACATTCTTGCCGCACGAGTAACTTGAACTCTAGCCACAACAGCTCCTGGGGTATTTAATATTTCATATCCATCCACTTCAGGAAGATCTTTTACCTGAATAGAATCACCCAATTCTAATGATTCAACATTAACAGTAATTGTTTCTGGAATGGAATCTGCAGACCCTTTTACTTTTAATTTTCTTAGAATGGTTTGAAGTGCACCTCCTCCTACTACACCTGGTGCTAAACCTTCAGTTTTTACTGGAATCATAACGGTAACAGGTTTACCGGCTGGTGCTAATAAAAAATCTGCATGTGTTAATGCATCTGAAACAGGGTCAAACTGAGTGTCCTGAAGAATCGCATTAAACTTTTCTTTTCCTAAAGCTATTTCAGTAATATACGCATAGGGAGTGAAAAGTAACTGCTTGAAAGATATTTCGGGAGCTGAGAAATGAACAGGATTTTCTCCTCCATACAATACACAAGGAACATTTCCTTTCGCTTTTTCTAAAGCAGCGTATTTTTTTCCTAAGTTTCCTCTTTCCTCTCCTTTAATTTGAACAGTTTTCATAACTTATAATTTAAACTTTTATGCAATAAAATGTTTGCTAATCGATTGTTGACTTAATAGGTTCTCAATAACAGTTCCAAACAAATCAGCAACTGTGAGAACTTTTATTTTTGAATTTTCTTTAACCAATGGTATAGTATCTGTTGTTACTAATTCAGTAAGAACAGAGTCAGAAATTCTTCCATGGGCAGGGCCGGAAAGAACAGGATGTGTACAACAGGCCCTAACGCTTTTTGCACCATGCTCTACCATCATTTTTGCAGCTTTTGTTAATGTTCCAGCAGTGTCAATCATATCATCTATTATTATTACGTCTTTATCTTTGACGTTCCCAATAACAGTCATTGATGCTACTTCGTTCGCTTTTTCTCTTTGCTTATAACAAATTGCTAAATCTGCATCTAAATATTTCGCATACGCATTAGCCCTTTTTGTTCCACCCGTATCAGGAGCAGCGATTACTAAATCAAGGCTTTCATTGTTTTTTATTTTTTCAATGTAAGGCAGGAATATTGTGCTGGCAAATAAATGATCCACTGGAACTTCAAAGAAACCTTGGATTTGGTCAGCATGTAAATCCATAGTAATAACTCTTGTTACTCCAGCAGCCGACAAAAGATTGGCAACCAGCTTAGCTCCAATAGATACTCTTGGTCTGTCCTTTCTGTCCTGACGTGCGAACCCGTAATAAGGCAAAACTGCAATTATGTTTGCAGCACTTGCTCTTTTAGCAGCATCAACCATTTGTAATACCTCGAATAAATTTTCGGTTGGAGGCATTGTGCTTTGAACAATAAAAACATCTTGTCCTCTCACCGACTCTTCAAAAGAAGGTTGAAACTCACCATCGCTGAACCTGAAAATCTGAACATTTCCAGTAGTAGTTCCTAGCTTTTCGGCAATAGAGTCCGCTAATTTCTTAGTAGCTGAGCCAGCGAAGATTTTGAACTTATTTGACATAATTACTTGTAATACAAAAACAAAAGCCCCAAAAAGGGCATGCAAAGGTAAATAAATAATTTTGATTATTCTAATGAGAAATACCAATAACTCTCATATATTTTTTGATTTAAAATTGTGGGGTAATTATGTGCTGCAGTTGTATTATATGAGCTTGAATTATAAAATATATTGAAAACCTAAAAAATATGTTTAAATTTGCACATCTACTTAGAGGCCCAGGTGGCGGAACTGGTAGACGCGCTGGATTCAAAATCCAGTTCCTTCGGGAGTGCGGGTTCGATTCCCGCCCTGGGTACGATTACGGGGATTTTTCATATTTATGAAAAGTCCCCGTTTTTAATTTGTAATGAGCTGAACAAATCCATTCAATTCATATCTCTCACCTGAAAGGTCGTTGTAATTGAGTATCCAGTAGTATGTTCCGTTTGGACAAATATTTCCTGTCTCCATGTTATCGCCGTTCCAGTTTGGAAGAATGCCCTCAGAAAGGTAAATTACTTTACCCCATCGATTCAAAACTTTAAAGTTAATTTCACGAATATTTGTCATAAGGAAATTAATTGACTCCGTGACCGTTTCCATAGGGACAAAAGATTCGTTGAAGCCATCTCCGTTAGGAGTGAAAACGTTCGGCATTGTTATTGTAATTTTTGGACAGAAATCAAATAAAACTACTGTGTCCTTTCCTATACAACTATGAGAGTTCGTTTTACTTACATAATATACATCGGCATCAGTGACTTCGATATTACTTGTTGCTTCTCCAGTTGACCAAACAATATTCATTCCTTCGTCGTTGACAATCGATAAACCTTGTTGCTCTGAAGTCATTTCACAAATTGAAATGGAATCGCCTTCTGCAATTTCTACTTTTGGATTATCAGAAACTGTGATGTTGATTGTATCTCGACCATAACAACCTGCATCATTAATTACAAGTACTTCATATACACCGGTTTCTGTCACTTCAAACACATCAGCTGTATCAACGGATTGCCATATTTCTAAATTAGTGAAACTGGCGTCGAGGGAAATGGAAGTTCCAGTACAGATGGTAGTGTCGATTCCAAGATTCACAAATAATCTTTCTCCCTCAAATACCCTAATTGTATCTGAATTATGACACTCGTTTGAATCAATAACATCAACCCAATATAATCCCTGACTGAATATTTGTTCCTCACTCTCTGAACCTCCTGTACTCCAGGAATAGTTATTGAATTCTGAATTAGCAACTAAAAATAAGGGTGAGAATTCGCAGATCTGAATAGAGTCTTCTCCAAGATTAATATTAGGGAGGTCGTTTACGGTAATATTTGATGAATCGTATCCAAAACAACCATTAGCATCTGTTACTCTGATTGCGTATAAATTTGTTTCGTCAACAACAACCGTATTTGTAACGTTGTCACTATTCGTCCAGGAGTATGAATAATAATTTGAATCAACTTCAAGAGTAATTGATGACCCCTTACAAATTGAAGTATCTTGGATATTAATTTCGGGTGAGGGACTTACGAAAGTATCGATTCGTAGGGTGTCATAATTAATACAATCATTAGCATCTTTAACGATGATTGAATAGACTCCCTGACCGGAGGTTTCTAAATAGTTGCCTGTTGATGAATCGTTCCACAAATACGTTATTGCGGATGGTGTATAGGCATTTATGATGAAATTATTTTCTTTACAAATTGTAGTGTCGTTGCCAAGAATTATCTCCGGAAGTTGGTTTACTATTAGATTAATTGTGTCATAATTTACACAGTTGTTTGAGTCGGTAACAATTACATTATAATTTCCGGAACTGCTTATTTCTATTGTTGAATTAAAATATCCATTGCTCCATGACCAACTGTTTCCTTCTTCTACAACCAAGGTTAAAATACTTCCTTTACAAATTGAAGTATCGCTTCCCAATTCTACTTTTGGTAAAGGATTTATAATTAAATTAATCGTGTCGTAGCCTACACATCCATCGGAATCTGTTACTCTCACATAGTAGTTTCCGGGAGAGTTTACTGTAATTGAAATTGATGAGTCTGTAGTGTTCCATAAAAATTCAGACCCAACATTTGCATTAAAAGTTATGGTCTCATTTTCGCAAATAGAGGTATCGTTACCCAATTCTATTTCGGGGAGTTGATTTATGGATAATTGTATTGTATCAGTATTTACACATCCATTGGAATCCATAACGGAGACACTATAACTATTCGATGTGTTAACCGTTATTGACTGAGTGTTTTCTCCCGTGCTCCAAAGCCAAAAATCGCCATCCATTGCTATAAAAGTAATACTGCTGTCTATGCAGATTGTTGTGTCATCACCAAGATCAACTTGTGGTAATTCATTAATTTTTAAAAAGAGTGTATCATTGTTAATACAGCCATTTGAATCTGTAATTTGCACGTGATATTCTCCGGTTGTGTTTACATTAATAGTTCTTGTTGTGTCACCCGTACTCCATATCCAATTTGTACCGTTAAAAGCATCGAAGGTAATCGTGTCTTTTGAACAAATGGATGTGTCGTTCCCTAAAGTAATTTCAGGTAAGAGATAAACAGTGGCAATAACAGGAGTTCTTGATGCAGAGGAACATCCCATTGGTCCAATTGCTTCAGCGTAAAAAATTTGAGAAGACGTAATTGGACCTGAATTCCATGGAGTTCCTGTTCCTAAAAGATTTCCTTCAGTTTCACTATCGTACCAATTGACGCTGTTGTTTTCTGAAATTGCTTCTAGAATAATAGTTCCAGGTCCACAATTATCTCCATCTTTTGTAGAGGAAATTAAAGGAAGTTCAATTGTTGTAATAGTAGCCTCCGTAGAATTTAGTGGAGAGCATATTCCTTCTTGAACTAAGGCTCTGTATTGTGTGGTTGTACTCAGATTTTCAAAGGATAGAGAATTAGTTGTGTTGGCAATTGCATTTGAAGATGACCAGTTATTGGTGGAACTTTCCCAACGAATTATGTTGCCGGTATATCCATTTAGGGTTAAAATACCCGAGTTTGTCCCTGAACATACATTTGTATCCGAACTAACTGTGCCAGGATTAGTCGCTGTATTGACCGTGATGGTTGCTTCTGAAGAATTGTCAGATGCGCAAATTCCCGATTGTATTACAGCCCTGTACTTTGTTGTTGTGTTAAGGTTTAAATAAGAGAGGGAGTTGGTTGTGTTGGAAATTGTATTTGAAGATGACCAGTTATTGGTGGAACTTTCCCAACGAATTATGCTACCGGTATAACCACTCAGTGTTAAAGTCCCCGAATTAGAACCTGAACAAACATTTGCGTCTGAATTGATTATACCACCTACAGTTTCAGGATTTACGGTAATGGTAGCGTCAAAAGAGTTTTCCGAGGCACATACTCCTGATTGAACTACGGCTCTATATTGTGTGGTTGTATTCAGATTTGTAAAGGATAGAGAATTAGTTGTGTTGGCAATGGCATCTTTAGATGACCAATCGTCAGTGGAGCTTTCCCAGCGAATTATGTTACCGGTATGACCATTCAAAGTTAAGGTGCCTGAATTAGATCCCGAACAAGCGTTAGCATCTGAATTAACCGTTCCACCTACAGTTTCAGAGTCTACAGTAATGGATGCTTCAGAAGATATATCAAAGGCACAAACTCCCGATTGCACTACAGCTCTGTACTGGGTTGTCGTGTTAAGATTTGAATATACTAAGGAATTTGTTGTGTTGATAATTTGATCTGTGGATGACCAGTTGTTGGTTGTGCTTTCCCATCGAATTATGTTACCGGTATAACCACTCAGTGTTAAGGTACCCGAATTGGAACCCGAACAAACACTAGCGTTTGAGCTAATAATACCGCCAACAGTTTCAGGGTTTACAGTTATAGTGACTTCTGAGGAATTTAACTCTGCGCAAGAACCATCCTTTACTACCGCTCTATATTTTGTCGTTGTAGATAAATTTGAATAAGATAGCGAGGTGCTTGTGTTGGCAATTACATTTGTGGATGTCCAGTTATTAGTTGTACTTTCCCATCTTACGATGTTTCCATTATGACCACTTAGATTTAATGTCCCAGAATTTATAGAGGCACATACTTCAGCACTTGAGCTAACAGATCCTCCTACTGTATTACAGCCAACATAAGCTGAACATGATGCAAAATTAAGTCCATTTGAAAAAGGAGTTTGGTGATGTGAACACCAGGATGGATTCCCGTTACCGTAGCGAGTACCATTACTACAAATAAGATAACTAAATCCACAACCTGATATGTCTGTGGAGGCATAAGTTACATAACCAGACGTGCCTTCCATTATGGCGTTACCTGTCAGTTTCAGTTGTCCTGATATGTTTATTTCTCCACCATTGACATAAACATTTGTATTACCAATGGCAGAAAGATTACCATTAACGTTTACTTCACCATTTAAGTAATGATTTACACTTGATGTGGAAATACTATAATTTCCACTGATGTTTAAAGTTCCGTTGATTGTAACATTAGAGGGTGAGCTGTTTGCAAGAAAAGAACCTGTAACAATTAAGGTTCCCCCAGCATCAACTATTAATGTACTGTTGTGACCCATATTTAAATTTCCCGAAATTGTTAATGTTGCTCCGTTTCTGACACGAATTGAGTTGCCGTTTGTTATCGAAAGGTTCGTTGATGTGATTTTGTCGTGAAAGACTTCAACATCAACTGTCCCGGTCCAATGTGTTAAGTTTGGTATGCAATTACAGTCCCAGCCGCTTGATGAGTTCCAATTTATAGTTGTTCCATTTGAATTAGGAGAACCGATTGCCGAATCAAAAAACATCAAAAAGAATAAGGATAACCACAAACTTTTGTTTATGGTTAATATCTTTGGTGTGAAGTATTTCATTGATACACTCTGTCTCACAATATTAATTCAACGGTGGAGTTGAAAATAAGTTCTTTCGGGAGTTTGCGTTCGATTTCTACCTTAACTAATAAAGGCAACTTCAAACGAAGTGACTTTGTTATTTGTAACTATTTTGAATAGGCTCATTGCACTACTATGAAAAAAGTTATTTCGCTATTCTGAACAGCTACAGTTTTATTGAGTTGTTGTGAAAATACTATTGAAGAAAAACATGTTTCTTGTCAGAAAATATCAATTCCTGTTCTTGAAATTTAAGTTTCTTTTATTAATCCACCAATAAAAGGTTTAAATGTTCCAAAAAAATCATTTACCCTTAACGCACACTTAGGCGACACTTTATTTTATTTCAAATCTTTTGCTGAAACTCCACCTATAATTACGTCCTCTAAAACATGTTCTCCATCTAGTATTTTTACAACGGCGTAAGCATTTTCTTCATTTGAGTTTATATTGGCTTTTTCGTATTCTATTTCTGCATTTAAAGCCTCATTTTCGTTCATATAGAATCTATCGAATGGCAATGTATAACTAATTGTTTTTCCAATAGTACCTCTGTGGTAGATGTAAACTTTCATCTTGAGGAAATCTCCATTTTCTGGTCTGCTTTTACTTATACCATTTACCTCTGCATATCCTAAAGAATCTTCTTTTATAGTAAAAAAAGCCATTTCTCCATTTTCCCACTCTTCTGTATTTTCAACTTCAATTGGTTTTCTGTCAAAATTTAAGGTTATGTATTTCCCCCTGAAAGGGTCGTAAGGATCAATCGGGCGAGTTTGGAATTTGTAAATTTCTCCACCCTTTGAAACAGATTCTTTTTTGTAAATCATAGAAATAGGTACTGCAAGTTGTACAATTGCAACAAATATGAACAGTATTAGAATTGTCTTTTTATTGATTTTCATTTTTTCTTGTTTTAATTATTTTTAAGTTACTAAGCAGAAACCCAAGACCTAATGCAAGGAATACGATTCCTCTTAGAAGTAAATCCATTTGGTAGTCGAAAAATCTACAGCTCACTAAAATGCTTATAATAAGCAGTCCAATATTTAATTGACCCAATCTGTTATTCCTTAATCCTAAAAGGACTTTTTGAATTCCAATTATTAGAATTAAAGCATTTACAATAATTGCCGATATAATTTCCGACTGGCTAAAGAAAAACACAAAAGTAACAGGAATAAAAGCCATGGATAATTGATCTTTCTTTAATTCGCTAAACAATCCTTTTTTTAAGATGATTACTAGTAGTAATGGGATTGATATTAAAAAAAGACTAACCCATTCTTGTCCGAAATCCATTTTGTATGTTATAAATTCATCGGCCACTTCATGAAAGCTAATCATTGTCAGCATCACTAATATTCCAAGCGATCCAATTAGCTTCAATCCATTTCTGACGTTGGATTTATCTTTCCAGGATTTTGAATTACCAATCCAAATAAATAATGTGAAAAGCCAGAAATAACTTAAGAACAAAAGTTCATCATTACTTTGCTCAAAAGCACATAAACCTATTGACAAGGCAGATGGAATTATCCAAGATGCAAGATTTATATAATTACTGTTTGGTTCTTTTTTATTAAGGAATCTAAAATGGGTTAAAATTAGTACCAACGTTACCATGTAAATTATTATGGATAACACATCTCCATCCAATATTACATAGCTTGTAGATATTATTGTTGCTAGAAAAGCAACCATAGATGACCTGAAAATCAGTAATAAAGGGAGTGTTAAAAACAACCATATTTGCATGAATGAATCCAAACTACCAACAATATTATAAATTTGAGAAACCATCGAAATTGATAGTCCAATACAAATAAATAGTAAAGATCCAATTCCTTCTCGAGCGGCTAAATTATCCGGTTTTTTATAAATAAAGTAACCACCTGAAATTTGAGTAATAGCTAAAGGTGCAATTGCAACAATTGTTTTAGCAATTTTCGACATTTCGTCCCAATTATGTGCAAATAAAAGAATAAGTCCCAGACCTATTAGTATTGATCCAATAACTGAATAAATAACGGTTAGTCGACTTGATGATTCTTTATTTTTACTCTTATAATAATTGGAAATATCTAATGCAGTTTCAGGGGTAATAACCCCCTGATTCTGCAATTCATGTAATTGGTTAAAAATTTTCATATTATGCTAATAATTTTGTGTCTCTAGTATTCTTTTGAACTGCGATTGCACTAAATATTGCTAGTAAAAAAGACATGGCATAAAACCCTTTTTCACTTCTCAATAATTCAGCGTTCCATAAACCAATAATCAGTAATGTTATTGAAGCAAGAGTTGTAAACCAGCTAATTCCGTAATACATGTCAGTGACAGGTATTCCCTCTGATTTATCTCGAACACATTTTTGAACGGAGATAACAGAAAAGAGTCCGAAAAGTAAAATAGTGAAATAATATCCTTTTTCATTTAATTCCATTACCGCATTCCAAAGACCAATACAGTAGGAAACCACACCAACTCCTAGGGTTAACCACGAAGCACCTATAAATGCTGGAGTTGGTTTTAATGCATTAGTATTGTCGTTTGCTTTAAGCGTTTCAAAATTAGTTTCTTGATTTTCCATTTTTTTTGTTTTGAATTGTAAATCAAAGTTGCAGAATGAAAAGCTTAATTAAAATCTGAATAATTTTAAAATGTTATGATATAAATTGTCTTAAAATATTTTAACTTTCTGTTAATCAATTTAAAATTGTCTTGAATAGTTTTTTTGAAATACTCGAAAAAGATCAGAAAAGTAGGTTTGTTAAATTCCTTAAATCAAAGAATAAGGTAAATGAGACAAAAAATGTAGAGCTATTTTATGCAATCGAATCTTCTAAGGAGAATAATATCCAAAAGCAGATTGGATCTAATGCATATAGGGGTTTGAAAAAACGGTTAATAGACAACTTAATAAATTTTCTTGCTGAGGATTTGATTCGAAAGGAAGTTACCGAAGAATTAAAAATAATTAAACAGCTCGTTGTTGCAAGAAAGCTAATGGAAATGAATTATTTCCGTGAAGGATTTAAATTGCTTAATAAGCTTAGATTAAGAGCAGAAAAAATAGGTTATTACTCCTTAATTAATGAAATATACCATACTCAAATTCAGTTTTCATTTCATGAATTGGCGCCAAATCAAGATCAATTGTTTCAGAGGCTGTTGTCAAATTCAAAAGCTCAATTAAATCAAGAAAAGCTCAATATGGCTTTTGCAAAGATTAAAAAGGAAATTAAGCAGACCTCTAATGTAAAAGATTTAATACACTCAGTGTATAAGAAATTTGAAGTTGATTTAAATGAAGGGTTTAATTTTAAATCACTTTATCAATTGGCTGAATTAGCGAATTCAGAAGGTGCTTATTCTAATGATTATTATTCTGTTAATCTATTTTTTGAGGACAAAGTAGAGGAGGTTATAGGTTCCAAATTAGACTTGCCAAAGCACTATACTTATAAAGCAGATTTATTGTTGACACTTGCCAATATTTATTTACGAAAAAGAGATTTTGTGAAGAGTGAACAATACATTCTAAAAGCTAAGTTGGTTTTAAAGAATTGTTCTTTAGAGTTTCAAAAAGTAAGAGATTTTCAGGTTAAAACTCTACAAGGATTACGTTTAACCTATTCAGGAGAAATAGACACCTCAATAGATTTACTTAAAGACCTTGATTCGAAAGATTTGAAATCCGCTTACGCTAATCTTGTGTTGGTATCTAATTTGTTTCTAAAGGGAAAAATTAAAGAGGCAAAGTCATTAATTGGAAAATACTATCGTAGTGATAGTTATTATGAAAATAGTTTAGACAGAGAATGGGTGTTGAATAAAATTTATATTGAAGTAATTATTGCTATTGAAACAGGAGATATTGATTACGCTGAGTCGCGAATGAATAGTTTGATAAGAAGATATGGAGCATATTTAAAATCTTTGCCGCAATCTCATGTGTTACCATTTGTCAAATTAGTTCGTTATTACTGCAGATACCCAGAAGAAATAACCTCTGAAAAGTTTTCTACTAAAGTGGATATGACGATTAAGTGGAAACCTTCAGAACAGGAAGACCTTTTTCTTATGACCATTTTCGCATGGTTAAAGTCAAAGATGCAAAAGAAGAATTTATACGCGGTTGTTATAGAATTAGTATCAAATTCAAGTGACAAAAAAAACCTGTTCTAATTATAATAAAGTTCTCTTATAAATATTTTAACCTTTAGCATCTCCAGGATAACGAATGTTCTCCACCATGTTTTGTACTTCAGTAGGTGGTTCTGGAGTAAACTTAGAAACAATAAGGGTGATAATAAAATTTAAGACCATTCCAACAGTTCCAAAGCCTTCCGGGGAAATTCCAAATAACCAGTTTTCAGGCGTATTTAAATTAACATTTACAAACTTGAAGTAAATTATATATCCCAAAGTAGAGGCTAATCCGATGAGCATACCACAAATCGCCCCTTGCTTATTAACTTTTTTGGAAAATATCCCTAGAATTAAAATTGGAAAAAAGGAAGCGGCTGCTAATCCAAAAGCTAGTGCCACGACTGCTGCCACGTAATCAGGAGGGTTAATTCCGAAATAACCAGCAATGAGTACAGCCCCTATTGCAGCTAGTCTGGCAGCATATAGCTCTCCTTTTTCAGAAATGTTTGGGTTGATACTTTTTTTAATTAAATCGTGTGCAACTGAAGTGGAAATCACTAATAACAATCCAGCGGCAGTTGAAAGTGCAGCAGCTAAACCTCCGGCTGCGACAAGAGCAATAACCCAATCTGGTAATCCTGCAATTTCAGGATTAGCAAGAACCATAATATCTTTATCTATGTAAAGTTCGTTTTCCCCTTTGATTATTTTATTTGATACTACTATTTCTCCATTAAAACCTCTTTTGAAATCTCCATTATCAAGCTTGACAAAATTAGGTTTTCCTTCAAATGGTTTTCCTTTTGTGTATTGAATTATACCATCTTGATTTTTATCTTTCCAGGCAATTAATCCAGATTTTTCCCATTTTCTGAACCAATCAGGAGCCTCTTTGTAGGATGTGTTAGGAATTGTGTCCAAAAGATTTGTTCTTGCAAATGCAGATACAGCAGGAGCGACGGTATACAATATTGCAATAAAAAATAATGCGTAAAGTCCTGATTTACGAGCGTCGCTTACTTTAGGAACGGTAAAAAATCGTACAATTACATGGGGTAATCCTGCCGTACCTACCATAAGAGCCATTGTGATAAAAAAGGTGTCCATTGTATCCTTTTTTCCAGTAGTATATTTATCGAAACCTAGTTCAGTACTTAATCCATCTAATTTGTCCAAAAGTGAAACGCCGGGTTCATTGATTAAGTCGCTTCCAAATCCAAGTTGAGGAACAGCATTGCCTGTTAGCATAATTGATATGTAGATAGCAGGAACTGAAAATGCAAAGATTAAAACACAGTATTGTGCCACTTGGGTGTAGGTAATTCCTTTCATTCCTCCTAAAACAGCATACAGGAAAACAATTGCCATTCCAATGATAACACCCAATGTGATGTCAACTTGCAGAAACCTACTGAATACTATTCCCACTCCTCTCATTTGACCAGCAACATAAGTGAATGATATAAATAAAGCGCATACAACAGCAATTATCCTGGCTGTTTGCGAATAATAGCGGTCTCCAACAAAATCAGGGACAGTAAACTTTCCAAATTTCCGTAAGTAAGGAGCTAATAATAATGCCAAGAGAACATATCCTCCAGTCCAACCCATCAGGTAAACTGATCCATCTCTTCCGCTAAAGGAAATAATTCCTGCCATTCCTAAAAATGATGCGGCACTCATCCAATCGGCTGCGGTTGCTAACCCATTGGCCAGAGGAGACACGCCGCCACCTGCAACATAAAATTCTTTCGTTGATCCTGCTCGTGATCGTATTGCAATTGCAATATATAGGGCAAAAGTTAAGCCTACAATTATATACGTCCAAACTTGTACATCCATTCTAAAGTAAGTTTAGTGATCTGAGGTTGAGATTTCTTTTTCTTCGATATTGAATTCTTTATCGAGCTTGTTCATAAGCCAAACGTAAAGCCCGATTATAATAAGAAAAACGTATATGGCGCCCTGTTGAGCAATCCAAAAACCAAGTTTAAACCCTCCCAACCTAAATCCATTAAAAAATGAGTTTGAGTCTTCTACTGTAATACCTTCAGGAGTTTTTTTTACACCATCTAAATAATCCACAAGAACAATTCCTAGTATAAAAGAAGAAACAAACCATATTACAAGTAGAAAAAAGAGATAACGAAGGTTTTTTTTCCAATATCGACGTTTGTCTTGTGGGTTCATTTTTTAAAATTTGGATGGGCTAATATAAAAAAAAGCCCTAATATCAAAAGTTTCCTGTAATCTTAATCGAATAATCTGAGTTTCTTTATGTTATTCAAATATATTCTTCAATAGATGGGCAAGTGCACACTAAATTTCGATCTCCAAAGGCGTCATCTATCCTTGAAACAGGAACCCAATATTTATTTTGTAGGGTTTGGCCGTTTGGATATGCGGCTTTTTGTCTTGAGTATGGATGGTTCCATTCATCAGAGATTAAAATTTCTGCTGTATGTGGTGCGTTTACAAGAGGATTATCGTTTTTGGGATAAATTCCGTTTTCGATTTCTTTAATTTCGTTAGCAATTGTAATCATAGCTTCTGCAAAACGGTCAAGTTCTTCTTTTGATTCACTTTCTGTTGGTTCAATCATCATTGTTCCTACTACAGGAAAAGAAATTGTTGGAGCGTGAAATCCAAAGTCAATTAATCGTTTTGCAATATCCGTAACAGTAATATCCGAATCTTTAAACCCTCTACAATCTACTATCATTTCATGCGCAACAGTATTGTTTTTACCTGTGTAGAGTATAGGATAGTAATTTTCTAGTTTCTTTTTTAAATAGTTGGCATTTAAAATTGCAGATTCAGTAGAGGATTTCATGCCTTCTGCCCCTAACATTCTACAATAGCCAAGAGAAATTATTGCAATTAGAGCACTGCTATATGGCGCTCCGGCTAAAGCATCTATTCCTTTGAATCCACCAGTTTTCACAACAGGATGACTGGGTAAAAACGGAGCTAAGTGTTGAGCAACTCCAATAGGACCCAACCCAGGACCACCACCACCGTGAGGAATAGCAAAAGTCTTATGTAAGTTTAAATGGCAAACATCGGCTCCAATAGTTGCAGGGTTTGTTAACCCGACTTGTGCATTCATATTTGCACCGTCCATGTAGACCTGACCTCCATTTTCATGAATAATGTCTGTAATTTCAATAATGGACTCTTCAAAAACACCATGTGTAGAAGGATACGTTATCATCAAAGCGCCCAAATTCTCTTTGTGCTCTAAGGATTTGTTTTTTAAATCTTCTAAATCAATGTTTCCATCTTCATCGCAGGATATTACGATGACCTTAAATCCCGCCATAATAGCACTTGCAGGATTTGTTCCATGGGCTGAGGATGGAATTAAGCATACGTTTCTATTGGACTCACCATTGTCTTCATGATAGGCTCTTATTACCATTAAACCAGCGTACTCTCCTTGGGCTCCTGAATTGGGCTGCAGGGTTACATCTGCAAAACCTGTTGCGGTTTTAAGAGCTTCTTTTAGGTCATTAATAATTGTCGAGTAACCAGCTGTCTGGTTAACGGGAACAAATGGGTGTATGCTGTTGAATTCTCGCCAGGACAGGGGAATCATTTCGGAAGCGGCATTGAGTTTCATGGTACATGATCCTAAAGAAATCATTGAATGAACTAGTGATAAATCTTTATTTTCAAGTCTTTTTAAATATCGCATCATTTCAGTTTCCGAATGATACTTATTAAATACAGGATGTTGTAAATACTGTGATGATCTTACAAATTCAGATTGAATTCCCGTTTTCGTCGAAAATTCAAAATTATTTTTTCCAAATACTTCTAAAATGGATTTTACGTGAGTATTTTTTGTTGTTTCGTTCAATGAAATTAAAACAAGGTTTTCTATTCCATAGTAAAAATTTATACCAGCTTCTTCGGCATCTTTTTTAAGGGATTCTTTATCTTCTACAACAACAGCTAAGGTGTCAAAGTAATTTTGAGAAATGACAGTGTAGCCTTGATTTTCTATACCATTTTTTAAAGCTCTTGTTCTTTTTGCAACATCTGAAGCTATTCTTTGAATCCCATCTGGGCCGTGGTAAACAGCGTACATACTGGCCATCACGGCGAGTAGAGCTTGAGCGGTGCAAATGTTTGAAGTGGCCTTTTCTCTTTTTATATGTTGCTCTCTAGTTTGAAGAGCCATTCGAAAGGCGGGTTTACCATTCTTGTCTTTACTTACACCTATGATTCTCCCAGGTATATTTCTTTTGAAGCTTTCATGAGTCGCAAAAAACGCAGCGTGAGGTCCTCCGAATCCAATTGGAACACCAAATCTTTGAGTAGTTCCTACAACAACATCAGCGCCAAATTTGGAAGGTTCTTTAATTAAGGTTAAAGAGAGAATATCAGCGGCTACTATTAAAAAACCATTGTTTTCATGCAGTTGTCTTGCAGATTCTTGATAATCCTCAATTTCTCCTTTAACATTAGGGTATTGAACAAAAGCGCCAAAATATGAGCCGTCAAGATTTGTACTTGTTATCGACCCTACAATTAATTCAATTCCAAGAGGTTTAGCTCTGTTTTTTAGTACCGATAATGTCTGAGGAAAAACACCTTCATCGATAAAGAATTTGTTAATACCTTCTTTTACAACAGCCCTTTTTCTAGAGTTGAAAAGCATAATCATGGCTTCAGCTGCGGCTGTTGATTCATCGAGTAATGAAGCGTTTGCTATAGGTAACCCCGTTAAATCACTAATCATAGTTTGGAAATTTAGTAATGCTTCCAAACGACCCTGTGATATTTCTGCCTGATAGGGTGTGTATGCAGTATACCACCCTGGATTTTCAAAAACATTCCTGAGAATTACTGATGGTGTTTCGGTGTCGTGATATCCTAATCCGATATAAGTTTTAAAAACCTTGTTTTTTCGTGCAATTCTCTTAACATTGGCCAACCATTTGCTTTCTGTGATTGTTTTTGAAAACTCTAAGCCGGATGTTAATCTGATTTTACTTGGAATGGTTTTTTCTATGAGCTCATCCATTGAATCATAGCCAAGTTCTTTTAACATTAACAGTCTTTCATTTTGGCTTGTTCCAATATGTCTTTGGGTAAATAACATCTGTAATATTTTACTTACAAAAATAAAGAATCGCAACATTTTTTCTTTGCAATTTTTTCAACCTATGTTAATAACGTTTTATTGAATAGAAATAAATATTTAACCGGCCGAATTCTTTTATTACATTTATAGATTATGAAACGTATTCGAATTGCAGTTGTATTAATCTTATCTATATTAAATTTAGCTTGTAGAAAAGAAGGTTCTGAAAAAGTAAATCAAGATGAAATATGGATGGATTATCGTTTAATTTATAGTGGTGAGCATGATTCTACTTATTCCCGGGTAAGTTTCAGGCATGGCAGTAAACAAGGGGAGTCATTAAAATTATCTTCTCGTTCTTCAATAACTATTAACGACGATAAGCCATTATTCAATGGCGGATTTATGTGGTATCAATCTGTTGTAAAAGGTTTTGATTCCTTGTCCATATTTAATTATGAAGATGTTGATGGTAAGGTGTTTACAAATAATATTCAAATCTTAAACTCAATAGATCTGCCAGAAATTGACACGATTTATAAAGATTCTTCAATTTACTTTCCGTGGGTGGGGAACCCTATTGAGGAAGATGAAGTGATTTGGCTTGTGGTAGGAGAGCTTGAGGATAAAATACCGTATATTT
>TARA_B100000674_G_scaffold155119_1_pt1 | contig 30904 bp, 26 predicted proteins | sample TARA_B100000674 | Tara Oceans TARA_B100000674 (sample SAMEA2622759) | marine metagenome | biome: marine biome (ENVO:00000447); feature: surface water layer (ENVO:00002042); material: "saline water (ENVO:00002010), including plankton (ENVO:xxxxxxxx)" | depth 5 m | reverse complement strand
TTATAGGTCGGATCGAAAAAAGGGTTAATGCCAACATGTTTCGGGCGAAATGCTTCAGCATTAGACGTCTCTACACGCCGATTGCCATGCTGGCGTCCCTGCTCGCGCTTGGCAGCGCCGCGTCTGCAGCGACTTCCGAGAGGTTCGAGCATGATCACGGTACCGTTCGCCTGCTTTCCGGTGGCGCGACTGCGGGCGGGGGCGAAACCCTCGATCTCGGTCTTCAGTTCCTTATGAAGCCGGGCTGGAAAGTATACTGGCGGTCACCCGGCGATGCTGGTTTTCCACCAGAGGTAAACTGGACCGGGTCGATGAATTTTGCCGATGCTAAGATGGCGTGGCCGGCCCCAGAACGATTCTCGGTCCTTAACCTTGAAACGCTGGGGTACAAGAAAGAGGTCGTCTTTCCAATAACCGCGTCGGTGTTAGAACCGGGGAACGCTGTCGTGCTGAAGGCCCGGGTCCGATTTCTAACCTGCAATGACATCTGCGTCCCCTACGAGGCCAATTTCACATTGAACCTGCCCGCGGGGGCGGACATCAATACCCCGCAGTTGGGGACAATCCAAAGATGGCGTGCAAAAGTGCCTGCTTCGGGCGATCGGGCCCCGCTTTCGATCGATCGGGCGGAAGTCGCCGGCAGCGGCAAGACCACAGCGCTGCTGGTTCGCGTCGCCGGTTCCGATGTACTGAAATCGCCCGATCTCTATGTCGAAGGACCGGCGGATTACGGTTTTGCCAAGCCGGTCGTTCGGATCGCGTCCACGGGCAACGAGGCGTTGATGCGGATCGACGTGCAGCCCCCTAACCGGCCCGATGCGCGTCTTGCCGGTGAAACGGTAACCTTGACAGTGGTCGACGGCGATCTTGCGGTCGAACAAAAGGTCACTTTGCGCCGTGCCGAGTCCGTGGCTGCAGCCAGTTCGGGCGGAGATGCAATCGGCTATGGGTTTTTGGCGATCCTCGGTCTGGCCATTCTAGGTGGGCTCATCCTCAATCTGATGCCTTGCGTGTTGCCAGTCCTGTCGATCAAGTTGCTATCAGTCGTCGGCCACGGTGGCGAAGCTCCGTCCCGTGTGCGGGCCGGTTTCCTGGCATCCGCCGCCGGCATCGTTGCTTGTTTCTTGCTTCTCGGCACAGTCGCTGTGGCGCTTCAAAGCGCCGGCCTGGCGGCCGGGTGGGGCATCCAGTTTCAGCAACCGGCATTCCTCGCGTTTATGGTCGCAGTGATTACGCTGTTCGCTCTCAATATGTGGGGACTGTTCGAAATTCGCCTGCCCGGTGCGGTGTCCGACGCCACCGTATACGCGTCCGGTCACGGGGGTAGCGGTTTTTGCGGGCATTTCATGTCCGGGGCATTCGCCACCCTGCTGGCGACGCCGTGTACCGCGCCGTTCCTCGGCACCGCGGTCGGATTCGCCCTGTCGTCGGGGACGGTTGAGATATATGCGGTGTTTCTTGCGCTCGGGATTGGACTCGCATTGCCGTGGATCGCCGTAGCGGCGTTCCCGGTGCTGGTAAAAAGGTTGCCGAAGCCCGGCTCGTGGATGCTGACGTTGAAACGTATTCTGTCCATCACCCTGATTGGAACTGCGCTCTGGTTGCTCAGCGTGTTGTGGTTCCAGATCGGGGGGGCGGCGACTACCATGATTGCCCTGTTGATGGTCGCGATCGCGTTCACGGTCTGGCAGTGTCGCTATCTGACCGAACGGGCAAGATTCGCGACGTGGGTGGTCATCAGTCTGTTGACGGCGATTTCGATGGTTGGGGCAGACAGCTTTGCCGATGCCGAACGAGACCTGCTCGTCGCGGCTGAAGACGAGACTTGGCGCAAATTCGATCTGGCGGCCATCGACGCTGAAATCTCAAGGGGCAACACTGTACTGGTAGATGTGACCGCGGACTGGTGTCTGACCTGTCAGGTCAACAAGTCGTTGGTGCTCAACCGTGGGCAGGTTGCTGAAATTCTCGTCGCGGGCAGCGTTATCGCCATGAAGGCTGACTGGACCAAGCCCGATCCGGTTGTCACCGCATATCTCAAAAGCTATGGCCGCTTCGGCATTCCGTTTAATGTGGTTTACGGCCCGACGGTGCCGAGGGGGGTGCCGTTGCCGGAGATCCTAACAGAATCCGCGGTGCTCGCGGCGTTCGAGCAGGCGGGCGGCAAAAAGGCACTCGCTCGCAGGTAGTTCTTCCCCTCCGCCAGTGACAAACTGCTTTCCGTGTTCTATCTCACGGACGTGTTTCACAGCGCTCGCGAGAGCGCTTTAATTCGAGGGACTGCAAAATTGGCTATTGGTGTTGGAGCTAGGACTACTGCGGCAGGGTTGACGCTGGGCATGGGCAAGGTTCTCGATCTGACCGATCGCGGGCTCGGCGTGCGGTCCAGCCGCTATTCGATGATCGTTGAGGACGGCACCGTGACACAGTTTAACCTAGAAGAAGGCGGTGGGTTCGAGGTCAGCGACGAGGATAACATCCCCTCGCAGCCCTAAAACCCTCGGCTCTGGAGACACCCTATGGAAAAATTCGGGATCGGGCAGGGGGTCCTGCGCGAGGAAGACCCTCGTCTACTGAGGGGTAACGGTCTGTTCGTCAATGACGTGAACCTGCCGGGCCAGGCGCATGCGATCGTCCTGCGTTCCCCCCATGCCCATGCCGATATCCTTGGAATAGATACCTCGGCGGCATCGGATCTTTCAGGTGTTCTGGCGATCTATACCGGCGAAGACATCTTCGCCGATAATCTCGGCGTGCCCGGGATGCCGGTCAAATGGCTGCGTCCCGACGGGCAGCCCATGAAATACCGGCCCCAGCCGCCGCTGGCGCTGGGACGGGTACGCTACGTCGGCGATCCCGTTGTATTGGTCGTTGCTGAGACCTTAGATCAGGCGGCCGATGCGGCAGAGGCGGTGATGGTCAACTACGACCCGTTACCGTCGATCACCGATACCGCGAAAACCATCGATAAGGATGCGCCGCGGGTCTGGGACGATTACCCCGATAACGTCTCTGGCCTTTATCAGGCGGGCGACGAGGCGGCGACTGACAAGGCGTTCGAACACGCGCACCGCATCGTCAAGCGCCGGTTCACCATCAGCCGCGTGTTTGCGCATTACTTGGAAACCCGGGGTGCCATCGGCTCCTACGATCCGCGCGAGGACCGGTTCCTGCTGCATGCTGATGTGCAGTACCCGCACCGGGTGCGCCAGTTGCTGGCGGAGAAAATTTTTGGCGTTCCTGAACAGAATATCCGCGTTATGGCCCGTGATGTCGGCGGCGGTTTCGGCACAAAAGGTTGGCAATATTCGGAACATCGCCTGGTATTGTGGGCATCCCGCAAGCTGGGGCGGCCCGTGAAGTGGACGTGCAGCCGGTCCGAGGCGGTGCAGGCGGACGAACATGGCCGAGACAACGTCACCGATGCAGAGCTCGCCTTCGACGAAAACGGCAGGGTCATCGCGCTGAGGGTGGGGACCATTGCCAATATCGGGGCTTATCTTTCTGCGATCCGCAATCTGCTCGCAGCGTTTACAAACGTCGGCACGCTGATCGGGGTGTACGATATCCCGGTGGCGCACGCGGTGGTGCGGACTGTGCATTCCAACTCAAATCCCACTGCGCCTTATCGTGGCGCTGGGCGGCCGGAAGCTACCTACGTGATCGAACGGATGTTCGACGAAGCCGCGCGGGAGCTGTGCATCGATCCGGCGGAGCTGCGCGCGCGCAATTTTATTAAGCCTGAGGATATGCCGGTTAAGACGGCGCTGGGGCTTGTCTACGATTGCGGTGCGTTCGGGGAAAATCAGATGCGCGTGCTGGAGATGGCCGATTACAAAGGTTTCCCGGAACGCCGGGATGCTGCGCGCGCCCGGGGGAGGCTCCGCGGTATTGGCATCGCCAACCCGATCGAACGATCGGCGTCTCCATCGCCCGATTTCGCCGAAATTCGCTTCAGCACCGATGGTACCGCCACCATCCTAATGGGCACTAAAAGCCAGGGGCAGGGGCACGAAACTGTCTACAAGCAGATCGTGGGCGACCGACTGGGACTGGACCCGGCGCGTATGCGGGTTGTTGACGGCGATACCGACCGCGTCGCGTTCGGGATCGGGACGATGGGCTCGCGATCAACCGTGATCGGAGGCTCGGCATTGTACTACGCGGCGGACAAGGTGATCGAAAAGGCGAAGAAGGTCGCCGCCCACATGCTGGAAGCGGCCGAGACAGATATAGAGTTCGGCGACGGCGCGTTTTCCGTCGCCGGAACCGACCGGTCCGTTAGACTGACCGATGTCGCCAAGGCATCTTTTTTGCCGGCAAAATTGCCGCCGGGGGTGGAACCGGGTCTGTTCGAGAACGCGACCTTTGCACCGGACGACGACACCTATCCCAATGGCAGCCATGTGTGCGAGGTCGAAATCGATCCGGAGACCGGCGAAACAGACGTGGTCGGATACTGGGTGGTCGACGATGTCGGCGTCATGGTCAATCCGGTCATTGTTAAGGGCCAGATACATGGGGGTGTGGCGCAGGGCGTTGGCCAGGCGCTGGGCGAACAGGTCGCCTATGACCCCGATAGCGGCCAGTTGCTCAGCGGCTCTTTTATGGACTACCGGATGCCGCGTGCCGGTGATTTTCCAGGTATCGAGATCGAAGGCAACGGCGTACCGACCCAGCGCAATCCACTCGGCGTGAAGGGTGCGGGCGAGGCGGGAACCGTTGGCGCGTTGCCTGCAACGATGAATGCCGTCATGAATGCGCTGGCCGAAGTCGGCGTGACCGACCTCGACATGCCAGCGACACCGAGCAGTATTTGGCAGGCGATAGAGGCGGCATCTGCCGACTAGTCGCCGTTTTCGTCCTCGGCAGCGAGATTCTCGATTATTTTGAGCAGCGTTTCGCGCATCAGGGTGATGTTTTCAGGCGGGATATCAGCCACCGCGACCCGGTTCACCTTTTCGGCCAAGGGCACGAGAATATCCCGCAGCGCCGCCCCTTCGGGCGTGAGATACACATAAAACTTGCGCTTGTTGCCCGTGTTGTGCCGGCGGGTGATGTATCCCTTGTCGATCAGTGCCTTTACTGCGGCGAAGGTGGTCGGCTCGGTCACGCCGATGGCGTCGCTGAGTTCCTTCTGCGTCAGGCCGTCCCGGTTCCACAGGACCCGCAGAAATGCCCAATGCCCGAACGGGATGTCGTGCTCTGCCAAAAGCGGCGTCAATCGGTGCCCCAGGCTGCGTCCCGCGTCGCGGATGAGATGCGCCAGGCGGTCGTTCGGGACCGCGTCCCGCCAATGGCGCAGGATTGCATTGCGGTCGCCCGCAGGTACGTCGGTCATGCTCTCAATCCTTCCGGCGTTACCTGGTGTTTAAGGGGGATTTCCCGGCTTTCGTCGGCGGACTGAACGATAGCGCGGCAGACTTCCAGTGTCGCTCGACCCCATTCGCCGCTGTGCAGCGGCGGAGCGTTATCGAAGACGGCGGCATGGAGCTCGTCGATGACTTCAGTGCGGGGAACGATCGGATCCGGCAGCGGGTGGAAATCGATTGCCTTATCGGCATAGACGCGAACGCCATCCGGCATCGGGCGTATATCAGCCTGCGCGCAACTGATAACGAAGAGACCGAAATTTTCGTGCTGCCTGTCGGTAGGTGCTTCCCTCGGCCGGTTTACTCCGTTCGGTCCGCCGTAAGCCCGTCCGGCCTTTATAGCGGCTTCGGCGGCAGGGTCTTTGGCGGCCGCCAGTGCCTGGCGAGCCGCGCCGTATCTCTCCGGGTCTTTTGCCAAGCCCGATTCCGCTCGCCAGCCGGTAAATTCGTCGGTATCGAAATGCGCGTAGCCGGAATAGGTGAGATTGGCGACCCCGCCGCTGGCGAATTTCATCAGCACTGAGTATGCGCCGTCGGTCGGTCTAGTTGGGTCGTAATTGCCCGTCGTCGCGTATACGGTTTCGACCAGGCCGCCGCCAAGCAGGCGCGCGATATCGATCTGGTGCGCGCCCTGGCTGAACACGACGCCGCCTCCCTGCGCGGTGTTCAGTTCTTCCGGTCGTCGCGGGCGGTAGACGAAATCTGTGAAGTTCAATCCGGTGATCAGCCGCGGCGGGCCGTAGTCGCCAGTCTGAATCAGCCGGCGGGCTTCCAGTATCGGCGCGTCGTAGCTGTGGCTGTGACCGACCAACAGGTGTACCCCGTTGTCGTTCGCTGCCCTGATCATACGGGTGCAGTCTTCCAGCGTGATCGCCATCGGTTTTTCGACCAGCACGTGCTTTCCGGCCTGAGCAGCGATCTCCGCGTGTTCGGCATGAAACTGGTGTGGGGTGGTGACGTATACCGCATCTATTGCGGCCTCCGCGCACATGTTCTGGACAGTGTCATAAGATTTGGCGTCAAAATCCGCCTCGAAGCGTTTGCGGGCCTCGGGACGGGTATCCACGGCGGCCACAACGTCCAGCTTGGGGTGCAGCGACAACGTCGGCAGCATAACTGTAAATCCTCGCCCGAGCCCGGCAATCCCCAGTTTCAGCTTCGTTTCAGCCATAGGCACACCCAAAACGCCCCGTCTATACCACTTGACTCGGTAATACAATAATCTTAGCGTCCAAAGAATAATCTTCGTAGCCTAAGAATATTAGGCGGAGATACGATCAATGCAGGAGACGCCTCGTGATTACCCGGGAAGAAAACGACCTTTTATGCCTTGTCGAGGGTGAGGTGCCGATGGGTACTATCATGCGCCAGCACTGGATGCCGGCGTGTATGTCGGAAGAAGTCGCGGAACGCGACGGCAAACCCGCCCGGGTTCGCCTACTGGGCGAAGATCTGGTGGTGTTTCGGGACTCCGAAGGCCGTCTTGGTGCCATCGACGAGTTCTGCCGTCACCGCGGCGCGTCACTCGCCTTTGGCCGCAACGAGAATTGCGGGCTGCGCTGTCTCTATCACGGCTGGAAATTCGACGTGAACGGTAACGTCATGGAGATGCCGAGCGAACCCGATGCTGGTGAAGCCCTGAAGGCGGAAGCCAAGCTTAAATCTTATCCCACGCGGGAATCCGGCGGCTTTGTCTGGCTATGGATGGGCGATGCCGAAAACGTTGCCGAGTTCGAGCCACCCGCCTGGGCGCACGCGCCGGACGAAAAGATCTCCATCGTCAAAATTCATACCCCATGCAACTGGGCGCAGGTTCTGGAAGGGTCGATTGATTCGGCGCACAGCTCCAGCCTGCATTCGTCGAACATGCCGCCCGCGGAGGTAGACGGGGCTAAGGCGACTGCTACAAGCTGGCCGCGACCATCCAACGACAAGGCACCGCGTATCAGGTTCGACAAAACAGATTATGGATTCCGCTACGCCGCGGTGCGTACGCCGATCATCGATCCGGACAGGAAGGACTATATCCGCAACACGCTGTTCGTCGCGCCGTTCACGGTCATCATCCCGCCCAACGACCAGTACCGGCTGGCACAGATGCTGATCCCGATGGACGACGGCAATACTATGTTCTACTGGATTGCGTTTCATGAAACGAAGGGTATTGATCAGGACGAGTGGCGCAAATTCTGCGGCGCGGAGATCGGTGCCGATATCGACGAGAACTTTCGTAAGATCCGGACGCTGGACAACATGTTCCTGCAGGATCGAGAAGCTATGAAACAGGGGGATTTCACTGGTATCTACGGCATCCCCGCGCAGGACATGGCAATGTGGGAATCGATGGGCGCCATTGCCGACCGGACCAAGGATTATCTCGGCGTTAGCGACGGTGCGGTTGCCCAGTTCCGCCGCATCATGATTGCCGCTGCAAGGAATGTCCTTAAGGGGAAGCCAGCTATCAACACGCGCGCCGCGGGCCGGCAGACTAATGTCAGCGCGCTCGCCTCGTTTGAGGGAATGATCCCGAAGGATGCGGACTGGCGTCTCTATGCCGACGGCAAGGTGGTGATGGAAGAGGACGGTGACGCAAAGGCGGCGTAGCCCCTAGCGCGCTTCCTTCAGGCCGGTGCGCGCCAGCTCGTCGGCCCGTTCATTTTCCGCATGACCGGCATGGCCCTTGACCCAGTGCCACGATACGTCGTGGCGCAGGATCACCTCGTCGAGCCGACGCCACAGATCCTCGTTTTTGACCGGTTTTTTCGCGGCGGTCTTCCAGCCGCGTTTTTTCCATGAGTGGATCCACTCAGTGATCCCTTTCTGGACATAAGTGCTGTCGGTATAGAGGTCGGCCTGGACTGGCCGTTTCAGGGTCTCCAACGCCTGAATTGCCGCCATCAGTTCCATCCTGTTGTTAGTGGTCTCCGCTTCTCCGCCCTTCAATTCTCTCTCAGTGCCGTTCCACCGCAGGATCGCCCCCCAGCCGCCCGGACCGGGATTACCGCTGCAGGCGCCGTCGGTAAAGATTTCAACTCTATTTTCAGATTCACTCATGCTGTCAACTTACCCCGTAGGCGGTGGAATTTAATATTGCCCGGTGGCAATCGATCACGGGGACGAATTCCAGCGGATCCTTGCGCTGCACCCGCGCGTCTTCCGGCAAGTGAAACCAGTCGTACAGCCGCGTGGTTAGGAAACGCATCGCCGCGCCGCGCGCGAGGACGGGAAGAGCCGTTTTCTCTGCCGGCTCCAGCGGCCGGACGGTTTCGTATCCGCCGGTCAGCGCTTCTGCACGTTCCCGACAAAGCGTGCCGTCATCGAAACACCAGGCGTTCAGGCAAATCGCAATGTCGAATGCCAGCGCATCGTTACAGGCAAAATAGAAATCGATGACGCCCGATATCGCGCCGTCCGCGAAGAATGCATTGTCGGGAAACAGGTCAGCATGAATGATGCCGGTCGGAAGCCCGGCTGGCCAGCCGTTTTCCAGCGCCGCAATTTCCGCTGAAATCCAGTCTGCGAAGCCCGGACGCAATTCGTCGGCCAGTGCGGCGGCGTTTGTAAATAGGGATCGCCACGCGCTCAACGCCTGATCATTCACGCGCGTCATCGGAAAACCGGCAGCCGCAACGTGCAGTTTTGCCAGAACGGCCCCGACCTCTCGGCAATGATCAGCCGTGATCTCGCGGGGCCAGTCGCCGGACGCGAATGCTACGACAGCGGCGGGACGGTTCGACAACCGGTGCAGAAATTCACCGTCCCGGTCAGCAATGGGGGCGGGGCAGGGGAAGCCTGCTTCGGAGAGATGACGCATCAGCCCCAGGAAAAAGGGAAGATCGGCCGGGTCTACCCGCTTTTCGTATAGCGTGAGGACGAACGGACCGGTCGTGGTAAGCAGGCGAAAGTTCGAATTCTCCGTTCCATGGGCGATTCCTTCGAGCAAGACGATCTCGCCGATGTCGAATCTTGCGACGAACCGGTCCAGGTCGTCTGCGGAAACGTCCGTATAGACCGCCATGCGACTGTGCCCCGTCTCAGGCGCTCAGGGTACGCGGCAGGCTGAACGTGACGTCTTCGTTGATCACGTTCAGTTCTTCGACGGAAACGTTGAACTGATAGCTGAGCGCATCGACCAGCTCCTGGACCAGAATTTCTGGTGCCGACGCGCCCGCGGTTATCCCGAGAGTCGATACGCGATCAAGCCAGCCCTCTTCGAGGTCGGCGGCCTGCTGGATGAGCGTAGACTTCGGACATCCCATGGTCAGAGCGACCTCTGCAAGGCGGTTGGAATTGGACGAATTGGGCGCACCCAGAACAATCAGCGCATCGCACTTGTCTGCAAGTTCCTTCACGGCCGATTGCCGGTTGGTGGTTGCGTAACAGATATCTTCCTTGCGGGGCGCCTCGATATTTGGAAACCTCCGCTGGAGAATGCCGACTATTTTCGCCGTGTCGTCGACCGACAGCGTCGTCTGAGTGACGAAGGCGAGATTATCTGGGTTCGGAACGTCGACCGTTTCCGCTTGCTCGGCATTTTCCACGAGGATCATTTCACCATCGCGCAACTGACCCATTGTGCCGACGACTTCCGGATGGCCCGCATGGCCGATCAGTATCAGATCCTTGCCTTCCTTCCGATGGCGTGCGGAGTCGACATGAACCTTTGTCACCAGGGGGCAGGTTGCGTCGAGATAGAACATCTCGCGCTCCTCGGCTTCGGCAAACACGGATTTCGCAACCCCGTGCGCTGAAAACACGACCGGCACCTCAGCCGGTACTTCCTCCAGCTCTTCGACGAAAACCGCCCCCTTCGCTTCCAAGTTTTCGACGACGTAGCGGTTATGCACGATTTCATGGCGCACGTAGACCGGCGCACCGTGTTTTTCGAGCGCAAGCTCGACGATCTTAATGGCGCGGTCGACGCCCGCACAAAACCCACGCGGGCCGGCAAGCAAGATCTTAAGTGGTCGTTTCGTCATGTTCTTCCTCGGATAGCCGCGACATCATAGGCGAATTCGATGCCTTGTTAAATTGTGCGGCGTTAACTAGAGTTGAGCACCCGCGTATGGCGAAAAACAGCGCTGACATAGTGCGGGATGCATTAGTCGGGAAGGAAATCCACATGTCGGAACCAGTCGTCGCGCAAACGTCTCCTTACGGTGTCGAAGTGGAAGCTCGCCAAGACTACTGGTGGTGCGCCTGCGGAAAAAGCGACGATCAGCCGTTCTGCGACGGATCACACCGCGGCACCGGTTTCTCGCCGGTCCAATATACGGCGGAAAAGTCTGAGACGTTCTGGTTTTGCGGGTGCAAGAAGACCGGGGACGTCCCGCAGTGCGACGGATCTCACAACAAGCTTTAACCGGCCGGGCGGACGCATCGTTCTCTCCATGCATAATCTCGGGAAAATTGGCGGCAAGGCAGCCGCCGCTGGGCTTTGCCTACTGGCGGCCGCCTGCGGCGTATTTAAAAAGGACCAGCTTTATGCCTGTCCGGCCGTGTTTATTCTGCAGGATGCGCAGAATCTGACCCGGTTCAAACCGGGACCGGGCCGCGATATCATCGATATACGTTTCGAAGCGGAGATTTTCGATTTCCGCGGAAAATGCGGTTTCAACGAGGACGACGGCATCTGGGCAGTCGAGGTCGAACTTCTCGTCCAGATATCCGTCGAAAAGGGTCCGGCCAACCGGCAGCGGGAGATCGAATTTGAATATTTCGTTGTATTGCCCGCTTTTGAGGGCAAACCAGGCGGTAAGCGGATATTTACTGTCAAGGGCCAGTTCGAGGAAGGCCGCACAAAGCTGGTCTACCAAGACGATGTGGCACTGAACCTTCCACTTAAAAATCCGAACGATGGCGGCAAAACCGAGATCGTATTCGGTTTCCAGCTGACGCCAGACGAGTTGAAATTCAACCGCGCGCGCCAGCGGCGCTGAACGGGGCGCTCGGCTGCATTACGTGTCTGGTCAACGGATCGTTGTGGGATTGTTCGATTCGCTCGCGCGGTTGCGCCCGACCCTTCAACAGGTAAAATAGCCGAACATAGGATGGACGACATCACTTGCGACGTCGTGCTGTCTGACAGACGAACTCTGCGGGAGAGACGGTAACCGACTAGCACCGTCGCCGAAGGAGCAACAGCCCCGGAAACTCTCAGGCAACCGAACCGCAGGGGGATGTCACTCTGGAAAGTAGGCGGATCTTGCCGTCTCACCGAAGGCGAAAGCCCGCACAGTTTTCGGGTGAATCTCTCAGGTATCCCGACAGAGGGGGCACGTTGGTTTCCGGTCCGCGAGGACCGAGGGACCGTCAAAACATGACGGGGGAAACGTGCTATCGTCGGGGCTGAGACAACCAATCTGAAAAAAACAGCGCTTTACGACCTGCATGTCGATCAAGGCGGCAAGATGGTACCGTTTGCAGGCTACGAAATGCCGGTGCAGTATACTGCAGGGATTCTTGGCGAGCATAACCACACGCGGGCCTTGGCGTCGATATTCGATGTGTCGCACATGGGACAGGTCGCCCTGCGCGGTGACGACCCAGCCGTGGCACTGGAAAAACTGGTTCCCGGCGATATCGCGGGCCTCGCACCCGGACGGATGCGCTACACGCAGTTCACCAACGATGTCGGCGGCATACTCGATGACCTCATGGTGACGAATGTTGGCGACTACTTGTTCCTGGTGGTGAACGCAGCCTGCAAGTACGCCGACATCGCTCATCTGAAAAACGGCCTTTCACCGATGATTGAGGTCGATGTGCTCGATGACCGGTCTTTGATCGCGCTCCAAGGGCCGTCCGCAGCGGTGGTGCTGTCGAAACACGCGCCAGGCGCGGAACATATGCCTTTCATGACGGCACTACCCTTTCAGATCGACGGTAGTCCAGTCGCCGTGACCCGGTCCGGGTATACCGGTGAGGACGGGTACGAGATATCCATTCGCTCGGTGGATGCCGTCCGTATTACCGAACTGCTGCTCGCCGATGAAGCGGTCGGGCTTGCCGGGCTTGGCGCCCGAGATTCGTTGCGGCTGGAGGCCGGTTTGTGTCTGTACGGCCACGAAATTGACGAGACAACGACGCCCGTAGAAGCGGCGCTGACATGGTCGATCTCAAAACGACGGCGCGAAAAAGGCGGCTTTCCGGGCGCGGAAACTGTGCAGAGTCAGATCGCCCACGGCACGGCCCGCAAACGCGTCGGCATATTGCCTGATGGCAAGGCGCCGGCACGGGAAGGGACTGAAATTACGGATGCAGATGGCAATTCCATCGGCATGGTTACATCGGGCGGCTTCGGTCCGTCCTATGGTGGCCCGGTTGCCATGGGTTATGTCGAAATTTCTCACGCAGCGAAGGACACGCCGGTGCAATTGGTGGTACGCGGAAAGCCGCGCTCCGCCCGGATCGTCGGAATGCCCTTTGTTCCAAACAGGTACTATAGAGGCAAGGAGTAAACGGAATGAGCGATCTTAAATATTCGAGGGAACACGAATGGGTTCGGCTGGACGGTGATATCGCGACCGTCGGCATCAGCCAGTTCGCGCAGGAACAGCTTGGCGATGTCGTTTTCGTCGAACTTCCCGATTTGGGCAAGGCTGTCGAACAGAACGGAGATGCCGCCGTCGTAGAATCGGTGAAGGCGGCCAGCGAAGTCTACGCGCCGGTATCCGGTGAAGTAATCGAAGTCAATTCCAAGCTCGAAGATGACCCGGAACTGGTCAACCGCGCACCTACCGGCGACGGCTGGTTCATTAAGATCAGGCTCAGCGATCCGTCGCAACTGGACGGCATGATGGACGAGGCCACCTACAACGAATTCGTGGCGAGCTAGGGCTGATGCGTTATCTGCCGTTGACCGATGCCGACCGCCGCGAGATGCTGGCGACGATCGGCGTCCCATCTGTCGACAGCCTGTTTCGCGACGTGCCTGAAAGCGTGCGCCTGACCGATACCGTCAACCTGCCGGATCATCAGGGCGAGCTGGAGGTGGAGCGAGCCATTAGCGCAATGGCGGCGGAGAACACGCCGGCAGGTAGTGTGCCGTTTTTTCTAGGCGCCGGGGCTTACCGGCATCATGTACCCGCGACCGTTGACTACATGATTCAGCGCGGTGAGTTTCTGACGTCGTACACACCCTATCAGCCGGAAGTATCACAGGGAACGCTGCAATACCTGTTTGAATTTCAGACTCAGGTGGCGTTGATCACTGGCATGGAAGTCGCCAACGCGTCGATGTACGACGGGGCCACGTCGTGCGCGGAGGCGGCGCTTATGGCACGGCGGGTGACGAAGCGCAGCGACGTGGTGCTGTCCGGCACGCTGCATCCGCACTACGTGGCAACCACCGAAACGCTGCTGAAATACCTCGAGGCGGAAATAAACGTCCTGCCGCCTGATACCGCAGGCGATGAGGATGTCGCGTCACATATTGGCGACGACACGGCCTGCGTGATCGTCCAGTATCCCGACCTTTTCGGCCGTGTGCGCGATCTGCAGCCCATTGCAGATGCCTGTCACGATGCCGGCGCGTTGCTGGTTGTCGCGATGACGGAGGTCGTGGCGCTCGGCGCGCTGAAACCGCCCGGTGACATGGGTGCGGATATCGTTGCCGCCGAGGGCCGGTCGATTGGCAATCCTCTCAATTTCGGTGGGCCTTGCGTGGGGCTGTTCGCCACCCGGGACAAATACATCCGCCAGATGCCCGGCCGGTTGGCGGGAGAGACCGTCGATGTCGACGGCAGGCGTGGCTGGGTGCTGACCCTGTCGACCCGAGAACAGCACATTCGCCGCGAAAAAGCGACGAGCAACATCTGCACTAACTCTGGCCTGTGTGCGCTGGCCTTTACGATACATATGTCGTTGCTGGGCGAAGACGGGTTTCGAAAATTGGCGATGCTCAACCACGCGCGCACCGTCCAGCTTTACGATCGTCTGGAAGCGGCCGGCCTGAGTGTTCTCAACGACAGTTTCTTTAACGAGATCGCGATCGATCTCGGCAAGCCTGCCGGACCGGTCGTCGATGCGCTTGCCGGTGACGGGATTCTGGCTGGGGTGCCGCTATCGCGGCTGTTGCCCGACGTACCACTGGCTGAAAATTTGCTACTGGTCGCGGTGACGGAGACCGTGACGGACGATGACATTGATCGCGTCGTTGCGGCGCTTAAGGAGATCGTCTGATGGCTGCAAAAGACACGGACACATTTACCGGCAACAAAGGCCTTCGTATCGAGGAGCCGCTGATCTTTGAACAGCATGCGCCGGGACGCAGCGGCGTCGATCTGCCAGAACCGCCTGCGGTTCAGGATCGTCTGGGCGGTCTCGAACGCCGCGATGTTATCGGTCTTCCCGATCTGTCGGAACCACAGGTCATGCGGCATTACACGCGTCTCAGCCAGAAGAATTTCGCGATCGATGCCGGGTTCTATCCGCTTGGCTCTTGCACGATGAAACACAATCCCCGGTTAAACGAAAAGGTGGCGCGGCTGCCTGGGCTGGCGGATGTTCATCCCCTTCAGCCGGCATCGACCGTACAGGGTGCGCTGCGCCTGATCGATACGCTGGCGCACTGGATCAAGACTCTGACCGGCATGCCGGCCGTCGCTATGTCGCCTGCGGCCGGTGCCCATGGCGAACTGTGCGGGTTGATGACGGCCCGCGCCGCGCTTGAAGCGCGCGGCGATGCCCGAAAGCGTGTGCTGGTGCCGGACTCCGCACATGGCACCAACCCTGCGACGGCGGCGATCTGCGGCTATTCGGTGGAGGCGATCCCGCTGAACGATCGGGGCCGGGTTGATCTTGCGGCGTTGAGAGCGGCACTGGATGAAGATGTAGCCGCGTTCATGTTGACCAACCCCAACACCTGCGGCCTGTTCGAGGACGAAATACTCGAACAGTCGCAGGCGGTGCATGATGTCGGCGCGTTTTTTTACTGCGACGGCGCCAATTTCAATGCCATCGTGGGACGAGTGCGGCCGGGCGATCTCGGCATCGACTGTATGCATCTAAATTTGCATAAGACGTTCTCCACCCCCCATGGCGGTGGCGGTCCCGGCAGCGGGCCTGTTGTCCTGTCGGAGGCTTTGGCATCCTATGCGCCCCTGCCGTGGGTGGTCCACGGCGATGACGGGTACGAAGTGGTCGAACACGAGGCGGATGCCAGTGACGCAGAGCCATACGGCCGGATGAAAGCGTACCATGGCCAGATGGGTATGTTCGTCCGAGCGCTAGCTTACATGATGAGCCATGGCGCCGATGGTCTCAAACAGGTGTCTTCGGATGCCGTGCTTAACGCCAATTACCTACTGGCGCGGCTGTCGGACGAACTGACGCTGGCGTATGACGGCCCGTGCATGCACGAAGTACTGTTCGACGACGGGTTCCTAAAGGGAACCGACGTAACCACGCTGGACTTCGCAAAGGCGATGATCGACGAAGGTTTCCACCCGATGACGATGTATTTTCCCCTGGTTGCACACGGTGCTCTACTAATGGAGCCAACCGAGACCGAAAGCCGCGACAACCTTGAGCAGTATATCGATACCGTTCTGGACCTTGCCAGGCGGGCGAAAGCCGGCGATGCGCAGACATTTCAGGACGCACCGGGCTATACCCCGCGCCGGCGGCTGGATGAAACCGCCGCGGCACGGTGTCCTATCCTGCGCTGGAAACCTGACTCCGTCAGCGGCGAAGCAGCGGAATAGAAAAAGGCGGGGAAGACCCCGCCTCTGCTATATTGAACGCTTGCGGGCAATTAGTGCAGTTTTTGCGACAGGTCCGATATAGCTTCGTTGACCAGCGCATCGGCGTGCGACCCGTCGAGCTTCTGAGCGATCAGGACGCGGGTGGCCTCGACCGCGATCTCGACCGACATGGCGCGGACTTCGCGGACGGCATCCGCTTCCGACTGGGCGATCTTTTCCATCGCCAGCTCCTCGCGGCGTTTCAGCGTCGCCTCGAGGTTTTTCGCACCTTCTTCGGCAATCCGCTCGGCTTCTTCCTTGGCTCGGGCTACCATACCTTCGGTCTCTTTGACCGCATCGCGTTGCTTTCGCTGATATTCGGCAAGAAGCTGCTGGGCCTCTTCGCGCAGGCTGGCGGCTTCGTCCAGGCTGGCTTTCACGGCATCGACCCGGGCGTCAAGCATGGTAAGAACCGGCTTGTGTCCAAACATGACGGCGAGCGCGGCGAGGATCAGAAAGCCGACGGCAACCCAGAAAGTCGGGTCCTGCAACATCAGCTTCTTCCTTGGATGGCGGCGGTGACGGCGGCTTGGGCATCTTCAGCCCCGACCTCGGTCTCGATCAGACGCGACGTAGCGGCTTGTGCCACCTCGACCGAGACGGACTGGATGTTTTCGATAGCTTCGACGCGGGCCTTATGTATTCGCGATTCCGCATCGGCGACATCCGCCTTTATTTTGTCCGTCAGCGCGTCCTGTCGGGCGGCGGCATCGGCCGCCAGCTTTTCGTTCGCCGCGCGGATTAGATCCTGCGCGTCGGACCTCGCATCGGCGATCAGTTTCTCGTAGGCCGCAACCGCCTCGTCGGCCTCTTTCCTGAACTCTTCCGCTTTCCGTATGTCTTCGTCGATCCGTTCCTGACGTTCAAGCAGGATCGAGGAAACCCGCGGCAGAGCGGCTTTCCACAAAACCAGGTACAGAAATCCGAAGGTTATAACCAGCCAGAAAATTTGGCCCAGAAATGTGTGGATTTGTTCCAGTTGAGGCATCGGTCAGCTTCCCCCGACGGGTGTATCAGCCGAACAGGATTATCAGCGCGATAACCAGCGCGAACAGCGCGATGGCTTCCACGAGCGCAAAGCCCAGCATAGTCATCGTGAAGACTTCGCCGCGGGCGGCCGGGTTTCGGCCAACGGCAGTGATGAAGGCTGAGAATACGTTGCCGATACCGATACCCGCGCCGATAACGCCGATCACGGCGAGGCCGGCACCGATAAGCTTGGCTGCTGCTTCTTCCATTTGTCAGTTCCTTTCTTGATTATTTCTCGTGCGAGACGGAGTTTGGTCTGCGCCGTCTGCTTGGTTAGTGGAGATGCAATGCATCGTTGATATACAGGCAGGTCAGGATTGTGAACACGTATGCCTGCAAAAACGCGATCAACAGTTCAAGCGCGGTCAACGGGACGACGAAGGCCAGCGGCAGTATGCCTGCCGCGCCCAGCACCGGCACGAAGCCCGCAAACACCTTCAAAAGCGTATGCCCCGCTAGCATGTTGGCGAACAGTCGCATGGCAAGGCTGATGGGGCGCGAGAGATAGGAAATGATCTCAATCGGAATCAACAACGGCCACATCCAGATCGGCACGCCCGGCGGCACGAAAAGGCTGAAAAAATGTAAACCGTGTTTGGCGAAACCGAGGATGGTGACCCCGACAAACACGACCATCGCCATTGCGAACGTAACCGCGATATGGCTAGTAAAGGTAAAGCTGTAGGGCACCATGCCGAGCATGTTTCCGAAAAGGATGAACATGAACAGAGAAAAAATGAACGGAAAGTATTTTCGGCCCTCATTGCCGACCGTATCGCGGATAAGCCCCGCGACGAACTCGTAGCAAATCTCCGCGACAACCTGCCAGCGGCCTGGGATCATCGCGCGTTTGCGCGTGCCCGCCAACATCAACAGGCAGATCAGGGCAATGGTGATCACCATCATCAGCGCCGAATTGGTAAAGGAAATATCGTTGCCGGCAACCTCGATCGGGATCAGTTCCTTGATCTCGAACTGTTGGAGTGGGCTGTGTTTCTCGCCGCCGTGTGTATCAGTAGCCAACAGTTATTCCCCGTTTCGATCCGTCTTTGCGTCTGCGGATGCCCGTCTTTCCGAGGGCTTGTATCCGACCGCGCCGCCCTGATTCTGGACGACCCGATAGACATTGAACATTCCCGCTGCCGCTCCTAACAGGAAGAACGCCAACATGAACCATGGTTTCGTGCCGAGCCAGTTATCTAGCAGAAGCCCAAACCCGACCCCGATAATCAACGCCGCGACCAGTTCTGTTCCGATGCGAAACGCAAATCCAAGGCCGCCCTGTCGAGTTCCTGGCTTCTCGGTCCGCCCGGCAGCAACGTCTTGTTCGTTGCGAAACCGGCGTAACCGTTCGTCCAGATCGCTATGGGAGTCCTGTGGTCCGCGCTCCGTCATCGAGAATTGATGCGACATGGTTTTCACAGCCGCTTTTGCGCCTGCGGAAGCGAGCGAACAATACGGCCTACCCCGAACAGTGTCAAGCCTCGCTTATGGCCCGTAAAACATTGTTTTTAAATATAAAAATACGAATGCGTCAGGCTGTCTCACGGAGTCGTTCCGCTGCCTGCAAGTCGACCGAAACAAGCTGCGAAACGCCCCGCTCAGACATGGTTACGCCGTAAAGGCGATCCATGCGCGCCATTGTCAAACGATGATGGGTGACGAGCAGAAAACGGGTGCTCGACTGATGGCTCATTTCATCGAGCAGCGTGCAGAAACGGTCGACGTTGCTGTCGTCGAGTGGAGCGTCGACCTCGTCCAGCACGCATATAGGCGCGGGATTGGTCAGAAAAACCGCGAACAGCAATGCCAGCGCCGTCAGCGCTTGTTCGCCGCCCGACAGCAGCGTCATGCTCTGCAGTCGCTTGCCGGGCGGGCTGGCGAACACCTCCAAGCCGGCTTCCAGCGGGTCTTCCGCCTCCGTGAGGCGCAAATGCGCCCGGCCGCCGCCGAACAGCTTTGCAAATAGTTCGCGAAAATGTTCGTCGACCTCGTTGAAGGCCGCTAACAGGCGTTCGCGTGCTTCGCGGTTCAAGCCGGAAATACCGTGACGCAGCCGGGAGATGGCGGCAATCAGGTCTTCGCGCTCGGTCTCCATGCCGCGAATCTTTTCATCCAGTTCTGCCGCTTCTTGTTCGGCGCGCAGGTTGACCGGGCCCATGTTGTCGCGTTCGCGCTGCAGGCGTTCGAGCTTGGTCTCCACGGCATCCTGTGGCGGCAGCTCGTCTTCCGCGTCGATCCCAACGGACGACAGCGAGTCTTCCGGCGCGCATTCCAGCCGCTCCATTATGCGCTCGGCAATCACCTTCAGCGACTGATCAATCTGATCCACCGCGGCTTCGCGCCGGACACGGTCTTCGCGCGTTTCGGACAGGCGGTTTTCTCGGTTGCGCAGTTCCCGGGTCAGCTCCTCCAGCCGGTTTTCGGCGGCAGCTAGATTATCCGCTACTTCGTTTCGGGCGGCTTCGGCTGCTTGGATTCGATCGAGCAAAGCGGACCGTTCTGCCGCGATTTCCTGGGGGCGGGTCTTGAGCTTATCCAGCTCGGCGAGCTCCTGCGCCCGACGGACCGTCAACTGCTCAAGCTGTTTCAACGCGTTGACCGAGCGGTTCTTCCAGGATCCCAGATCGTTAGCAATTACCTGAAGGCGTAGGGCCCGCATTTCAGACTCCCGGTCGAGCCGATCATGGGCGCTTCGGATCTCCGTCAGCGAGGTGCGTCGATGGGCGAGCTCGACGTGTTTTTCCTCGACCGTCCGCCGGCGATCGCCAACGTCGGCCAGGCCTTCCAGTTCTTCGCTGGCCGCTTTCTCCTGGGTATCGAGTTCAGCCAAATCTGCGTTCAGGCTATCGATCGCATCCTTCAGGCCGGATACCCGCGACCGAGCATCCGCAGTACTTTCGGCCAGCATCGAGGCTTCGTCGTTGGTATTCTGGGCGTCCGCATCTGCGGTCCAAACCGCTTCGCGGGCGCTGCGTTCGGCGTCGGCCGCCTCGCGCGCCGCAGCGGCAGTCTGCTCGTGCTGTACGCGGGCATTGTCGGCTTTCGCTTCCGACGTTTCCAGCTCGTCCCGCATTTCGTCCAGCCGGTTGCGCTGGGCAAGCCGGGTGGCAGCGGCAGTTGGTGCGCCGGCGGCGGCGATGTAACCGTCCCAGCGCCATAGCGAGCCGTTGGTGGACACTAACCGCTGACCCTGTTCCAGGTCTCCGTGCAGGCGTTGTCCCTGGGCGTCGTTCTCGACGATGCCGATTTGCGACAGCCTACGCATCAGCGCGGCGGGTCCGCGCACAAAATCGCTCAGTCGACGGACGTTTTCCGGCAGGCCACGTGGATTGGCAAACATCGGCAGGACGCGCCAGTGTATGGGCGACGCTTCGTCGGTCGGCGCGATTAGGTCATCGCCCAGCGCGGCCCCCAGCGCTACTTCGTATCCTATATCAACCTCGACAGCGTCGATCATCGGCGGCCAAAGCTCGGGATCTCCGAATTCGAGCAGCTCGGCGAGCGCCTCCTGCTCTGCGCGCAGTTTGGCAGCTGCCGAATCCGCGCTCTGACGTTCTTCGCGGGCGTAATTCTCTGCGACTCGCGCGTCGGTCGTGGCGCCTTCGGCCTCCAGTAGAGCGGTCCGGGCTGCGGCGGCGGCATGGCGGGCTTCTTCGGCTGCTTTGCGGGCGCTATCCAGCGCGCCGTTATCGTCTGCGGCCGCTTCGGCTTCCTGCTGTTCCCTGGTGATATTGGCGAGGCGGTCGTCGAACCGCTTTCGCCGGATTTCGAATTCCGTCAACTGGCGTTTTAGCGTGGCCCCTCGGGTTTCGTCGGTGACGACGGACCGGGTCAGTTCGGTCAGTTCCCGCTCACGTCGTTCCACCTCCGCCTCGGCCTCTAACAGCCGAGCCCTTGCCGTTGCCAGGTCGTCGGCCTCACGCGTTTGGGCAGCGCAGATTTCCGTAGCTTCGCGTTCCAGGTTTTCGACCGCTTCGGCCGCGTCCCCGCCCAGAGATTTTTCCCGTTCAATGTCCGCATCAATTTGCGCGACCCGGTTCTGGATTTCGTCGCGCAGGGTTTCGATCCGGCGTTCTTCGGCGTCCAGCGCGTCGCGGGCGACCATAAGCCGTTGCAGGGCCGCCGCGGCTTCGGCTTCTTTCCGCCGCAGGTCGGGTAACCCGGATGACGCCTTGGCCTGAGCAGTGGTCGCAGTGGCCACTGCCTGGGTAAGTTCGGCAACCAGTGTTTCGATTTGGGCGAATTGTTCGGCAGCTGCCGCGCGTTCAGACTCGGCCGAGGTCCAGCGCAGATGCAGCAGGATTGCCTCGTGGTGCTTTATGTGGTCGGAAAGGTTGCGGTAGCGGGTCGCTTGGCGGGCCTGGCGTTTCAACAGTCGATGCTGCTCTTCCAGCGCACCGACCACGTCTTCCAGCCGCTCGAGATTGGTCTCTGCCGCCCGCAGACGCAGTTCGGCCTCGTGCCGGCGGGCGTGCAGTCCGGTGATGCCGGCGGCTTCCTCCAACAGGCCTCGGCGCTGGGTCGGCTTGGCGTTGATGATGGTACCGATACGGCCCTGACTGACCATCGCCGTCGACCGCGCACCGGTCGATGCGTCGGCGAACAGAGTCTGGACATCACGCGCGCGCGCGTCCATGCCGTTGACCTTGTAGTTCGATCCGTGCCCCCGCTCGATCCGACGGATGACGTCCAGGTCATCTGAGTCGTTGAACTGCGCGGGTGCACGCCGGTCGGAATTATCCAGTGACAGGATCACTTCGGCAAGGTTGCGCGCTGGACGGTCCGATGTTCCGGCGAAGATCACGTCATCCATCTCGCCGCCGCGCATCTGCTTCGCGGACGTTTCGCCCATGGCCCAGCGTAATGCCTCGACCAGGTTGGATTTGCCGCAGCCATTGGGGCCGACCACACCGGTAAGCCCGTCATCGATCACCAGTTCGGTGGGCTCAACGAACGACTTGAAGCCGGTAAGACGCATACGGTTGAACTGCACCTTCGAATTACTCCTATTTTTCGCGACACGGCTTCAGCCCGCACCCGCTCACGGCCACCCACGGGACGATCTTTACGGGTGGCCGGGAAGGGGGTTGGGCTGGCGCGTTTTGTTTCATTCAGAGATCATGCCATTGAGCAGGGTGCGGAACTGGTCCAGCGACATGCCACCACTATAGCGGTCGCCGTTGACGAATACCGTCGGCGTGGACTGAACCTTGAAGTCGTTGGACGCCTGCAGGCGCTGTTGCAGGATTTCGTTCTGGATATCAACATTCTGCAGGCACTGGTCAAAATCGTTCTGGGACATGCCGCCGAGCCTGGCGAGTTTTGCCAGCGCCCGGGCCGGGTTAGGTGCGCGCGCCCAATTTGACTGCGATTTATAGAACGTTTCGATGAAGCCGAAAAACGTGTCGCGGCCGGAACACTGCGCTATCATCGCCGCGCCCAAAGCCAGCCGGTCGAGGGGGAAATCGCGGTAGATGTAGCGGATCTTGCCTGTATCGATGAACTCTTTCTTCAGGCCGGGCAGGACCTGCGTATGGAACTGGGCACAATGCGAGCAGGTCAGAGACGCGTATTCGACCAGCACGATCTTCGCATCCTTCGGGCCAAGGGTGTAATCCTTGTCCGTCACCTTAAGGTCCGCGACATTTCCGTGCGGCTGCGGCGGTTGCGCAGTGTTCTGCGCTGCCGCAGGTACTGCCGTCAGTAACAGCAGTGCCGCCGCCCAAACCGCGGTGTATTTCAACATATCCCGCATTTTCACCTCCCCAATACCATATCTAGCGGGTAATTCTCTGTCCAGCACAGGATAGACCCGAAATATGGCGGTTTCCGGGCGTTATCCACCGGTTTTTCAGTCTTTGCCGGGTCGATTCTCTATCGGGGCTCTCGGCCGACCCGGACGGCGCGCCCTAGGTCCGCCAGGGCATTGCGCAGTTCCGGGTCCTCGATGGACTCCAGGTTGCGTTGAAGCCGTGCTTCATCGATATCGGCCAGGCGCTTTGGGCCGATCCGCCGAGGCTTGCGGAGCGGCGGGATCGGTCCCTGCTGATAGCGTAGATCGGCCACCGCCGGGTAACCAAAAAAGCCGTTGATGCGTTCGATCAGCTGCGGCGCGATGTGCTGGACTTCCAGCGCGAAGCCTGAGCTGACGCGCAGATGCAGGATACCACCGCCGGGGCTGCCGCGGGGAAAGACCAGTTTTTGCGGCACGGTTTCCCGCGCTAGAAGGTCGCCGGCGATAGCCGGCCAGTCGGTAATCAGCTTGGCCCGGGCGAAACCGCGCTTGCGCAGCGCCGGGGCCGCGATGGTCGGCAGGCTGGCGCCGACGGCCAGCAGCCCCCGTTCCTTGCGGCGGGAGGGATCGTTTGGCGGTCGCTTGCGTCGGGGCGTTTTGGCCATAAAGATATGGTAAGGTTACAGACCGTCCCCGACAACAGACGAAGCCGTAATAAATCCGTGACCTCTCGTCGCGCTACCGCCAGAAATTCCTATGATCTCTCCGCCGCTCTGCTGGCGTGGTACGATCTGCACCGCAGAGCGATGCCGTGGCGTGCTCTGCCCGGCCAGACGCCCGATCCCTATGCCGTATGGCTAAGCGAGATCATGCTGCAGCAGACCACGGTGGCGACGGTCGGTCCCTATTTCAAACGCTTTCTGGCACGCTGGCCGACCGTCGCCGACCTGGCAGACGCCGATTTGGATGACGTGCTGCACGCGTGGGCCGGTCTCGGCTATTACGCCCGTGCTCGGAACCTGCACAAATGTGCGGCCGCCGTGGCAACGAAATACGGGGGCATTTTTCCGGATACTGAGGCGGATCTCCTCAAGCTGCCGGGAATCGGTCCCTATACCGCGGCGGCAGTGGCGGCGATCGCGTTCGGACGCAAGGCAACGGTGGTCGACGGTAACGTGGAGCGTGTGATGGCGCGGCTGTTCGCGGTGACCGACCCGCTACCGGGATCGAAAGCACGTTTGAAAGAGCTGGCTGAGAGCCTGACGCCCCATGAGCGCTGCGGCGACTACGCCCAGGCGACGATGGACCTCGGCGCGACGATCTGTTCGCCGACCAATCCGGCCTGCGGCATATGTCCATGGCGCGATGGGTGCGACGGCCAGGCGCAGGGCATCGCCGTCGAACTGCCGAAAAAGTCGCCCAAAAAGGGACGCCCCACCCGGCGCGGCATCGCCTTCTGGCTAGTGGCGGATGACGGCTCAGTCCTGCTGCGACGACGGCCTGAGCAGGGTCTGCTAGGCGGCATGATGGAGATCCCTTCGACCGACTGGAGAGAGGGCGAGTGGCCCGAAGATGAACCTGCAGGCGCCCCTGTTTCGGGCGCCAACTGGCAGCCGGTAACCGGCCAGGTGCGGCATACTTTTACCCATTTCCACCTAGAACTGCGGGTAGTCGCCGCCCACCTCGACGGCAAGCCCGATCTCGACGGTGTCTGGTGTCCGGCGAACGGCTTCAATGACTACGCGCTGCCGACGGTGATGAGGAAGTTGGTGCGGCTGGGGGTGGGGGCGAAACCCGGCAAGTGACCGCGGGTCATCCCCGCCGTGTCAGCTCTCCGATGACGCCATCCGACTCGCCCACGCCTTTGCCAATCCACCCGCCGCATTGTTGCCCAGCTGGGACATCGCCTGTTCCACGTAATCCACTCCAACGTGGTCGATGAAGGCCTGAATCAGGCGCAGGGTTATCGGGCCGGGCAGGCTGCCGTCGTTGCCCGAGCTGCCGATCGGTGCGCCGTTCAGGCTGACAGTGGGCATGATGACGGGCGTCGTGCTGCAGACGAAGGCTTCGTCGGCGGCGTAGACGTCGTAGGAGGTGTAGTCGCCCTCGACCACCTCGATGCAGAGCTCGGCCGCGAGCTCCAATATGGTGGCGCGGGTGACGCCGCCCAGCACGGTGCGGGCGCGAGAGGTGCACAGTTTTCCGTCTGCGATGAAAAAGAAATTGCCCGTATTGGTCTCTGTGATGTTCCCGTCGCCGTCGAGCATCAGCGGTGTTGCGCCGGGGTCTACGTGCTTGACTTCCAGCGCTGCCTGGATCTGATTCATTCGGCTCAGCACCTTCGCCTTGGGGTCGATGCTGTCCACCGGGGTCCGCCGGACGCCGGGGGTTATCAGCCGCAGGCCATTCACGTATGTCCCGGCATAGATGTCAAATTCTATCTCGACGCAGAACAAGGCGACGATGGTCGGCGACGGACCGCCCATGACGTTGTCACCGCGGGTTATGACATGCCAGACCGCGTAATCGCTGAGGGTATCGATCCGGCCAAGGTTGCGGTCAAGGGTTTCCTGGGTGGCGGCGGCCAGTTCTTCTCGGGTTATCCCCACATCGATGCGAACGTAGGCTAGGGAACGGAACAGCCGATCGAGATGCTTATCCAGGCTGAACAGCTTGTGGCCGAACGTGCGGGTAACCTCGTAGATACCGTCGCCGCCGAAAAAGCCGCGCTCTGTGACCGGCACCATCGCTTCTTCCGGGGTGACAAAAGCACCGTTCAAATAGATGATGTTTTCGCCGCTCATCCGTTTCGTCCATCTCGGTCAAATTTTCCCTTTGAGAGATAATGGCACTATTTCCGATCCAAAAAAACGCCGGCGTGGCACCTTTTATGTTCACGTCGATTTTAACACGCGATTCCAGCCCTCATTCCACGGCCGGAGTATCGAGCCGGCTGAATATCTCGTTGAGCAGGGTCACCAATTGGTCGGGTTCCAGTCAGCCGGCCCCCTCCCGCGAAGCGAGAGATGTCCTAATGGAATGGTAACCCACAAATGACTTTCGGCGATGACGTCTGGGTTCTATTTTAGGCGGCTGGCGATCGGTACGGCCTTAATTTTGTATAGGAACGCTTCCGATTTTTCGTACTCGTCCTCCAGCGATGCTTCTGTCTAGTCCACGAAATGGCGGTTGGTAAGGGCGACGGTTACCAGTAAGCCAACCGACCCGATCCAGTCGAGGGCGTCGAAAACGACGACCCCTCCCACTGGCAGCGGATGCAGAGGCGGCAACGGAAAGCCGTTTACGGTAAGTGGCAAGAAAAACACCGCGGTTACCAAGCTTATTACCCATTGAACCCATCTGCTCAACCGTCCCGCGAGCGTAGAATAAAGCAGGCCGGTGAGCTCGAGCGGAGACAATCCTGTCTTTATATCGGAGATGACAATAACCAGCGAAATAGATTGGAGATGACAATGACCAGCGAAATAGCGGTGAGGTTGTGAATGTTCACGATTATGAATGCGGGCCTACCCCGGCGATACACAGCATCACGAGAAAAACTACGGCGAGTACAGCCCCACGCCATGGATCGCCGCGCTAACGGACTGACCCGCATTAAGGTATAGGACGGCCCGGATCGCCTGGATGACGATCCAGGCGGAGTATGCCGCCTTGGCGCGGTTACGCAGCCGCGCTTCTTCGGGCGGCAAATCGACCGGTGTGTCGACAAACCAGTCGTTCAATCGGCATACGGCGGTGTTCCCTTTTCGCGGGTTAAGCGCTCTCTTTCATGCCGTCGCGCACCACTTGACGGAGGTGATCGAGCGGCTGGGCCTGCCCCTTTTCCTCGTAGTGCCAGAACGTCCAGCCGTTGCAGGCGGGCGCACCTTGGACCTCGGCGCCGACCTTATGAATCGATCCGCGGCGGCCATCGGCGATCAGCGTGCCGTCGGCGCGGACCTTTGCGTAAAAGCGCTTGCGGGTGTCGAACAGCCTGGTGCCGGGTTCGATCAGGCCGCGTTCCAGCAAGGTGCCGAACGGCACGCGCGGCTCGGTGCGCTTCTGTGGGATGTCGAAGTCGTCCATGTCTTCCGGCGGTTCAGCGTTGGCGATGCGTTCCTTGGCGACGGCCGCGTAGGCCTCATCGCGTTCGATCCCGATGAAATGACGGCCCATCTTCTTGGCGACGGCCGCGGTGGTACCGGATCCGAGAAACGGATCGAGTATCACGTCGCCCGGCTTGGTCGAGGCCAGCAGCACGCGGTAGATCAGCGCCTCCGGTTTTTGCGTTGGATGCGCTTTCTTGCCGTCCTTCTTGATTCTTTCCGCGCCGGTGCAAAGGGGCAGCGTCCAGTCGGAGCGCATCTGCACGCCCTCATTAAGCGCCTTCATGGCCTCGTAGTTGAAGGTGACACCTTTGGCACCCTTGTTCTTAGAGCACCAAACCATCGTTTCGTGCGCGTTGGTAAAACGCGTGCCGCGGAAATTCGGCATCGGGTTGGTCTTGCGCCAGATGATGTCATTCAGCACCCAAAAGCTGAGGTCCTGTAACGCCGTGCCGACGCGGAAGATGTTGTGATAGCTGCCGATTACCCAGATCGAGCCGTTGTCTTTCAGCACCCGGCGCGCAGCGGCCAGCCATTCGCGAGTGAAAGCGTCATAGGCCGAAAAGCTCGAGAGCGGATCATCGCCGCCTCCGGCAAAGTGGTCCCACGCGGCATCGACGCCGTCGACGCGGGTGTTGTTGGGGCGATGAAGTTCGCCGCCAAGCTGAAGGTTGTAGGGCGGATCTGCAAAGATGACATCGACCGAATTGGCCGGCAGCTTCTCCAGTTCCGCGACACAGTCCCCGATCAGGACGCGGTCCAATGGAAGTTTCATGATGTGTCCCACCAAGAGCCCCGATGTTTTTTATGGGGCGAGAGTTATCCACAAAGCATGATTCCAGTGTGACTCCGCGTCAAGAATTATTTTTAGAGTCAATGGGTTAGGGTAAATCTACGCTATATGTGGAGTCTTGGACTCTTCCGGACTCAACATCTTGGCGATGGGGGCGTAGGTGCGGCGGTGGTGCGCGGTGACCCCGGCGGCGGTAAGACCGTCCTGGTGCTGGCGCGTGCCATAGCCGGCGTTCCGCTCCCAGCCGAACGCCGGATAGCGTGCGCCGAGCGATGCCATAATTCGGTCGCGCGTTACCTTGGCGACGATAGATGCCGCCGCGATCGACAGGCTCAGACTGTCGCCCTTTACCACCGGTCGCCCGTTGCAGGACAGGCCTGGCGGCACCCGGTTGCCGTCGATCAGTGCGACGTCCGGCGCTTTGTCGAGGCCCGCGAGAGCACGGCGCATCGCTGTGTATGTGGCGCCCAGGATATTGTCGCGTTCGATCTCGGCCACGCTGGCTGCCCCGAGCCCGATATCGGCGCACTCCGTCAACGGGCCCAGCAGCGCCTCGCGGCGTGCAGCGGTCAGTTTTTTGGAGTCGTCCAGGCCGGTTAGCAGCCCGTCCGGTACAGCGGCCGGTAGGATCACGGCCGCCGCAACGACTGGCCCGGCCCAGGGGCCGCGTCCGGCTTCGTCAACGCCGGCGACGACCCCCGAGCATGTCATTTCAATATACAGATTAGGCATCGGGTTTTTTTTCCAGTTTGGCCCCGGTCGCTTTCCTATTTTCTCCGGGTTGGTCCGAGCCAGATTTTGCGTGGCCGCTAGCGGCCGGCTGCCCCTGATCTTTCAGCACTGTGAGCGGATCCCTCGTGTTCTTGGCAGTTTTTTCCGGCGACGGTGGTGCGTCTTTCTCCGTCTCACTGTCTTTGCCATCCTTCCGCAAGTCAGACCGGGTGCCGCTTTCCCGTAAAGACGCGTCGTCATTGGGCTGAGCCGGCATTTTTGTCGATCCGGGTGTTCTACGATGCTGCGTCTTGACGCGGGTAAGTGCTAGGAACCGTGTGGCGGCGTGGTCCCATGCGGTGCGCGCCAGAACCCGAGAGACGAGGATAAATCGACGCGATCCAATCTTGACGACCTTCACCTCGTCACCGTAAGCGGCGTCGACCAGCTCCTGCAGAGTATCGATGCGGCGGCTGGTAAGGCCGTGGACCCGTCGCGCGCTGGTAAGCCAAAGCGGGCTCAGTGTGAGACTGAGGACGGTTACGGCGATGACCAGGCGGGACTCTTCCTCGCCGATGGCGCCGGCCGCCAGTCCCGTCGCTGCCAGCAGGAACGAAAATTCGCCGAGCTGCGACAGCGTAAGCCCCTGCAGGGATGCCCGCTGCCAAGTTTCGCCCAAGAAACGCATAATGCCGATATTCATTGCGGTCTTGAAAAGGGTGACGACCAACAGCACAACCAGCACGGTCCAGAAATTCTCGCCGATGAATTTCAGGTCGATCAGCAAGCCGACCGACAGAAAGAATACCATGATGAGAACGCTGTGGATCGGGCGGATAGCATGGACCATCTGTTCGCGCTGGGTCGAGCGGCCGATGACCAGCCCCGCGAGAAATGCGCCATAGGCGGGCGATAGCCCCAAGAACCCGAAGACCGCACCGAATCCGAAGCAATAAACCAGCCCGGTCAGCGGTGAAAGATCCACGTTACCCATCACGTTACGCGCGAAGGGTAGGTTGACGCGTCGTTTGTTGAGGGTGCGGACAAGGACGACCAACACGCCGACCGACAAGGCGATCTGAACCACAGCCCAGAATCCCAACGTGCCTTCGCCGATGTTTTCGACGATCAGCAGCATCGGCAGGAAGGCAAGATCCTGGCCGATCAGGATAGCAACCGAGATCTTGCCGGTGCGAGCCCGCAGCTGGCCGGTTTCCTCCAGCATCTTGATCGCGACCGCGGTGCTCGACAGCGCGATCACGAAGCCGAGCAGGATGGACTGCGCCGCGGTAAAGCCGAGGAAAACCGAGCACAGAAAAATTGCCGCAAGACTGCCAGCGATTTGCAGCGCGACTGCGCTGAGCGCCATTTTCCACGTCACCATGAAGATACGCACGCTCAGCTCGGTGCCAATCAGGAACAGCAGCAGGAGGACGCCGAGTTCCGCAAGCCCGCCGATCTGTTCGCGGTTCTCGACGACGCCGAACGCGCTTGGCCCCAGCAGGACACCGGCAATGATATAGCCAACCAGCGCCGGCTGTTTCAGCTGCGCCATCAACATACCGCAGAGCAGGGCGGCCAGACCGACAACGGCCATCCCGGTAAGATTTATGTGCGCATCCATAGAGGTGGCAACTTAACATCCGTCCGGTTGGCGCGGGGCGAATCTGTACCGGTCAGGAGCAAATTTTCAGTCGAACAATCCCGGCTGGTCGCATGGCCGCGCCGGCGGCTTGAACAGATCGGTACGCAGCTTGTGCCGGCGTTCGTTGAAGCCGAGGCGTCTGCATGTTTTTTCGAAACGTTGCTGCAGCAGCCGCGCATACACGCCGGTGCCGTGCATGCGTTGACCGAATTCGGGTACGTACATCTGTCCTTCCCGCGTGCCGCGCACGGCGTTCAGTACGTGGTCCGCCTTCATTGGTACGTGGGTTTCTAGCCATTCGTGAAACAGATCCTTTATTTCCAGCGGCAGTCGCAGCAACACGTAGCCGGCGATGGTTGCACCCGCGCCCGATGCCACTTCCAGGATCGATTCCAACTCCGGGTCGTTCAGTACCGGAATCATCGGCGCGGCCATCACGCCGGTCTGCACGCCAGCGTCCGACAGCACGCGGATCGCTTCCAGTCGCCGAGCAGGGGTCGGGCAGCGAGGTTCCATCTTGCGCGCCAGCCCCCGGTCGAGAGTCGTCACCGAGAGGTGTACCTGCGCGAGGCCTTTTCTGCCCATGGGTCCGAGAATATCCAGATCACGCATCACTAGGCTGGATTTTGTGACGATGCCTACAGGGTGATCGTGTGCGGCAAGAACCTCTAGGATGCGACGGGTGATTTTCAGTTTGCGTTCGACCGGCTGGTAGGGATCCGTGTTGGTGCCCATCGCCATCACCGCGCACTGGTATTTCGGGGCT